>Ga0308157_10005861_pt1 | contig 15059 bp, 14 predicted proteins | sample PhyBR1_FD_201035 | JGI IMG/M metagenome (GOLD analysis project Ga0308157, IMG submission 201035) | Phyllosphere microbial communities from UC Gill Tract Community Farm, Albany, California, United States - DLSLB.R1 | ecosystem: Host-associated > Plants > Phyllosphere > Unclassified | place: USA...
AAATCTATGCAACAAATAAGGGATAATCTTGAACTAATGACCAAACTTTCTGATGAAGACTGGAACATATTTTCTTCAAAACTCATTCGTCAGGAATTTTCAAAGAAAACAGCAATACTTCAAACTGGTCATATAGAAAATTATCTTTCATTTATAGAAAAAGGAATTCTTAGATATTATGTTCCTTCTGAGAATAGAGACTTAACGTTTACTTTTGTATTTGATGGTGAGTTTACAAGCGGATACGATTCATTTATTACAAGATTGCCTGTAAACTACACTATAGAAGCTCTTGCAGACACAGTCCTTTGGCGCATTTCTTATGATGACCTTCAGGATATTTATACCGAAACTAAAATTGGCAATACTATTGGCCGATTGGCAAGCGAAGGATTATTTATTAAAAAGTCTAAGAGAGAGCTGTCTTTACTAAACGATTCTGCAGAACAGCGATATCTTAATTTATTCACGGAACAGCCTCATTTAATACAAAAAATTCCGCAAAAATACCTTGCCTCTTACATTGGCATTACTCCGCAAGCTTTAAGCCGAATTAGAAAACGTATTTATTAACCCAGGTTCATTGTTTTAGGTTTCTTTACTGTGCAACTTTGTATAATAAAAAAAAGATATGGAAACCTTAATTATACTTTTTGGAGTTTTTATTGCAACGCTACTTATTATTTGGCTTATAGCTAAACGGCTAGAGCTAGCATTCGCTGGTAGAGTAGCCATATCAGTTATGCTAGTATTTACTGCTATAGGCCATTTTGTTTTTGCTAAAGGAATGGCAATGATGATCTCTTTTTTGCCTTTTGCAAATGCCATTGTGTTTATTACAGGAATTATAGAATTAATTGCTGCAATTGGATTGTTACTGCCGAAAACTAAAATCCTTACAGGAAAACTGCTGATTTTATTTTTTATCTTACTCCTACCCGCTAACATTTATGCCGCAAGCCATAATATCAATTTACAGAATGCCGACTATACTGGTAAAGGTTTATCGTATTTATGGATCAGAATACCAATGCAACTTCTTTTTATAGCATGGGTATATTTTTCTTCACTAGGAATCAATCAAAAATCAAAATAGTCAATCAGGAAAATGTATGTCATATATAATTAATAATGTACATTTTCCTTTAGTTTATTTTGTAATTTTAATTGGTTTAATTAATTTTTAGTTAAAATTGTTTTTTGAGTTACAAAAAGACGTAAATTTGTAACATATTTTATTACAGTATGATTTCAGGTAAATTTGCCATAACGATTCACATTCTTACTTTGCTCCATAAATTCCCAAATGATTATTTGTCATCGGAATATATTGCGGGTAGTATTAATCTAAATCCTGTTTTGGTTCGAAAAGAAATTGCCAATTTAAAAGCACACCATATTGTAGAAAGTAAAGAAGGAAAAAATGGCGGTACAAAATTGGCAGTAAACGCTGCTGAACTGACTTTAAAACAAATATTTGAAATGACCTTTGAAACCATTGGTTTAGGTTTTGCAAAGAACCAGCCGAATCCTGATTGTCCTGTTGGAAAAAACATCAATCAGCATTTGGAAGTTTTATATAGCGAAATGAATCAAAACGTCAGCAAACAGCTGGAAGGAATTTCATTGGAAGATTTTTCGAATCAGTTTTAAAACTATTTTTTTAACCAAAACTGTAACATTTTTTATTACTAAATAAATTTATATATTATGAAAATCGCACTTATCGGAGCTACAGGATTTGTTGGCTCAGCACTTTTAAATGAACTAGCAGACAGAAAACACGAAATCACTGCTATTGCAAGAACTCCAAAAGACACAGCAAACGCAACTTGGGTTGCTGCAGATATTTTTAATGTTGATGCTTTGGCAGAAATCTTAAAAGGTCACGATGCTGTGGTTAATGCTTATAACCCTGGATGGACAAACCCAAATATTTACGATGACTTTTTAGCAGGTTCAAAAGCTATTCAGGAAGCGGTTAAAAAATCGGGTGTTAAACGTTTTATTACTATTGGTGGAGCAGGAAGTTTATATGTCACTCCAGATTTACAAGCGGTTGATACTCCAGATTTTCCAAAAGAGATTTTCCCTGGAGCCAATGCGGCGAGACATTATTTGAATATCATCAAAGAAGAAAAAGATTTAGACTGGGCGTTCTTTAGCCCTGCTTTCGAAATGCATGCTGGAACTAAAACAGGTAGAACTGGAAAATACCGTTTAGGTTTAGAAAATCCTGTTTTTAACGATGAACAAAGAAGTATTCTTTCTGTAGAAGATTTAGCAGTTGTTATTGCTGACGAAGTAGAAATTCCAAAACACCATCAAGTTAGATTTACAGCAGGATATTAATTCTTTTAGATGCTAAGATTCTAAGCGACTAAGTTTCTTTGCCACGAATTACACAAATTTTCACGAATTATTCTTCTGTTTATTTTGAATAAAAAAATTAATGAAAATTCGTGAATTCGTGGCAACTTATTTTTACTCATTGTGAGAATAACAAATTAGTGGAAATTCGTGTAATTCGTGGCAAACTAACTTTTTGAAACTGTTTTTGTTTTCTGTACTTTTACATTTCTAAAAAGTGCGTTTTGTCAAATTCTAATAAACAAACTGGCAGTATATCTGAAAAAGCTGGAATTTCACCTCCCGAAATCACCAATATTTCGGCTATCAATCAAATTAAAAGCAAACGCAGACAACAGCCAACTTCTCAAGAATTAATTAATGGAATTCTAGAAGGAAACCGAACTTCTCTCAGCCGTGCTATTACTTTAATTGAAAGTACCAATCCAGACCATTTTGATAAAGCTGGCGAAGTGATTCAAGGCTGTTTAGCTCATGCTAATAAATCAATTCGAATTGGAATTACGGGCGTTCCTGGAGTTGGAAAAAGTACTTTTATTGAGGCTTTTGGAAAACATCTAACTCAATTAGGAAAAAAAGTCGCGGTTTTGGCAGTTGATCCAAGCAGTTCGCTATCACACGGAAGCATTCTCGGTGATAAAACCCGAATGGAAGAATTGGTTAAAGATGAAAATGCTTTTATTCGTCCAAGTGCTTCAGGTGAAACTCTGGGCGGTGTGGCGCGAAAAACCCGAGAAACCATTATTCTTTGTGAAGCCGCAGGTTTTGATACTATTATTATTGAAACAGTTGGTGTTGGCCAAAGTGAAACTGCCGTTCACAGTATGGTCGATTTCTTTTTACTTTTAAAGATTTCTGGCGCAGGCGACGAACTTCAAGGCATTAAACGTGGTATTATGGAAATGGCAGACGCCATCGTTATTAATAAAGCGGACGGCGATAATATAAAAAAAGCCAATCAGGCGAAATTGGAGTTTAATCGCGCTTTGCATTTATTTCCTCCAAAAAAATCAAACTGGCAACCTAAAGTAACCACTTGCAGTTCACTGACAAAAGACGGAATCGCTGAAGTTTGGAACACTATTTCTGAATATTTTGAAATGACGAAAGAAACAGGTTTTTTTCAAGAAAAAAGAAATGAGCAAAACCATTTCTGGATGATGGAAACGATCAACGAACAGCTTAAACAAAATTTCTATAATCAGCCTGATATAATTTCGCTTTTAGAAGAAAGCAAAAAAGCAGTGCAAAACAATGAAATTTCATCTTTTGCAGCTGCTTCTGAGTTATTGAAATTATATTTTGATAAAGGTGCAAAGGCTCAAAGTGACAAAGGTTCAGAATAAAAAGATTGTCGCTTTGCTCCTTATTTTCCCCAACAATCTTGACACACAATCTTGTCAGTTCGAGCGGAGTCGAGAACCTGCAAAGCATTTCAATTTCATTAAAAAAAGAAAAGGTTCAAAGTAAAAACCTTTGAACCTTTGTAACTCTGAGCCTTTGAACCTATTTTTTAGGTCTAAGCTTATATTTACTTTCTTTATATAAATTTCCTGCTGTAATTACATGCGCCAAAGCATCTTTTGCTAATTCTTCATTTAATTTAACTGGAACTAAAGTTGTATCATTTTTGATTTCAAACTGCAATGGTTTCAAATTTGGTTGCATGATTACAACTTGATTTTCAACTCTAAACGCATTGATATCATTAAACTGCATGATCGATCTTCCTTGCACTTTCGGATCCAATTTGCTTAGGTTTCTACCTACCATTGGTGTTTCAAAAGGAAGTCCTAAATAACTTAACAATGTCGGTGGAATATCAATCTGACTTGCCAATCTATCATAAACAGCTCCTTTTGGAACTCCAGGTCCCATAATAAATGCTGGAATATGGAATTTGTTAATTGGCACTAAATTTTTACCATAAGTTCTTGTATTGTGATCAGCAATTACAATAAAAATCGTGTTTTTAAAATACGGTTCTTTCTTCGCCATTTCAAAGAATTTCCCAATTGAGAAATCAGCATATTTCATGGCATTATTTACCGTATTAGGCTTTTTATCGTAAGGCTTAATTCTTCCTGCTGGATATTCAAATGGTTCGTGATTTGAAGTCGAGAACATTAAAGAGAAAAATGGTTTATCTCCTTTTGATTTGAAATACTGATTGGCTTTAGTAACTAAATCTTCATCAGAATATCCCCAAGTTCCCTTGAAAGCATATTTATTTCCGTCTGATTCAAAATCGGATTGGTCAACGATGTCTGTAAAACCATTTCCGTTGAAAAACGAAGCCATATTATCAAAATTAGCCATTCCGCCATAAATGAAACTTGTATCGTAACCTTTTTGTTTTAATGCGTCTGCCAATGTAAAAAATCCTTGTTGTGAGTTTCCAAGTTTTACCACACTTTCTGATGGCGAAGGCAAAAATCCAGTTACAACTGCTTCAATTCCGCGGACACTTCTAGTTCCTGTACAATACAAATTGGTAAACAGTAATCCTTCTTTAGATAATTTATCAAATTCAGGAGTTAATGGTTTTCCTCCTAAAATTCCAACGTATTCTGCACCTAAACTTTCCTGTAGAAAAATCACCAAATTGTATGGCTTTTTCATAACAGAATCTGGCTGCTGAACATGTAGAAACGGAATTTCTTTATCGGTAAAATCACTTGGACCTGCGATCATGTATTTTTTCACACGAGCAATAGCTTCGGCCTCATCCATTTTACCGTACATCTTCGTATTTCCTTCATTTTTGATTGAGTACGCCGCAAAAGCAACCGTATAAAATGAATTTAACCCTAAAGTATTTGTAAGCTGATCTGTTGAGAAAACAGCATTACTAGCATTAATAGGTCGTTTTGAAGTAAGACTTGAACGTGCTCCGAAAAACAATAAAAAAGCCACTAATGGAAACACCATTAATTTGAATTTATACTCGGTACTTGTTGTATAAAACAATTGTTTCCCTTTTTTGAAAGCAAAATAAAGTACAACTCCAAGAATTAAAAAAGTCACAATGATTGAAGTCAAATAACTTTTTAAAAGCATCCCAACCACTTCTTTTGGGTAAATAAGATAGTCTAAGAAAATCTTATTTGGGCGTGTATCATATTGTTTTACAAAATCTGGTGAAGCTAGTTCTACAAAAAGAATTAAAAACAGAAACAGAAAACTGTAAATTACCAGAAATTTATTGGTAAACTTTATCGCTTTATTTGGCAAAAAAGTGATTAACAATGCTGGCAGAAATGACAAATAACAAAGCAATATTAAATCCATTCGAAGACCGATTGGAAAAATATACCAGAAATCTGGTGTCTGCACTACTCTTTCTTTAAAAAGAAAAAATAAAAAGATTCGGCTTAAAGTGGTAATCAATAACCCGATCAATATAAAACTGAAAATAGGTTTTAAGAAACGTAAATTTTTCATTAAAATTAGTATAAGAACGTGAGATTAGAAAAACAAATTACTCTTCGTAACGGTTAATTTCTCTGTCATAAAACTCATTAGCTTTTTCAATTAAACTTTCCATTTCGGCGTTTAATTCAGCTTCATCAAGATCTTCTGGTTCTTCTAGAAACTCAACCTCATCATCTTTCAAATTGATAATAAATCTTGGGTAATCTAGGTGAATGATGAAAATATCGTCTGGAAAATCTGTATTGTCTCCAAGTAAAAATTTAGGTAATTCCATATCTATTTATTTTTTTTAATGGTTATTTTTAGCCACAGATTAAAAGGATTAAAAGCATTTCTCCTGACTTTAGACTTTATGATCTTTGACTTATTTTTATTCAAATTTAGTTATTTGAAACTGACTTGGTAATCAATTTCTTTGTTAGGTAATGAAAACGAATATACAAACAAATTGCCGCTGCGGTTAAACCTGCCAAAAGCCCGACCCAAACTCCTTGTGCCTTCAATTCGGTGTGTTCTCCTAAATAATATGAAATCGGAAAACCAATAACCCAATAGGCTACAAAAGTAATGTACATTGGAATTTTTACATCTTGCAAACCACGGAGTGCTCCGAGAACCACAACCTGGATTCCGTCTGAAATCTGGAAAATCGCTGCAATTAACAGTAATTTTGAAGCTATTCCTATTACTTCTTCGTTATCTAAAATCTGTCCTGTATTTTCCATATTCAAGAAAATATAAGGCAGATAATCGTGGAAAATAATGAAGAAGATCGCAAAAATTGTTTCTAAGATTATAGCAAGCAGGAAAATAGAACGCGCCACAACAACTAGTTTTTTATAATCCATTAAACCTCTTTGATTGCTGACACGAACCATCGAAGTAACGCTTAATCCCATTGCAAACATAAAAGTCATTGATGCCAAACTCAAAGCAATTTGATTTGCCGCCTGGCTTGTTTTTCCGATATTTCCGCAAAGCCAGATTGAAGCTGTAAACAAAACTACTTCAAAAAGCATTTGCATTGCAGAAGGAAACCCTATACTGATAATCTTGTTTATGGTGGCTTTTTTTATTTCACTAAAACTAAAACCTTTAAAAAAGCGCTTTAAGTCATCTCTTCGCGAAAGCATAATATGCATGAACATTACCAAAAATATTCTCGAAATCACTGTTCCTAAAGCTGCTCCGATAATTCCCATTTTTGGAAAAATCCAAATTCCGTAAATTAAAACATAGTTTATACCAACGTGAAGCACATTGGCCATTACCATGGCATACATAGAATATTTGGTCAGAGACATTCCGTCTGCAAACTGTTTATAGCCTTGATACATTACCAACGGAATTAGAGAAAAAGCAACCCATCCTAAATATGGTTTTGCTAATACAATAACATCTGCAGGCTGTTTTAGCAATTCCATAATTGGTTTCGCAAACATAATTACCGTAAAAAGAACCAGTCCTAGAATTGTACATAGAAATAACCCATGATGGAAAGCAGATCGAATTTTTGTATCATTTTTCTCTGCATCTCCTTCAGCAATAATAGCTGTAGAAAACCCAATTCCTAGAGACATTGCAATAAAAATCATACTGTTTCCTAGTGAAACGGCTGCCAGTTCTGTGCTTCCTATTTTACCAACCATTATATTATCGACAATACCAATTAAGGTATGTCCGACCATTCCTAAAATAACAGGATATGCCAGTCTTAAATTATACGAAAACTCTTTAGTGTACTGCTTTAAATTCACTTCTATTCTATTTTGTGCGCAAAGATAGTCAGAAGCTTCGAATTCTATCCTATCTATAAAAATATATCCCAATTTTAAGACAAAAATAAGATGAACTAAATATTATGTAACGATTTTTAAAAATTGTATAACAAACTCCAAATGGCTTGCATATAATTTTACGTCATAGAAATTTCAAAAATATAAGCCATGAAAAAATTACAGATGTTATGCCTAGCTGCTTTCACATTTTTATTCGCCAACACCACATTTGCTCAAGAGACAGAAGCAACAAATTACGATCAAGGTTTTAGATTAGGTTTTGGCTTAAATGGGGGATTGCCAACAGACAATGATTACGACTGGTCTCTTGGGGGAGACGTTCGTTTACAGTATGATCTTTCCAAAAAAACATCGTTGACCTTAACAACAGGTTTTACGAATTTATTTATGGGAAAAGACGATCTTGGAAATGACATAAAAGATCTTGGATTTATTCCGGCAAAAGCTGGTTTTAAAGCTTTTGTTTTAAAAGATCAATTTTATGTTTTAGGAGAACTGGGTGCAGGTTTTGCTGTAACAAATGGTTACAATCAGACCACCTTTTTATGGGCTCCAGGAATTGGTTATGCCAACAAATACATTGATTTAAGTGTTCGTTACGAAGATTATCATGATTTTAGAACCAATCAAGTAGCATTGCGTGTTGCTTATGGTTTTCAACTCTAAAAAATAGGTTTAATTTATTATTTTGTTTTTGGTAAAAACCCGATAGTCTGAATAGTCTATCGGTTTTTTTATTTACCATTGGTCAAAAGAAAAGTGCTGGTAGTCAAATGATTTTTTGGGATTGATTTAGAACGCGGTAATTCGCAGAAAAATTAATCAAATCATGAACAAAACAGTTTTTTATCTTTCGCAGCTTTTCCTTTTTTTACTGGCTACCCTTGCTGCGCGCTCACAATCGGGAATTTCAGGAGAATTTAAAGTCGATTATGTCCCTTTTTCTAAATATGTACGACCAATGGACAGCACAAAAACAAATGCCGAAAGCAATTTTAAAAGAGCACAGCTGGCTTTTGAAGTTCCATTATCTTTAAAAATGGACAAATATGATCATCCAAAACTCTGGTCTGTTTTTTTTAGTGGCAGTTATGCTAAAATGGAAAACAGGAATTACAATATTCAAGATCTTCCTGCAGCATTTCAAGGCGGATTTCCAGATGAATTGCTCAATACGCAAATTGGAGTCAAGCATTTGCGTTCCATTTCTTCTTCTTGGTCGCTGTTAATAATGGCTTCTGTTGGTGTTTATACAGATATGGTTGAAATTAATAAAGACGATGTACTGCTTCAAGGTGGAATTCTTTTTATCAAACAATTTAATCCTAAACTTGCTTTGGGTGCGGGTCCGGTTTTAACTAATAGTTTTGGTGTGCCGATGGTTCTTCCGGGAATTTATTTTAACTGGGAATCTACTGGAGCTTTACATTTTAAAGTAGCTTTTCCGGAAGGTGTAGAAATAGGCTATAGAATGTCTGATAATTTTGACTTAAAAGCAATAGCCGAAATAAGCGGAATGACAGCTGAAACCAAAATTGGAAATAAATCTACGCTACTTGGATATCAGCAAATAATTGCAGGCTTACGACCTCAGATGAAATTTGGAAAGCATTGGATTTTAGAACCAACTGGAGGAACTACTCTTGTGCGAAGTTTTTCGACAACAAACCGAAAAATTAAAGAAATTTTTAAGGAAAAAGATATTGCCGATCCAAGATTCACCACTACCTTTTATGGAGCAATAGCTCTGAAATGGAAATTCTAGAGCTATCTGCTTAATAAGTTTTTATAGACTACCTCTTTCAATAACTCCTCACGTCGTGTTCTTGAAATAGGTAGTTCTTGTCCTTTTATAAATAATCGCCCGCCAGAAACAGAATCGATATGAGTGATATTTACCAAAAATGATTTATGAATTCTAAAGAAAATTTCTTTGGGAAGTGTTTCTTCTAATGAAATCATAGTTTGGTGAATAACAAGAACCTTATCTTTAAAATGAAGTTTAGCATAATTCTGCATTCCTTCGATATATAAAATATCTACCCAAGAAATTTTCTGAAATCCTTCTTCCTGACGCACATATAAAAAAGGATCCAATTGATTTTGCTTTGGAGAGTTAATCATCTGATGCCATTGCTTAGCTTTTAACGAAGCTTGATAAAAACGCTGAAAAGTAATGGGTTTTAATAAATAGTCTACAACCTGAAGACGGTATCCGTCTAAAGCATGCTCTGAATAAGCGGTTGTAAAAATTACCAAAGGCGGTTTTTCTAATGATTCCAGAAACTCTAATCCCGTAAGATAAGGCATATTGATATCCAGAAACATCAAATCAATTTGCTTTTCTTGAAGGTACGAAGTCGCTTCTAATGCAGACGCGCAAGTGCCAGCAACTTCTAGAAAATCAATTTTAGAAATAAAATCTACAATTCCGTTTCTTGCGATAGGTTCATCATCTATAACGAGGCATTTCATGTTCATAATATTGTTTCAGTTTTTTTGTTTCACGCTCCCGATAGCTATCGGGATGGCAGATTTAGCAGATTTTTTTTTAAATCCTTTAATCTGTGTAATCTGTGGCTAAAAATTTAACCGCAAAGGGCGCAAAGGTTTTACGCAAAGTTCGCAAAGTTTTAAGTTTAATAAGAATGCGAAGATCACAAAGCGTAATGTCAAAATATAGCAGATTAAAATTCGTGCTAATCCGTGCAATTCGTGGCATAAATAAAAATCCCTTTAATCCTTTTAATCTGTGGCTAAAATTTTAACGCAAAGATCACAAAGCATTCCTGATTAAAAATTCGTGTTAATTCGTGCAATTGGTGGCAAAAAATCATTTCAAATCTAAAGTCACAGTAACCGTAAAATCAGAAGCGGTTTTATGGATATTAAATTGATGTTTTCCTTGATATTGTATTTCCAATCTTTTCTTTACATTCTCTAGACCTAATCCCTGACTTTTAGACGGAATTTTATATTGTTCTGTATATGAATTTTCTATTCTAAAGTTCAGTTGATAATTTATTTGTTCGCAAGACAAATGCACAAATCCTTTTTTATTTGGAAGTCGAGAAACATGTTTAAAAGCATTTTCGATCAAAGGAACCAAAAGTAATGGTACGATTTGAAGCTGTCCGTCTTCTATATTCCATTTGCTTTTTACTTCCAATTCATTTCCCCAACGGGTTTCTTCAACAGCAATTAAATCTTTTAAGTATTTAATTTCAAGATGCAATGGCACATATTCTTTATTGCATTCATACAATTGATAACGCAAAATATCCGAAAACTGAACCAATAAATCAGACGCCAATTGTACATTGCTCTGCATCAAAATATGAATATGATTCAAAACATTAAACATTAAATGCGGATTGATCTGATCCTGCAAAATCTTGATTTGAGCCTCAAGATGAACTTGCTGTAATTGCGCATGATTTCTTTCGATAACATTATGTTCCTGATAAAATCGGAGCCCGCAGGCAGTACCGCAAATCAAAATCGCTGACGGGATATTGCCGTAAAATCGAGACCATAAAAAATGAAGAGAATCTACATCTGCTTCTCCAGGATATGCTTTTCTTCTTATAGCCGAATCTGAAAAAACAATATAAATCAATGACAGACAAAATGCCAAAAGCAGTACAACAACAACGCTTTGTACTGCAAACGAACTCATTTTATTTTGTTTTAGCGCTTTGGGCAGTATAACATCACTTAAAATATGAGCTAAAATAGCAGAACAAATCAAAACTAAAATAGCCTGAATCGTGGCCGTCAAAAAATCGTAATCTTCGATCATCTGCGCCCAAATCGTAATACCTAACAAGCTCCAAAAAAAAACTAAAAATATCCAATGTCTATTCTTATTGATTGCGATCATCTATAAATTAATTTATTGAGAAAATTTAACTCCAAAAGTAATTCTATATTTTTTAAACAAACAGCAAAGAAGCACAAACCGCTTACATTATAAAAATTAGTTTGATGAACTGCGTTTTTGTTTTGACCAATGGAATTTAAAAAAGCAGTTTAAAAATTTTCGGATATAAAATAAACCCGAAAGGTTTTAAAACCTTTCGGGTTTACAAAAAATTATCAAATTGACTAATTATCTCAATTGTCCCATTATTTTTCTCCTAATTCTTTCTTATACAATTCGATATTTATTGCTGTTTTTTCATCCAGCTCTGGCTCTTTAATATCCGTATGTTTTTTCATTTCTTCCCAAATAATTTTGGCTACAATATAACGTGACATTTCTTTGTCATCGGCAGGCACAATATACCATGGCGCATGTGGCGTAGAAGTTTTATTTATCGCTTCTTCATAATACTTCATATATTCATCCCAATAGCCACGTTCTTTCAAATCGCCTGGCGAAAATTTCCAATTGTGCTTTTCTTCTTCCAAACGGCGTAACAAACGCTGACGCTGTTCTTCTTTGCTCAAATGCAGATAGAATTTCATTACAATTGTTCCATTTTGGCAAATATGCTTTTCAAAATTATTGATCTGTTCAATTCTATTTTCCCAAAAATCAGGCGTAATATCATCGACAGAATTAATGTCTGGAAGGTTTTCGGCCAAAACATATTCAGGATGCACGCGTGTCACCAGAACATTTTCATAATGTGTCCTATTAAAAATAGCAAACTTTCCTTTTTCTGGCAGAGCGATATAATGACGCCACAAATAATCATGTTCCAGTTCTGCTGAAGTTGGAGTTTTAAAACTATGCACCACTACTCCACGCGGATTAAATTCCTTAAAAACCTCTCGAATCAAACTGTCTTTTCCCGAAGTATCCATTCCCTGAAGACAAATCAAAACGCTGTATTTGTTGTGCGCATACATTACGTCTTGCAAATCGCTCAATTTGGCCTGAACTTTATCTAGTTTTTCTTCTTTTTCATCGTCATTGGCTTTGACATTCAAAACAGTCGGAATTTCTTTGAGCTTTATTTTATCTACAACTTTAAAATCTTTCGGGTCTATTGATTTCATATTTTTAAATTTTATATCATAAATATACTACTTTTACGAAGCATACTCCTGCTATCCATTGCAATACTTTTCAATAAATAGCTTTTTTCCAAAGCCATAACAAGAGCTTCCGTTGGTCGCTTTCTTATGTCAGGAAAAAATGCAATTTCTTTTCAAAGTATTTCCATTACTATCAGGGCTAGACACTTATTTTCAAAAGAACAATTCAAATATTTCAAAATTCATAATGCCAAAACGAATTCTATTTTTATTTCTGTTTTTTACTATATATATATAGGAAATGCTCAAACAAATAACGAAGCAACAATTAATCAATTAGTTTCTAATTATATAAAAGAACTTCAATCCCAAAAAATAGATACAATTTGTATTTATGAAAAATATTGTGTTGGAAGTGTTAAAGCTTATGATTTAAGTCCATCTGAAATCAATAATTTTTGTTTTGAAGATTTTCCAAATGATCCAGTTTATATTTTTTGGATTAAGAAAGGAAGAAAGTATTTGACAAAAATAAGTATATGTGCGGAATATGACGAGAGTTTAGATGATGACAACATTTTTTGGCATATGTTTTTTCCAAACAAAGAGATTATTGAAAAAGAAGAAATTAAGCGGTTTGCCTATAAAGAATCTAACAATAAAATTTATCATTTGGCGGTAGACCATTCTTGTCATCAAAATTTTAAAATACTAATAGGTAATCAAATCATCAAAAAACGTTTTGACAGTTTCAATTTAAAAAGAGAAGACAATTCAAAAGTAAATATAAATTACGATCACAACATCAAATTAAGAAGTAAGCGAGTAATTGATATTCTTGAAAAAATAACTTCAGAAGCCGAAAAAAACAATATATTTAAAAAGATAAAGTCAAGATAAACTAAAGACTTCAAAATAAAACTCATGGAAAAATTCACCTTAGAAATATTATTTCAAATTATCGGAATCGGTTCGGCATCGGGATTATTTTACAATAATGACGCACTTTATGTAATTGGCGACAACAGCGGATTTCTTTACGAATACAATATGCAAAATCAGCAATTGAATCAGCATGCTTTAATCGACAATCCTACACAAAATATTCCGAAAAACTTAAAACCCGATTTTGAATCGCTTACACATCATAACGATACACTTTATGTTTTTGGTTCGGGTTCTACCGAAAACCGAAACAAAATGATTGAGTTTGATTTGAAATCAAAAACTGTTTTACAGAAGAATAATCTAGTTGATTTGTATGCTGTTATGCAGAATTTTGGCGAAATAAAACCAGAAGATTTCAATCTAGAAGGCGCTATTTTTGATGGCCAAAACTGGTATTTATTCAATCGCGGAAATGGCGTTTCAAACAAAAACACCATTTTTACCATTCATGCCAAAAATCTAGGAGAAGAATTTGCTCTGATTTCGGTTAATTATAAACTTCCAAAAATAAAAGGCGTTCGCTCCAGTTTTACCGATGCCATTTTAGTTGATGATAAAATCTATTTCCTTTCAACTGCCGAAGACACAAAATCAACCTACGATGACGGAGAAATCCTAGGAAGTTTCATTGGAAGAATCGATGTAAAAACCATGAAAATAGATTTCACTCAAAAAATTACCTCAACCAACAAATTTGAAGGCCTGACTTTCTATAAAAAAGAAAATAATAAAATCGAATTTTTACTTTGCGAGGATAATGACACAGAAGTTTTAGAAACGAAGATTTATAAATTGACTTTGCCGATTAAGTAAAACTATTCGATTACAATATTAACGTAGAGACGCCTTGCAGTGCGTCTAACATCTAGAGAATCTACAATTTGATATTCTTTGCGTAGACGTACTGCAGTGCGTCTCTACAATAAAAACTTTGAACCTTTGTAACTTTGTAACTTTGTAACTTTGTAACTTTGACCCTAAAAAAATATTTTAATATTTTTTCACCCCCGTCCCAACCTTTTTATCTTTTTTACTCTCTATACAAGAAAGACAACAATTGTGATAAACGAGACTCAAATAGCAAACTGTAAAAAAATGCACCGCGATGCCCAGCGTCAGGTGTACGAATACATGGCGCCAAAGTTGTACCGCCTTTGCAAAAGATATTTAAAAAAGGAAGAGGAAATCGAAGAAGCTTTGGCCGATTCTTTCTTTACAATTTTCACTAAACTAGATCAGTTAAAAGAAGCTTATGCTTTTGAAGCTTGGGCAAGACGCATAACTGTAAATCATTGTTTGGCGACTATTAGAAAAGAAACCAACTTTAATATGTATTTAGATGATGTGAAACTACTTTCGCAACCTTCTGTTGACGAACTAAATACATTGGAAGAAGAAGATTTACTTAATTTATTAAACCATATTCCTGACGGCTGTAAAACTGTGTTTAACCTTTTTGTCATTGAAGGTTTCTCACATAAAGAAATAGCCGAAATGCTGAAGATCTCTGAAGGCACCTCA
>Ga0308157_10005862_pt1 | contig 15058 bp, 11 predicted proteins | sample PhyBR1_FD_201035 | JGI IMG/M metagenome (GOLD analysis project Ga0308157, IMG submission 201035) | Phyllosphere microbial communities from UC Gill Tract Community Farm, Albany, California, United States - DLSLB.R1 | ecosystem: Host-associated > Plants > Phyllosphere > Unclassified | place: USA...
GCAATGCCCTTGCCAAGCGAGGACACCACACCACCGGTAACAAAAATAAGGGGGGTCACGGCTCACTGCCTCCCGGAAAGCCATAGTTTAAAGGTTGTCGCCAAAACACCCAAGCACTGGATGCGGCGGATTAAAAAAAAGACGCCCCGACCTGCGCCGGGGCGTCCTTGAAACTCAGCGGAAACCGCGTCAGCGACGGCGACGGGCTTCCTCTTCCTCTTCTTCACGCGGGGCCGGCTGGTCAGCCTTGGCCTTGTCCTGTGCTGCAGCAGCCGCGCGGCGCTTGGCCTTCTGCTCGGCCTCGGTCTGCGCACGGTCAACCTGCGCGTTCTGCGGAGTCTCGGCCGCCTTGCCCTTGTCGGCGGCCTGCGCCATCACCAAGGGAACCGCCACAACCGAAGCGGCAAGCGCAGCCAGTGCAAGCAATTTTGACGTTTTCATCCGATTCCTCCATTGCATGTCCCGACCGAAAGGCAGGACTTACGTTTTACCGGGCATAGGATAACCGGACAGAGCTGCCCGGCCCCTGAATGCCCTGCGTGCAAAAATCCCCGCCAGACCGCACACTCCCCCGTCGCTTTGCGCCCTGCCCGAGATACATGAACGCCCGTTACAACGCCGCCGACATCGAAGTTCTTTCTGGCCTTGACCCAGTCAAGCGCCGCCCTGGCATGTACACCGACACCGCGCGCCCGAACCATCTGGCGCAGGAAGTCATCGACAACTCGGTCGATGAAGCCTTGGCCGGCCATGCCCGCACCGTTGAAGTCACCCTGTTCAAGGATGGCAGCTGCGAGGTCAGCGATGACGGCCGCGGCATGCCGGTGGACATCCACCCGGAAGAAAAAATCCCCGGTGTGGAACTGATCCTGACCCGGCTGCATGCCGGCGGCAAGTTCAACAACCGCAACTACACCTTCTCTGGCGGCCTGCACGGCGTCGGCGTGTCGGTGGTCAACGCCCTGTCAACGTTGGTGGAGATCCATATCCGCCGCGACGGCAGCGAGCACCGCATCACCTTCCGCGATGGCGACCGTGCCAGCCCGCTGGAAGTGGTCGGCAGCGTTGGCAAGAAGAACACCGGCACCCGCCTGCGCTTCTGGGCCGACCCCAAGTACTTCGATACGCCCAAGTTCAATGTGCGCGCACTGCGCCACCTGCTGCGCGCCAAGGCCGTGCTGTGCCCGGGCCTGACCGTCAAGCTGACCGACGAAGCCACCGGCGAAGTCGACACCTGGTATTACGAAGACGGCCTGCGCGATTACCTGAAGGCCGAGCTGGGCGAGCGCGAAATGCTGCCAGCCGACCTGTTCGCCGGCAGCGTCAAGAAGGAAACCGAGATCGTTGACTGGGCCGTGGCCTGGCTGCCGGAAGGCGAGCTGGTGCAGGAAAGCTACGTCAACCTGATCCCCACCGCCCAGCACGGCACCCACGCCAACGGCCTGCGCACCGGCCTGACCGAGGCGCTGCGCGAGTTCTGCGACTTCCGCAACCTGCTGCCGCGCGGCGTCAAGTTGGCCCCGGAAGATGTATGGGACCGGGTCGCCTTCGTGCTCTCGCTGAAGATGACCGATCCGCAGTTCAGTGGCCAGACCAAGGAACGCCTGTCCTCGCGCCAGGCCGCCGGCTTCGTAGAAGGCGCAGTGCATGACGCCTTCAGCCTGCTGCTGAACCAGAACGTGGAGCTGGGCGAGAAGATCGCGCAGATCGCCATCGAGCGTGCCAGCGCGCGCCTGAAGACCGAAAAGCTGGTCACCCGCAAGAAGGTCACCCAGGGCCCGGCCCTGCCCGGCAAGCTGGCCGACTGCATCAGCCAGGACCTGTCGCGGACCGAGCTGTTCCTGGTGGAAGGCGACTCGGCAGGCGGCAGCGCCAAGCAGGCCCGCGACAAGGACTTCCAGGCCATCCTGCCGCTACGCGGCAAGATCCTGAACACCTGGGAAGTCGCCTCCGGCAGCGTGCTCGCCTCCGAAGAAGTGCACAACCTGGCCATCGCAATTGGCTGTGACCCGGGCAAGGACGACCTGTCCGGCCTGCGTTACGGCAAGGTGGTGATCCTGGCCGACGCCGACTCCGACGGACTGCACATCGCCACCCTGCTGGCGGCGCTGTTCCTGCGTCACTTCCCGTCGCTGGTCGATGCCGGCCACGTGTTCGTGGCGATGCCGCCACTGTTCCGCGTCGACGTGGGCAAGCAGGTGTTCTACGCGCTGGACGAGGAAGAGAAGCGCTCGCTGCTGGACAAGATCGAGCGCGAGAAGATCCGCGGCCAGGTCAGCGTCACCCGCTTCAAGGGCCTGGGCGAGATGAACCCCTCGCAGCTGCGCGAATCCACCATCCACCCGGATACGCGCCGCCTGGTGCAGCTGACCGTGGACGATGGCGAACAGACCCATTCGCTGATGGACATGCTGCTCGCCAAGAAACGCGCCCCGGACCGCAAGGGCTGGCTGGAAAGCAAAGGCGACCTCGCCTCACTGGAAGCCTGAGTTCCGGCACCAGAAAAACCCGCCAGTGATGGCGGGTTTTTTATTGCCCCAAACCCCGCTTGGACCACGCACCAAGCACCCCAGGCCTTTTGCGGACCAGGCACTTCATCCATTCAACGCAGGCAACCGCGCGAGTCCGCCGCATGCAACACGGAATTCACCTGCCTTTTTCCCGCCACTGCTTAGGCTGAGGCTTGGATCAGCCAGGAGCAGGACAACAATGGCGGAAAGCAGTGTGGACGAAGGGCAACGCCAACGAGCACTCGACGCACTCCACATCGTGGGCAGCCTGCCCGAACCGGAGTACGACGACATCGTCACCGTCGCGGCCGCCGTGTGCGGGACGCCGATGGCGCTGGTAAGCCTCATCGACCGCGACCGGCAATGGTTCAAGGCCAGGTCCGGCGTGGAAGGACGCCAATCCGAGCGCAACCTTGCCGTGTGTGACCATGCAATCCGGCAACCAACCCAACTGATGGAAGTCGACGACCTCGCAGCCGACACACGCTTTGCCGACAACCCGCTGATCAAGGACCTTGGCGCACGCTTCTATGCAGGCATGCCACTGGTAACCGAACAAGGCGCAGCGATCGGCAGCCTCTGCGTCATCGACGTGGCGCCACGCGCCTTGGACGCAGCACAGAGGGAAGCCCTCAAAGCGCTCGCGCGCGTGACGATGTCACTGATGGAAAACCGAAGCCGGCAACGCCGGCAGGAAGTTGCCGCCATCATCGATCACGGCACGCCAGCACAGCCAACGGACGAACCAGGCAACCGGCGGACCATCGTCCTGCTCGAGATACAGGACCTTGCCGAACTGTCCGAACGCCTGGGCGAGCGCGTGCTGGACCGGAAACTCCAGCAACTCGACCAGACATTGGAGGCATGCATGACCGCCGACCATGGCGACAGCATCAACCGGGTTACCGGCAGTGGCGAGTTCGTTGCGGTACTGCACGGCGACGACGTCACCGGCACCCTTTCCATGCTGGAAAAAGCCGCAGCGGATGCGTCCAGCCTGCTGGGCAGTCCATTGCTGATTGGCACGACAACAACCTCGGGGAAGGAACCCATCCACACTGCCTTCCTGCGTGCGGAAGCAGCATTGAGCGCCGCCAAGGACGCAGCCAGGAAGTAACCGCGGATATCCGCGAACCTGCATCAGGCAACACGCAATGGAGGCGGGCTACAGCACGAACGCGTGGCCTTGCGTGCAAGCAGCAAGTGCGGCGGCACGCAGCCGGTGGCAGCGTCTGCGAGAGGCAATCCGACCCACCGCAACCGCGGACAAACCCACGCACGGCAAGCTTCCACTGGCACTTGGAGTAAACGCTAGGCAAAGAAAAAGCCCTGACGGATCAGGGCTTTAACTGGAGGCCTGGGTCGGAATCGAACCGGCGTACGCGGATTTGCAATCCGCTGCATAACCACTCTGCTACCAGGCCTTAAACTTGCTTCGTCGAAGCATTACACCACCTCGACATGAAAAGACCCCACATGGGGGCCAAATCAGGATTTGGAGCGGGAAACGAGACTCGAACTCGCGACCTCAACCTTGGCAAGGTTGCGCTCTACCAACTGAGCTATTCCCGCGGGGTGTCCGACGCATGATACAGAGTTCAACCATGCCGCGCCAGCGGTTTTAACAAGTTCTTTCACACAGTCTGCTGCCGTGGATCTACACCGGGCTTGCACGCCTGCGCCAGAATCCATGGAACATGGTGCGCCCAAGCTCGGGCTGCATGGGCAGCGGCATCAAGGCTGACGTACCATCGCGCCCCACCCCCGACACCCGCCGCGAACACTGATGACCCAGCAACCGCACCGTGTGCAAGGCCTGAACAACGACGAGGTGGCCGCTGATTGGCCCGCCATCGACGCGCAGGAACTTGCGTGGCTGCGTACCCGCTACCCGCAGTTGGCGGGCGACAGTCGATTGCGCTGGCACAGCCCGCGCCCGCTGTCGGCGGCTGCCATCGTCGACAGCGCACATGGGCCGATGTTCATCAAACGCCACCACCATTCGGTACGCAACGCTGCCTGCCTCGAGGAAGAGCATCGTTTCATCGCCCACCTGGCCGCATCCGGCCTGCCCGTGGCCAAACTGCAGAACAGCCACGACGGCCACACTGCGATCGAGCACGGCCAATGGACGTACGAGCTCCATGCCGTTGGCGAAGGCGATGATCTGTACCGCGACGCGCCCTCATGGACGCTGCTCACCGATGCGGAGCAGGCGCGCGAGGCCGGTCGCATGCTGGCAAGGCTGCACCGGGCCGCAGCCGATTACATCGCCCCCCAACGCAGCACACACCTGCTGGTTGCACGCGACGAGCTGATCCGCGCCGAAGATCCGATTGCCGCCATCAAGGCTGACCTGGACAAGCGCCCCGGACTAGCCCGTTATCTCTCCCGCTTCGCATGGGAGCCGCAACTGCGCCGGGACGTGCTGCCCTGGCATACCGGGCTGGCAACACGGCTGCAGGCCGAACCACAGCTGTGGGCACATAACGACTGGCACGTATCCAACCTGCTCTGGCAGCAGGACGGCGGCACGCCGCGGGTCACCACGGTACTTGATTTCGGCCTGGCCTCACCGACCAGCGCACTGTTTGACCTGGCCACGGCGATCGAACGCAATGCCGTGGCCTGGCTGCAACTGGACCTCGGTGCGCAGGCACTGCGCATTGACATCGCGCTGGCCCTGCTCGACGGCTATCGCAATGTCGCAGCGCTGTCCACCGAGCGCGTGCATCTGATGGCGGACCTGCTACCCGTGGTCCATCTGGATTTTGCACTTTCGGAAGTGGAGTACTTCGAAGGCGTCACCGGCTCCACAGCCAATGCCGACGTGGCCTGGAAGCCTTTCCTGCTGGGCCATTCAGCCTGGTTCAATACCCTCCACGGACAGGCACTGCTGCAGGCATTGCACGCCGCCGCCTGAGGGGCCGGCTCGCAAATCCCGCCAACTTGTAGTGAAATGGTCACTGAAGCGGGGGTGCCTGGATCTGCCAGGCTGAGAGAGTCCCTTGGAACCTGATCCGGTTTGCACCGGCGTAGGGAGCTTTGAGCAGCAGTCGTACCGCCACCCATGGCGGTTGCGCGTGCGCGCCTTCGCTTCGTCTCCCTTGGTGTCTGAAGACGAATCGAATGAACCGCTGCCTGCGCCCCACGCTGTTGACCGTTGCCCTCTGCACTGCCCTGCCGCTGTATGCCAGCGAAACCGGCACGGATTCCACCGAACATTCCCCGACCGAGCTTGCCGCCGTGCGCGTGCAGGCCCGCCAGCCTGTCACGGACAACTCCCGCGTCAACAGCTTTGGCAGCGGCGACTGGAACAGCACGCCCGCCTCGGTAAATACCCTGGAACGCGATTTCCTCGATCACAAGCAGCTGCGCTCGCTGTCCGAGGTAGCCCGCAACGATGCCTCGCTAGGGGATGCCTACGCACCTGTCGGCTATTACCAGAACATCGCCATCCGTGGTTTCGCCCTGGACACCGCCACCGGCTACCGCTTCAACGGCATGTCCATTGCCGGCGAACAGCGGCTCGCACTGGAGAACCTGCAGGCCGTTGAAATCCTCAAGGGCGAAGCAGGCCTGGCGGCCGGCGTGATGGCACCGGGCGGCATCATCAACTACGTCGGCAAGCGTACCGCGGAAGTGCGCACGGTCACGCTGGGCACCGACAACGAGGGCTCGCGCTACGCCGCCATCGACGTCGGCCATTGGCTGACCCCGCGCTTCGGGCTGCGTTTCAACGCTGCCTGGGATGACAGTAACTCCTACATCGAACATGCCGATGGCCGCCGCAATTTCTATGCCCTTGCCACCGACTGGCTGATCGGCGAGCGCGGCAAGCTTGAGGTCGATGCCAACTACCAGACCAGCGCACAGCGCTCGGCCTCCGGCTACCAGCTATTGGGCGCAAGCGAACTGCCGCGCGGCGTGGACCGCGAGCACATGCTGGGTTATCAGCCGTGGCAGCAGCCGGTGGGCATCGCCAGCACCAACATCACCGCCCTGCACACCTATGACATCAGCGCCGATTGGCAATCGCGCATTGCCATTGGCCACAGCCGCTCGGTGATCGACGACAACGTCGCTTTTGCCTACGGCTGTTATTACGCCGCGCAATGCGCCGATGGCAGTGTGCCCGGCAACTACTTCGCCCCCAACGGCGATTACGACATCTACGACTACCGCAGCCCGGACGACACCCGCCGCAACCAGGAGCTGCGCGCGGAACTGCGCGGCAGCTTCAGCAGCGGCAGTGTCGACCACCAGCTGACGCTGGGTGCGGATTATTTCCGGCGCACGGTCGACAAGCGCCGCAACGTCAACGAGTACGTCGGCACGGTGAACATCCACGATGCCCAACTGCCGGTATTCGCACCTTCCCCGCTGCTGCCGGGCGCATCCGTGCGCCGCCTCGACAGCCGCCAGAAGGCGGTGTTCGCGCTTGACCGCATGCAGTTCGGCGAGGATTGGCAGTGGCTGGCCGGCGGTCGCTTCGTGCGCCTTGAGGAGCGCGCCTATGACAAACGCGGCACCCCGCAGCGACAGAGCCGGTTGTCGCGCTTCCTGCCGCAGACTGCGCTGATGTGGAAAGCCAGCGAGGGCTTGAACGCCTATGCCAGTTACGTCGAAGGCGTGTCGCTTGGCCAGGAAGCGCCGTTCTGGACCTCGAATGCGGACACCTTCCTGCCTGCGGTGGAATCACGCCAGGTCGAACTCGGCATCAAGTATGCAGCTACCGATACGCTGAACCTGGGTGTTGCACTGTTCCGCATCAACCAGCCTTACCAGTACGCACGACCGGACGACAGCGATGTCGGCTACACCTTCGTCGAAGACGGCAAGCAGACCCACACCGGCCTGGAGTTCACCGCCAACGGGCAACTCAGCCCTGCCCTGCAGATCGTTGCCAGTGCCAGCCTGCTGAAGGCACGTGCGCGTGACACCAGCACCGCCACCTATGAAGGCCATCAGCTGGTCAACGTGCCGAAGCTGCGCACCAGCGTGCACCTGGCCTACGCGCTGCCGTTCGCGACCGGGCTGGACGTGACTGGCGGCTGGCGTTATGCCTCGGCCAACGTCGCGCGCGCCGATGGCGGCGTACGCGCACCCAGCTATCACGTCGTCGATGCCGGGCTGCGCTTCCAGCACCGCCTGCATGAGCGCGCGGTGAGTTGGAACCTGTCGGTGGACAACGTGTTCAATAGTTTCTACTGGCGCGATACCGGCAGCAGCATGGGTGACTACTACCTGTTCCCCGGCGCACCACGCCAAGCGCGCGTGTCGGTGAGCTTCGCGCTGTGAGCAGCGTGTTGCTCGAATGGTCGGCGGCACTGTGCAGCGTGCTTGGCGTATGGCTGATGGCGCAGCGACGCGTCATCGCATGGCCGGTGGGACTCGTATCGGTGGCACTGTATGCATTGGTGTTCGCCGAGGCCAAGCTCTATTCGGACACGCTGCTGCAGGTCGCCTTTGCCGGCTTCCTCGCCTATGGCTGGCTCAACTGGCGGCGCCACGCCGCCGACGAGGGCAGCGTGCGGATCGTACCGCTGTCACGCACGACCATGCTGCGCGACCTCGGTGCTGGCTTGATTGGCGGTGTATTGCTCGGCGCCGGCATGCACAGCTTCACCGACGCCTCACTGCCTTGGCTGGACGCCATGCTGACCGCTCTGAGCCTGGTAGCGCAGTGGTGGCAGGCACGCCGCCACGCAGCAACCTGGCGGCTGTGGATCGTGGTTGACGTGGTGTACGTCGGCGCTTACCTGTTCAAGTCATTGCATGTAACCGCTGCGCTGTACGTGTTTTTCCTGGGCTTGGCAGTGGTCGGGCTGCGCGCATGGACGGCGGCCGCACGCAGCTCTGGTAGCGGGCTGCCGCTGCATGACACAGGCAAGCACACAGCCTGAACCAGCGTGGCGCGGCAGCAGAAGCCACGGACAGCAAAAAGGCCCCGCGAGGGGCCTTTTTGTTTGCCTGCAGGTGCCAATGGATACCTGCGGAACATGATCTGGAGCGGGAAACGAGACTCGAACTCGCGACCTCAACCTTGGCAAGGTTGCGCTCTACCAACTGAGCTATTCCCGCGTGTGGAATGCGGCAGGACCGCCATGCGGGCCGCCAGCACACCTTGATGGACTGCAAGACTGGAGCGGGAAACGAGACTCGAACTCGCGACCTCAACCTTGGCAAGGTTGCGCTCTACCAACTGAGCTATTCCCGCAGGCTTGCAACATCATTACTGGACACCAAGCCCTTCAATTACCGGGCCGATGCTTGAAACTGGAGCGGGAAACGAGACTCGAACTCGCGACCTCAACCTTGGCAAGGTTGCGCTCTACCAACTGAGCTATTCCCGCTTGGGAGGCGAAATTCTACATGCATTCGCCCCTGTGTCAACAGCCTGTTTATTTTCTGGCGCTGCCTGTACGGGCCGCCTTTTCGTCCTCGCGCAGGCTTGGCCAGGCCGCACGCAGGTACTGCAGTGCCGACACCAGGGTAAGCAATGCGGCGATCGCCAACATCCAGTCACCAATATGGAAAACCGGCTCGCCCATCCAGATGGTCTTGAACGACGTATTCGGGGATACCGAGTACAGCAGGCACAACAGGGCAACCATCTGTGCGGTGGTCTTGATCTTGCCGATCATCGCCACCCGCACCTTGGCGCGCTGGCCGATCTCGGCCATCCATTCACGCAGCGCGGACACGGCGATCTCACGCCCGACGATCACCGCCGCCCAGAATGCCATCCACGGCGTCGGGTGGCCCTGCACGATCAGAAACAGCGCCACCGCGACCATCAACTTATCCGCCACAGGGTCCAGGAAGGCACCGAACGCCGAATGCAACTGGTAGCGGCGCGCCACCCAGCCATCCAGCCAGTCGGTGATGGCCGCCAGCCCGAAGATCGCCGCCGAGGCGAAGTTGGTCCAGGCGTAGGGCAGATAGAACACCAGCACCAGCACCGGGATCATCATGATCCGCAGCAAGGTCAACCAGGTGGGGATGGTCAATTTCATTACAACGTTACTCCGCTGCCGGATCGGGTACCGACAGTCCATGAAGGTTAGCGTAGATACGTGCAGCCAGGGCGTCGTTGATGCCTTCTACGCGGGCAATCTCGGCCTCGCCTGCGGCTTTCAAGCCGGCCAGCCCGCCGAAATGCTTGAGCAGACTGGCGCGCCGGCGCGGGCCGATGCCAGCGATATCCTCCAGCTTGCTGGTCATCCGTGCCTTCTGCCGGCGACCGCGATGACCGGTGATCGCGAAACGGTGCGCCTCGTCGCGCACCTGCTGGATGAACTGCAACGCAGGCGATGCGGCGCCAGGACGGATCTCCCGACCATCGGGCATCACCAGCGCCTCATGCCCGGCGCGGCGCTCGACACCCTTGGCAACACCAACCAGCATCACTCCTTCCACGCCCAGGTCGGCCAAGGCGGCCTGCGCCTGCGCCAACTGTCCGGCGCCGCCGTCGATCAGCAGGACGTCCGGCAACACACCCCCTTCCTCCACCGCGCGCCGGAAGCGGCGATCGATGGCCTGGTGCATGGCTGCGTAATCATCACCCGGCTCGATACCACTGATGTTGTAGCGACGGTACTGGGCACGCACCGGCCCGGCGGCATCGAACACCACGCACGACGCCACCGTGGCTTCGCCCATGGTGTGGCTGATGTCGAAACACTCCACGCGCTTGACCGGTTCGGCGAGCCCGAGCATGTCGCGCAGGGCCTCACTGCGTGCGTGCTGCGCGCCACGGCTGTCCATTTCAGCCACCAGCGTCACCTGCGCATTGCGGCTGGCAAGTTCGACGTAACCGGCGCGCTCTCCACGCACGTTCCACTTCAACGCCACCTTGCGCTCGGCCGATGCGGTCAGCGCGGCCTCGATCATCGCTGCATCCGGGATTTCGCGATCCAGCAGGATCTCCGCCGGCGGACCGTGCTCGATGTAGTACTGCGACACGAATGCCGCCAACACTTCCTCGGCACTGTCCTCGCCATTGGTCCGCGGAAAGAACGCACGGGTACCCAGGTTGCGCCCGTCACGGAAAGCCAACAGCATCACGCAGGCACTGCCGCCCTGGGTGGCGCAGGCCAACACGTCCAGATCCGCTGCGCGGCCATCCACGTACTGTCGGTTCTGCATGCTGCGCAACGATGCGACCAGGTCGCGCAGGCGCGCGGCGCGCTCGAACTCCAATGCGTCACTGGCCTCCTGCATGCCCTGCATCAACTCAGCGGCCAACTGGTCACTTTTGCCTTCAAGGAACAAGGCCGACTGGCGTACCGATTCGTCATAGTCGGCCTGTGGCACCAGCTCCACGCACGGCGCGCTGCAGCGACCGATCTGGTACTGCAGGCAAGGCCGCGAGCGGTTGCGGAACACGCTGTCCTCGCAACTGCGCAGCTTGAACAGCTTGTGCATCAGGTTCAGCGTCTCACGCACCGCACCGACGCCGGGGTACGGCCCGTAGTACCGGCCAGGCACCGAGCGCGGCCCGCGATGCAGGGCGATGCGTGGCCACTGCTCGCGGGTCAACAACACCTGCGGATAGGTCTTGTCATCCCGAAGCGAGACGTTGTAACGCGGCGTCAGCGACTTGATCAGCTGGTTTTCCAGCAGCAGCGCTTCGGCCTCGGTGCGGGTGATGGTGACGTCCATCCGCGCGACCTGCGACAGCATCATCATGATCCGCCGGCTCTTCGGCGAACCATTGAAATAGCTGCCGACACGCTTGCGCAATGCGCCGGCCTTGCCGACGTACAGCAGCGTCTCGTCGGCAGCGTACATCCGGTAAACACCGGGCGCGGTACTCAGCGCGGCGGCAAAGGCCTTGCCATCGAATTCAGGGGGAACTGCCTGGGTCATCCGTCTATCGGCACTTCGCTCAATTCGCCACTGAGCGGGTCAAACCTAAGCACCGCATGGGCATCGGCTTCGGCAATCCAGATCGCGCCGGCTGCAACCGCCAATGCAGCCGGGCCATGCAGACGCCTTGGCAGATTGACCGTGGACAGATCACCACCGCCAAGGCGCAGCGTGCGCAGCGCACCGTTGCCTGCATCGGCGATCCACAGCAGCGGTGAGTCCGGGCCCATCGCCAGCGCCAGCGGATACTGCAGGCGGGCACGCAGGCGAGGCCCGTCCACGTTGCCTGATTCCCATGGCCCCTGCCCGACCAAGGTCTGCACCAGGTCGTTGAGCAACTGTACCGAGCGGATCGCCGAGCCGAGCGCGTCGCAGACATACAGCGTGTGCTGCACCGCCACCAGGCTGCTGGGCTGGGCAAAGGCCGCCATATGACCACTGCCGTCACGCACTTCGACCACACCAGCACCAGCCCGCCAGCGCAGCTCACGCGCGCCCAGATCGTAGCTCCAGATGTGGTTGTCACCGGCCATGGCGATGTAGATCTGGTTGTCGGCAACCGCCACGCTGACCGGCTGATTCAGCGCGGTGTCCCACGGCTGCGCCAACACGCCGGCACTGGGCGATCCGGCGCGGCCGTTGCCGCACAGCGTGTCCACCTGGCCACTGACCAGGTTGATACGACGCAAGGCGTGGTTGCCGGTATCTGCCACGTACAGCACATCGCGGACCAAGGCCAGGCCCTGCGGTCGATTGAATGCCGCCTCCCCCAATCCACCATTGATCAGGTCGGCCGAACCCAAGCCGAACTGGCGCAGGATGCGGCCGTCATGGTTGCACTCGAGGATGCGGTGATGCCCGGTGTCGGCCACGTACAGGCGATCGGCGGTGGCCACCAGCCCCGCCGGGAACAACAACGGCAGCCGCGGCTCCGCGTTGATCTCGCGCGCGTCGTCGTCCTCCAACGGACGCGGCACGCCCTCGCAGAGGCTGTTCAAGGACCGCTCAAGCTCACCAGCGGTACCGACCAGGCGCTCACGTTCCTCGCCATAGGCATCCAGCAGCACCAGGGTTGGCCACGACTGCACCTCGAACTGGCGCCATGCATCCCAGTGCGCGTCCAGCACGATCGGAGCGGTCACGCCCTGCCGACGCAGCAGCTTCAGCGACTGCTGCGGCTCGCGCTCAAACTCGAAACGCGGCACCTGCACCACCAGCAGCTGCAGCCGGCCCGGGTTGCGTGCCTGCCAACGCGTCACCTCGGCGACACGCTGCATGCTCCAGATCGAGGCGCCGTTGACGAATGCCAGCACCACCGGCCGGCCCCGCAGATCCTGCAGGGTGGCAGGCGCGGCGTTGAGCCAGATACCGGACTTGGGCAGATCCACTACGCGCTTTTCATTCATGGTTGGATTATGCCGGACTCGCCGCCACGGGACAGACGCTGCACGGTACCGCGAGCAGCCGCATCCACCAATGCCCAGCTTTGCTCGAAGTCCCGCTCCTCACCGTAGTAGGGATCGGGGATGGCAGCTGGGCCGGCCACCCCGGCCCAGGGCAACCACAGCACCGCGCGCTGCTGCAGGCCCGCCGGGGCGATGGCACGTGCGTCATCCAGATTGGCACCGTCAGCGCACAGGATATGGTCGAACTCATGGAAATCAGCCGCCGTGAGCTGGCGCCCACGCAGCCCGGTGATATCAACACCATGCCGGCGCGCACAGGCAACCGCGCGCCGGTCCGGCGGATCGCCTGCATGCCAACCCGAGGTGCCGGCCGAATCCACGGTCATCCAGCTCTCCAGGCGCGCCCCGGCGATCCGTGCGCGCAAGGCGCCCTCGCCCATCGGCGAGCGGCAGATGTTGCCAAGACAGACCACCAGCAGCTTCACTGCAGCGCCTGCATCCGCGCGTTGGCGCGCTGCAGGTCTTCCGCGGTGTCGATGCCGGGCGGGAACACGGCCGGTGACAAGGCCACAGCGATGCGGTGGCCCGCCTCAAGCACCCGCAGTTGCTCCAGCGCTTCGACCTGCTCCAGCGTGCCCGGCGGCATCGCCGCGAACTGTTGAAGGAAGCCGGCGCGGTAGCCATAGATGCCGATATGCCGGAGCCACTGCCCGGCAGGCAATTGGTCACGGCCCTGAGCGAAGGCATCGCGGTGCCACGGGATAGGCGCACGACTGAAGTACATCGCGTCGCCCTGCAGGTTGCGCACCAACTTGACGACATTGGGATCGAACAGGCTTTGCGCATCTTCAACCGGCGTTGCCAGCGTCGCCATCGGCGCGCCACTGGCCGCCAGCGTGACTGCAACCGTGCGGATGCCCGCGGCCGGGGCGAACGGCTCGTCACCCTGCAGGTTGACCACGATCACTTCATCCGCCCAACCCGCCTGGCGTGCACACTCGGCCAGGCGATCGGTGCCGGATGCATGCGCCGGGTCGGTCATCGCCACCCGGATGCCTTCCAGGCCATTAACCGCCGCAGCGATACGCTCATCGTCGGTCGCAACCCATACCTCGCTGGCGCCGGCCAGCAACGCACGGCGCGCCACATGCAGCACCATCGGCTCACCGGCAATCAGCGCCAACGGCTTGCCGGGAAGGCGGGTGGAGGCATAACGCGCTGGAATGGCGACCACGAACTCGGGGGTATCACTCATATCGAACTCCTCGCGGACAGCACCATGATCGGCCTGTCGTCCCGTTATTTCCCAGGGCGGGCCCAGACCTCAGGCCCGTGCCAGCTTGCCCAGGCGATCCAGCAGCGCTACCCAGAAAGCAGCAGGCAACTCCGCCTGCAGCGGCACCGCGTAATGCCAGCCATTGGCAAAACCCTGGCATTTCACCGCGTCTTTTTCCGTCATCAACACTGGCAGTTCGCTGCCGAAAGACAGATCGGAGGCCTGATAGCGATGATGGTCGGCAAACGCGTGCGGGACCACGCCAATACCGCGTGCGCGCAGCATCTGGAAAAACCGCTGGGGATTGGCAATACCGGCAACGGCATGCACGCGCTGGCCGGCGAACGCCTGCAGTGGTTTGGCACGCCCTCCCTTGAGCGGCGCGGCGCTGTCGATCCGCAAGCGCATCGACCATTCACCAAACCCGGAACCGGCACTCTGCCCGGCATCATCACTGGCCTGGCCAAGGTTGACCACGCGGAAATCGCAGCTTCGCGCGCGCGCCACCGGCTCACGCAACGGACCGGCCGGCATCAACCTGCCATTGCCGTAACGGCGCGCTGCATCCACCACTTCGATCTCGATGTCACGCGCAAGCCGATAGTGCTGCAGACCATCGTCGCAGATGACAACGTCACAACCGGCCTGCAGCAGCGCCTGTGCCGCTGCCACCCGATCCTTGTCCACGCGCACCGGCACGCCGGTCTTCCAGGCGATCAGTACCGGCTCGTCCCCGCCCAGGCCAGCGGCAAGATCAGGCGTGACCCAGCGCGCCGTGCCGGCGTCATCGCGCCCGTAGCCACGACTGGCGACGCCTGGCTTCCAGCCAGCCTCGCGCAGCCGGGTCACCAGCTCGATGGTCAGCGGGGTCTTGCCCGTGCCACCAGCGGTGATGTTGCCGACCACGATTACCGGCACCGGTACTTGCCGGACACGCAGCCAGCCGCGCCGGTACAAACCGCGACGCAGGCCGGTCACACCACCGTAGATGG
>Ga0308157_10005863_pt1 | contig 15058 bp, 13 predicted proteins | sample PhyBR1_FD_201035 | JGI IMG/M metagenome (GOLD analysis project Ga0308157, IMG submission 201035) | Phyllosphere microbial communities from UC Gill Tract Community Farm, Albany, California, United States - DLSLB.R1 | ecosystem: Host-associated > Plants > Phyllosphere > Unclassified | place: USA...
CTGTGTTCCTGCAGGTTGTGGCCTTCGCCGCCGATGTAGGAGATGACTTCGAAGCCGTTGGTCAGGCGCACCTTGGCGACCTTACGCAGAGCGGAGTTAGGCTTCTTTGGCGTCGTGGTGTACACACGGGTGCACACGCCGCGGCGCTGAGGAGAGTTTTCCATCGCAGGGCTCTTGGACTTGGTCTTTTCGACCTCGCGCCCCTGACGGACCAATTGATTGATGGTTGGCATTGAATACGTCCCTAAACGTGAATTTTTTCGTGTAAGCCGTGACAGCTTCGTGAACACGAAAACGTGAATCCCTTCGGAAATTCCGAAAAGCCTTCTAATGTAGCAGCAAGCCCCCGAACGGGCAAGCGGCTCGCTTTCCCCACCCCATCCCAAGATACGACACGGCCCGTGGAATCGCACAGCCCGTGCCAGGACCGCCGCGCAAGGGCCGCCCCCCCGCGCTGGCGATGTCCCCCTTCCCGAATGGCAGCGCCATTCGAGAGAAGGCGTGAAGGCGCGAAAGCGCCTCAGGGGGATGCGCCTCCTACTTGATCCAGAGGCGGATCGCATCCCAGGCGCGGCCGAAGATGCCGGCCTGGTCCACCGCCTCCAGCGCCACCAGCGGCACCTCGGCGATGGGCTGCTCGCCCAGGGACACCTTCAGCGTGCCCACCGGCTGGCCCTTGGTGAACGGCGCGACCAGCGGGTCCTGGCGCACGATCTGCGTCGTGACCTTGCCGGCGCTGCCCGAGGGCACGGTGACCACGATGGCGTCGGGGCGGCCGATCTTCAGCGTGTTCTGGGTGCCCTTCCAGACGGCGGGCGTCGCAGCGGGCTGGCCGGCGTCGAACAGCTTGACGGCGTCGAACGCGGTGTAGCCCCAGTTCAGCAGCTTCTGGGTTTCGTTGGCGCGGGCGTTCTCGCTCGCGGTGCCGAGCACGATGGACAGCAGGCGGCGCTGGCCGACGTTCGGGAAGTCGCGCTTGGACGTGGCGACCAGGCAATAGCCCGCCGCTGCGGTGTGGCCGGTCTTCAGGCCGTCCACGGTCGGATCGCGGAACAGCAGCGAGTTGCGGTTGGTACCGTTGGAGACGGGCGTGCCGGGATAGGCGTACTGCTTGGTGGCGTAGTAGTGCATGTACTCCGGAAAGTCCTTCATCAGCCGGGTGGCCAGCACGCCCAGGTCACGCGCGGTGGTGGTGTGGCCGGGCTCGGTCAGGCCCTCGGGGTTCTTGTACGCCGTGCCCTTCATGCCCAGCGCCTGGGCCTGGTCATTCATCAGCTTGACGAAATTCTCGGCCGTGCCGCCCACGCCCTCGGCCAGCGCCATCGTGGCGTCGTTGCCCGACTGCACGATCATGCCCTTGATGAGGTCTTCCACCGGCACCTGCATCTTGGGGTCGATGAACATGCGCGAGCCGGGCATCTTCCAGGCACGCACGCTCACGGGCAGTTTCTGGTCGAGCGCGATCTTCTTGGCGCGCAGCGCGTCGAACACCAGGTAGCCGGTCATCAGCTTGGTGAGCGAGGCCTGCTCCACCGGCGCGTCGATGTCCTTGGCCGCCAGCACCTGGCCGGCCGTCACGTCCAGCAGCAGGTAGTTGCGTGCGGCGATCTCGGGCGGCTGGGGTGCCTGCACCTGGGCCCACAGGGCGGCAGGCGCGAGCAGGACGGCGCAGACAAGGGTTCGCAGCGAGGGCAGGAAGGACTTCATGGAGGGCACGGGCACTTGAGGGAAACAACAGAAAGGGGAACGGGAAAAGCCGGCACCTGCAGTGGACGCTGCAGACGCCAGCGGACCGGGCCAGACGCCAGGGCCTAGCATCACGGTTCGGATTGCAGGTGGCGGGTGACCAGGTTCTTGAGCAGCGGCAATTGTCCGTGAAAGAAATGGCCGCCACCGGGCACGACGGTAACGGGCAGTATCTGCGGGCGCGCCCAATCCATCACCGCCGACAGGGGCACGGTGTCGTCGACCTCGCCATGCACCACCAGCGTGCGCAGATGCGCCTCGGGCGGCACCGGGGCCACGGTGAAACGGCTGGCGGCGGTGCCGACCAGCACGGCGCGCTGGATGTCGGCCTGCCGCTCGGCCCAGAGGCGCTCCAGCGCGTGGCTGGTGACGAAGGCGCCGAACGAGAAGCCGGCCAGCGCCAGCGGCCCCTGCGGCGCGACCTGGCGCACCACGGCCAGCAGGTCGTCCAGCTCGCCCCGGCCGTCGTCGTGCGTGCCGGCGGTGGCGCCCACGCCGCGGAAGTTGAAGCGCACGGCCGTCCAGCCGCTGCCGACGAAGGCGCGCGCCAGCGTCTGCACCACCTTGTTGTCCATGGTGCCGCCGAAGAGCGGATGCGGATGGGCGATGACGGCCACGCCGCGCGGTGCGGCCCCCTCGGCCACGGTGGCGGCGTCGCGCAGCGCCTCGATGGCGCCGGCCGCGCCTTCCAGGGTGAGCCGTTCTGTCTGGGAATTCACGATTTTGCTATCAAATCAATAGCTACCAGTACTTGATGATCAAGCGCTGGCGGCCTAAAACACTGAAAATCGCTCGATGGACGAGCGATGTGCGGCTCAGCGGCCCACGTCCGGCGGCGTCAGCAGCCGCTCGACGACCTGGCCGTTCTTGAGGTGCGACTCGACGATTTCGTCGATGTCTTCCTTGTCCACGTAGGTGTACCAGGTGCCTTCCGGGTACACGACGGCGATGGGGCCGCCGGCGCAGCGGTCCAGGCAGCCGGCCTTGTTCACGCGCACCTTGCCGGGGCCGGACAGCTTGGCCGCCTTGACCTGCGACTTGCAGCGATCGAAGCCGTCCTGCGCGCCATAGCGGGCGCAGCTTTCCTCGCCCTTGCCGCGGTCGTTCAGGCAAAAGAAGATGTGGCGTTCGTAGTAGGAGGGTGCGGCCGGTGCGTTGTCGGCTGCGGCGGCGGCAGGGGTGGGGTGGTCGCTCATGCGGTCATTCTAGGACGCGCCTCGCAGGGCGCCGGAGCACTCGGGCACTCGGCCGACAAGCCCGCAGGCTCCACTCAATCGGCTGCAGCGGCCGCCGTTTCCCGGTCGCGGCGCGACACGCGCTGCACCACGTAGCCCAGGGCCGCATAGGGCCAGAGCCAGCCCAGCCACTGCCCCAGCCCGAAGAAGCGGATGAAGCGGCCCTGCTCCCAGGCCTGCAGCGTTTCGGCGAAGTACGCGCTGGTGGGCGCCTGATTGAGCAGGTTCAGGTGCAGCGCCAGCGCCAGCAGCAGCAAGGCTGCGCAAGCCCGGCGCGGCACGGCGACGAGCAGCAGCGCCACCACCAGCCCCGCCCAGATGCCCAGGTTCGCGGGCAGCGTGATCCATTCCCAGGCATGGGTCGGCCCCCAGCTCATGGCGGCCGACAGCGCGGTCGCTCCCACACCCACGGCGACCGTGCCGAGGGCAAACACCGCCCGCCGGCCCAGGTGCCGCATGATGCAAAAGCCCAGCAGGCACGGAATGAGCACGCCCAGCAGCACGGCCAGCAGCTCCGCGCCCGGCGACAGCGCCTCGAGCGGCTCGGTGCGCACGGGCAGCCACTCCAGGAACGGCGTGTCCTCCAGCCAGTCGATCAGCGCCGCCTCCAGCCGCTCCCACATCTGGCCCAGGCCGAAGGGCACGGCGGCGGGAAACAGCAGCGCCAGCGGCCAGAGCGCCAGCAGCACCAGCGCGCCGCGGGCATCGTCCACGAACCAGCGGGCGCGCAGCCGGCTCCAGCGGTCGATGGCGCCCAGCCGCTCCAACAGCCAGGCCAGCAGGGCGCCCAGCAGGGTGCCGGCCGCGTTCAGCGCCAGGTCCATGTTGGACGGCACGCGGCGCGGCAGGTAGATCTGCAAAAACTCCATCGACAGCGACAGCAGCGTGCCCGCCAGCGTGGCCAGCAGCAGCGCCCAGCGCGCCCAGCCGCTGCGCATCATGGCCAGCGCCAGCAGGAAGCCGAACGGCGCGTAGCCGCCGACGTTGATGTTCACGTCGAACCACGTCCAGTAGGGCGGCGGCATCTTCGCCGTGAGGAACACCCAGGGGGAGATGCCCTGCCAGCGCCAGCCCTCGAACGGGAACAGGCTGGCGAAGACGATCAGCGCCGCATAGAGCAGCGCGAGCGGCCAGGCGGAGGTCTTGTGCACGGCGGGGTTCGCTGCGCGGCGCCGGGCGCGGATCAGAACGGCTTGACGACCACCAGCACCACGGCGGCGGCCAGCAGCAGCACGGGTACCTCGTTGAACCAGCGGAACCAGCGGTGGCTGCGCCGGCTCTGGCCGCTCGCCAGCTTGCGCAGCAGCACGCTACAGGCATGGTGGTAGCCCACGGCCAGCACCACCACGGCCAGCTTGGCGTGCATCCAGCCGTTGCCCGGGCCGCGGCCGATGCCATAGCCCAGGTAGAGCCACAGGCCCAGCCCCAGGGCCGGCACGGCCAGCAGGGTGGTGAAGCGCAGCAGCTTGCGCGCCATCAGCAGCAGCCGGTCACGTTCGGCCGCCGAGCCCGGCGCCACCATGGCCAGGTTGACGAAGATGCGCGGCAGGTAGAAAAGGCCGGCGAACCAGCTGGTCACGAACACGATGTGAAAGGCTTTGACCCAGAGCATGCGGCCAGTGTACGGGCGCACTTTGCGTCCAGATACCGGCTGCCGCAATGTGGCGCACAATTTCGGCATGCATCTGTCCAGCCCCACCCCGTTCCCCGCCCATCGTCCGCGCCGCCTGCGCCGCGATGCCTTCACCCGCAACCTGGTGCGCGAGAACGTGCTCACGCCGCACGACTTCATCTACCCGGTGTTCGTGCACGAAGGCACGAACCTGCGCCAGCCCGTCACGTCCATGCCCGGCGTGGACCGGCTGAGCCTGGACCTGCTGCTGCCCGTGGCCGAGGACTGCGTGAAGCTCGGCATTCCGGTGCTGGCGCTCTTTCCCTCCATCGACCCGGCGCTGAAGACGCCCGACGGCCAGGAAGCGCTGAACCCCGACGGCCTGATCCCGCGCGTGGTGCGGGCGCTGAAGCAGGAATTTCCCGAACTGGGCGTGCTGACCGACGTGGCGCTGGACCCCTATACCAGCCACGGCCAGGACGGCATGCTGGACGCGACCGGCTACATCATCAACGACGAGACCGTGGAGATCCTGGTGGGCCAGGTGCTGACGCATGCCGAGGCCGGCGTGGACATCGTCGCGCCCAGCGACATGATGGACGGGCGCATCGGCGCCATCCGCGACGCGCTGGAAGTGCAGGGCCACATCCACACCCGCATCATGGCCTACAGCGCCAAGTACGCCAGCGCCTTCTACGGCCCGTTCCGGGATGCGGTGGGCACGCGCGGCGCGCTGGGCAAGGCCGACAAGAACGTCTACCAGATGGACCCGGGCAATACCGACGAGGCCCTGCGCGAAGTGGCGCTGGACATCGCCGAGGGCGCCGACATGGTGATGGTGAAACCCGGCATGCCCTACCTGGACGTGGTGCGCCGGGTGAAGGATGAGTTCCGCGTGCCCACCTTCGCCTACCAGGTGAGCGGCGAATACGCCATGCTCAAGGCTGCCGCCGCCAACGGCTGGCTGGACCACGACGCCGTCATGATGGAGAGCCTGCTGGCCTTCAAGCGTGCCGGCGCCGACGGCGTGCTGACCTACTTCGCACGCGACGCCGCACGCCTGCTGCAGCGCCGCTGATCCCACGACGCCGGCCGGCCGGCACTACTAGACTCGTAGCTGTTGGCGCCCGAAGGACGGGCGCTGGAGCCTGTTTTGACCGAAGAAGCCTCCGCCGGCGCCATCCGCGTCTTCCACATCCAGCAGGGCGCGGCGCGCGAACTGACCGCTCTGCCCACGGCCCCGCCCGCGCAGGGGTTCTACTGGATCGCCTGCACCCGCCCGGCCTTCAGCGCCGGTCTGGCGCGCGTGCAGACCACGCTGCAGGCCACCGCCGGGCTGCACCTGGTGGACCTGCACGTGTCCGACCTGCTGAACGCGCACCTGCCCTCGCACTACGACTACACCTCGCAGTACGACCTGCTGGTGTTCCGCCGGCTCACCGCCACGCAGTGCGACACCGCCGTGCCGCCCGGCGCCGCGCCGGGCGCCGCGGCCGATGCTGCAGCCCTGCGCCGCAGCGGGCCGCCGGTGCTGCGGCGCATCGACACCAGCCCCGTGGGCTTCGCCGTCTTCGACCAGGTGCTGCTGACCGTGCACCCCGAGGACTGCACCGTGCGCGACGCCTTCGCCGCGCGCCTGCTGTCGCCCTCCCAGCCAGGCAGCCCTGCGTCGTCGTCGGCGGCGGCAGCAGCCGCTGCGCCCGACAGCGCGACCGCCACGGGTGCCGCAGCGATCTCCGCCACCGAGACCGCCCTGCGCGAGGCACGCGGCGGCTTCGCGGCCGGCTCGCGCCTGCCCACCAGTCCGGCCGACCTGATGTTGCGGGTGGTGAACCTGATCGTGGACAACTACCTCGATCTGCGGCGCGAACTCTCGCGCCAGCTCGACCACTGGCAGGCCGAACTGCTCAAGCCCCGCGCCCGCTTCGCCAACTGGAATGCGCTGCTGGAGGCCCGCCTCACGCTGCACCAGCTCGACGAGATCTGCGAAGACCAGCGCGCCGCGGTGCAGGACTGGGTGGACACGCTGGAAACCTGGGCGCTGCCGGACACCGTGCCGGCACTGCGCGAGCTGGACCTGCTGAAGGTGCGCAGCCGCGACGTGCTGGAACACATCGAACGCGTGGTGCACCACGTGCGCCGGCTGGAACAAAGCACCGAAACGGCCGTGCAGATGCATTTCAGCGTGCAGAGCAACCGTACCAACGACATCATGCGGACGCTCACGGCCCTCACGGCCGTGTTCCTGCCGCTCAACCTGATCGCCGGCATCTTCGGGATGAACTTCGAGTTCATCCCGCTGGTGCACAAGCAGGACGGTTTCTGGTGGGCGATGGGTTCCATGACCGTCATCGCCATTGCGTTGATCGCGCTGTTCTGGCGCAAACGCTACCTGGCGCGCACGGGCCAGGGCTGACGACGACGCTGGCGACCGGGCGGCCGCACCACCTGGCGCCCGCCCGCGTTTCCGCCCGAGCTTCGGGGGCAGCCCCGCCCCTTTAACCCTCTTGCCCTGTCAGACAAGTCAAATGGTGTCGCAACATTAATTGCCTAGTCAATTAATATCGGCGGCATGCAATCCGATGCCCCCGAAGACCTCGCCGCCTGCCTGGACCCGCAGTGGCCCGTGCCGCACCCGATCGAACAGCACCTGGGCTACCAGCTGCGCCGCATCGTGACGCTGCTGAGCGCGCACATCGACCGGCAGGTCGAGCCCCTGGGGCTGACCGATGCCCAATGGAAGCCCCTCCTGCGCCTGCTGCTGGACCAGACCGGCACCGTGGCTGCCCTGGCGCGCATCTGCCAGCTGGACGCGGGCGGCATGACGCGCCTCCTGGACCGGCTGGAGACCAAGGGCCTGGTGCGGCGGGAGCGTTCGCTGGAAGACCGCCGTGTGGTCAACATCGAGCTGACCGACGAAGGCCGCACCGCTGCCCAGCAGCTGCCCGACATGCTGCAGGGCATGCAGCGCTCGCTGCTGCAAGGTTTCAGCGCCGAAGAAGAGGCCCAGCTGCGCGGCTTTCTGGGCCGCCTCTACGCCAACGCCCAGGCGCTGGAGCCGGGCAGCGCGCCGGGCGGCCCGGACAGCTGACAACCGGCTGCCACCCAACACCCCTTTTCCTTTCGCCTTTCTCCAGAGCACAACAGCATGAAAAACCAGCTCACCCCCTCCCTCACCGCTTCGGCTCCGGGGCCTGCCGCCCGCAGCGATGCGGACCAGCCCAGCCCCCTGAAGGGCGCGGCGCTCTACTTCGCAACGCTGGCCCTGGCCATCGCGGCCCTGCCCGGCCTGACCGGCTGCGCCGACATGTCCGGCATTGCATCGCATGCACAGATGCGCGACGCAGCCTCGCTGGGCCTGCCCGCTGCGGCGGCGCCCGGCACGCTGCAGGTCGACGCCGCCGTGCCCGCCGACTGGTGGCGCGGCTTCGGCGATGCGCAGCTGAACGCGCTGGTCGACCGCGCGCTGGCGCAGAGCCCCAACCTGAAGCTGGCCGAAGCCCGGGTGGCGAAGGCCAATGCCTTCACCGAAACCGCCCGCGCCGCCACCGGCCCTCGGGTGAACGGCAGCCTGGACCTGAACCGCCAGCTCTACAGCGCCCACGGCCCTTACCCGCCTCCGCTGGCGGGCAGCACGCTGAACAGCGGCACGGCGCGCCTGACCGGCAGCTGGGAGATCGACTTCTTCGGCGAGCACCGCGCCTCGCTGCAGTCCGCCCTGGGCACGGCCAACGCCGCCCAGGCCGAAGCCCAGTCCGCCCGCCTGCTGCTGGCTGCCAACGTGGCGCGCAACTACATCCAGCTGGCCCGCCTGCAGGCGCAGCTGGACGTGGCCGAACGCACGCTGGCCCAGCGCAGCGAGACCCTGCAGCTGGTCAAGGACCGCGTGACCGCCGGACTGGACACGCAGCTGGAGCAGCGCCAGAGCGAGGGCGGCCTGCCCGAGGCACGCCAGCAGATCGAAGCGCTGCGCGAACAGATGGCGCTGACCCGCAACGCCCTGGGCGCGCTGGTCGGAGAGCCCAATCTGCCTCTGGCACTTGATAAACAAGCGCTTTCCGCTATTCATTCGATAGCAACACCCGCCCAGCTGCCAGCCGACCTGCTGGGCCGCCGGCCCGACGTGGCCGCTGCCCGCTGGCGCGTGGAAGCCAGCGCGCAGAACGTGGCCGTGGCCCGCGCGCAGTTCTATCCGAACGTGAACCTGACGGCCTTCGTCGGCCTCTCGTCCATCGGGCTGGACCGGTTCGTGCAGGCCGGCAGCAAGGAATGGGGCGCCGGCCCCGCCATCCGCCTGCCGATCTTCGATTCGGGCCGGCTGCGCGCCAACCTGCGCGGCCAGTCGGCCGACCTGGATGCGGCGGTGGAGAGCTACAACGCCGCCTTGCTGGACGCCGTGCACGACGCGGCCGACCAGATCGCCTCGGCCAGCGCCATCGACCGCCAGGCCGCCGAGCAGCGCCAGGCAGAAGCCGCCGCCGAGAGCACCTGGGCCATCGCCCGCCAGCGCTACCAGGCGGGCCTGGGCACCTACCTGAACGTGCTGGCGGCGGAAACCACCGTGCTGGCCCAGCGCCGCCAGGCCGTCGACCTGGCCGCACGGCGGCTGGACAACCAGGTGGCGCTGATGCGCGCCCTGGGCGGCGGCTGGCAGGACACCGCACCCGCCGCCGCGCCCGGCCCCGTCGCCGCCCGCTGAACACCCCCCATTTTTCGAGTCACGACCATGAACGCACCGCAAACCGCCTCCGATCACGCCGCATCTCCCGCCCCTGCCCCCGCCGACAAGAAGGCCGGCCGCCGCAAGGCCCTCATCACCCTGGCCGCCGTGGTCGTGCTGGCCGGCGCCGGCTGGGGCGTCTACGACTGGCTGGTGGCCAGCCACTACGAGAACACCGACAACGCCTACGTGCAGGGCAACGTCATCCAGATCACGCCGCAGACCGGCGGCACGGTGATGTCCATCCTGGCCGACGACACCGACTTCGTGAAGGCCGGCTCGCCGCTGGTGCAGCTGGACCCGGCCGACGCCCGCGTGGCGCTGGCGCAGGCCGAGGCCGGCCTGGCCCAGGCCGTGCGCCAGGCGCGCACGGTGTACGTGAACAACGGCTCGCTGAACGCGCAGATCACGCTGCGCCAGGCCGAAGTCACCAAGGCCCGCTCGGACGTGGCCCGCGCACAGCAGGACCTGCAGCGCCGCCAGTCGCTGTCGGGCAACGGCGCCGTTTCCAAGGAAGAACTGCAGCACGCGCAGAACCAGGTGGACGCGGCCCGCTCGGCGCTGGCCGCCGCCCAGGCCGGCGTGGAAGCCGCCCGCGAGCAGCTTTCCAGCAACCAGTCGCTGACCCAGGGCGTGCCGGTCCAGGAGAACCCCAACGTGCTGGCCGCCGCCGCCAAGGTGCGCGAGGCTTACCTGGCCGAGCGCCGCACGGCCCTGCCCGCGCCGGTGGACGGCTATGTCGCCCGCCGCACCGTGCAGCTCGGCCAGCGCGTGGCGCCCGGCGCTGCGCTGATGACCATCGTGCCGCTCAGCCACGTGTGGGTGGACGCGAACTTCAAGGAAAACCAGCTCCGCAACCTGCGCCTGAGCCAGCCCGCCAAGCTGACGGCCGACCTGTACGGCAAGAAGGTCGAATACACCGGCACCGTCGCCGGCCTGGGCGTGGGCACCGGTTCGGCCTTCGCGCTGCTGCCGGCGCAGAACGCCACGGGCAACTGGATCAAGGTGGTGCAGCGCGTGCCCGTGCGCATCGCGCTGGACGCGGCCCAGGTGCAGGAACACCCGCTGCGCGTGGGCCTGTCGATGGACGTCACGGTGAACACGCAGCAGCGTGACGGCGCCCTGCTGGCGGGCGCGCCGCGCACCGAGCCCGTGGCGCAGACCAGCGTGTACGCGGGGCTGGACGAGGGCGCGGACGCGGAAGTGGCGCGCATCATCGCGGCCAACACCGGCGGCGTGAAGACCGCCAAGTCGGTCCACTGAACGGCCGGGCAAGGAAAGAGCGCGCATGACCACCGCCACCGCATCCCCTGCAGACGCCGAGCCGGCACCCCGTGCCGCGCCGGCCGCACCCGCCCCGGGCCCCGCGCCCGGCGCGGCCCACCCGCCGCTCGAAGGCAGCGCGCGCCTCTGGGGCACGCTGGCCTTGTCGGCGGCCACGTTCATGAACGTGCTGGACACCTCCATCGCCAACGTGTCCCTGCCCGCCATCGCGGGCGACCTGGGCGTGAGCCCCACGCAGGGCACCTGGGTCATCACCAGCTTCGCGGTGGCCAACGCCATCGCCGTGCCGCTGACCGGCTGGCTGTCGCAGCGCTTCGGGCAGGTGCGCCTGTTCGTCGCCAGCGTCACCCTCTTCGTCATCGCATCGCTGCTGTGCGGCATAGCGCCCAACATGGCCACGCTGATCGCCTTCCGCGCGCTGCAGGGCTTCGTCGCCGGGCCGATGATTCCGCTGTCGCAGTCGCTGCTGCTGTCCAGCTACCCCAAGGCGCTGGCCGGGCTGGCGATGGCGATGTGGTCCATGACCACGCTGATCGCGCCGGTGATGGGGCCGCTCCTGGGCGGCTGGATCACCGACAACATGAGCTGGCCGTGGATCTTCTACATCAACGTGCCGGTCGGCATCGCGGCGGTGCTGGTGACCTGGAGCATCTTCCACAAGCGCGAGTCGGAACGCCGCGCGCTGCCCATCGACTCCATCGGCCTGGCGCTGCTGGTGATCTGGGTGGCGGCCATGCAGGTGATGCTGGACATCGGCAAGGAACACGACTGGTTCGCCTCGCCCTGGGTGGTGGCCTGCGCCGTCGTGGCGGTGGTGGGCTTCATCGCCTTCATGATCTGGGAGCGCGGCGACGACCACCCGGTGGTGGACCTGTCGCTCTTCAAGATCCGCAACTTCTGGGCCGGCGCGCTGGCCACCTCGGTGGGCTACGGGCTCTTCTTCGGCAACGTGGTGCTGCTGCCGCTCTGGCTGCAGCAGTACATGGGCTACACCGCCACCCAGGCCGGCGAGGTGCTGGCGCCGGTGGGCCTGATGGCGCTGGTGCTCTCGCCCGTGGTGGGCAAGAACATCGCCAAGGTGGACCCGCGCCGCTTCGCCACCTTCGCCTTCCTGGTGTTCGCGCTGGTGCTGTGGATGCGCTCGCGCTTCAACACCCAGGCCGACCTGATGACCATCATGGTGCCGACGATCATCCAGGGCGTGGCCATGGCGTTCTTCTTCATCCCGCTGGTGACCATCACGCTGTCGGAGATCGCGCCGGCCCGCATTCCGTCGGCCTCGGGCCTGTCGAACTTCATGCGCATCACGGCGGGCGCCATCGGCACCTCCGTGTCGACCACGCTCTGGGAACGCCGCGCCGAGCTGCACCACGCCCAGCTGACCGAAGGCCTGCAGCAGGGCGGCGTCGCCGTCACGCAGACGCTGCAGGGCCTGCAGGCCGGCGGGCTGGCGCCCGACCAGGCGCTGGCCCAGGTCGAGCGGCTGGTGAACCAGCAGGCCTACATGCTGGCCGCCAACGACATCTTCTATGCGTCGGCCGTGCTGTTCCTGCTCCTGATTCCGCTGGTCTGGCTGGCCCACCCGGTGCGCGCCAGCGCCGGCAGCGCGGATGCGGCGGCCGGGGCGCATTGAGGGCGTGCCGGCACGGGAGGCTCGAACGGATACGCTCGAGCCTCCCCACATCTCCCGCGTCTTCATCGCTGCCCCTCATGACCACGCCTGCTGCTCACGAACTCGACACCTTCCACACCGCCCTGGAGCAACTGCGCCGGGGCGGCCTGCGACCCCACGACTTCAGCAACACGGCCCGCGCGCTGGAAGCCTTGCGCGCGGCGCTGCCAGCGCGGTATGACGAAGTGCTGCTGGGCTTGCTGGACCGATTGGAGTCGGGCGCGCTGTTTGCAGAGGAAAGCTGCTCCTTCAGCCAGCAGGACTTGCTGGACAGCCTGCGCCTGTGGGCTGACAAGGCTGGCGGCCAGTTGCCCGGCTGAACGGCGGCCCCGGTCCAACGCAGCGCGCAGGCAGGCACTCAGACACTCAGGCCCCACCCTCGCACGCACGCACGCACACACGCACGCACACACGCATGCTGGATCGGTCACCGCCACACCGAACGGCGATGACCGCGCGCAAACGATGGCGTCATAAGGGTTTCATCGGAATTTCTTACAAATGCACCCAATGCACGCGAGCTGCGCTAGCACCTCGCTCTGCATTGCATGCATCACGTCAAGAACAACCGATAACCCATGACACTCCCTCGCGCTTTCCCTTCCCCATCGCTGCGCCGAGCGCGGATGGCCCTGTCCACCGCCCTGGCGCTGCCTGTCTTCCTGCTGGCCGCCTGCGGCGGCTCGGGCGACGGCAATGGCTCCACGGCCGCCAATGAGCAGTCGGGCCGCTGGACCACCGGCGACCTGCACACCCACACCGTGCAGTCCGACGATTCGCGCACCACGCAGACGCTGGACTTCCTGCTGGGCAAGGCCTTCACCAGCTATGGCCTGGACTGGATGGCGGTGACCAACCACCTGCGTTCCTCCAAGTACGACAACGCGGCCAACCTGCTGCCCGCGCCCAAGGCCTTCGCCTACGGCATGGAAAGCTACGAGATGCCGCGCATCAAGGCGCTGCAGGATGGCGGCAGCTACAGGGGCAAGCTGATCTATTCGGCCTTCGAATGGGACATGCCCACGCATGACCACGTTGGCGTGGGCATCTTCGAAGGCGCTGCCGGCGCCTGGAAGACATCGGCCAGCGCCGCCAAGGAATTCCAGTACCTGTTCACCACGGGTGCCGAAACGCTGTTCGACCCGTCGGACGTGGCCCGCTGGAAGGCCCAGTACCCGCAGCGCTACAACCAGACGGGCGACGACGCGATCAAGGCCATCGCCTGGCTGAAGGAAAAGTACCCCGACAACAGCTATGCGCTGATCAACCACCCCTCGCGCAACCCGAACAAGTACACCATCGCCGACCTCCGCCAGATGAACGACCTGGCGCCGAAGATCGTGTTAGCCATCGAAGGCATGGTGGGCAACCAGCTGGAGCCCGACCGCGGTGGCTACACCTCGGCCTACATCGACGCCAACAAGCCCAACCGCACCTACGGCGGCACCGACTACATCGTGGCGCAGCTGGGCGGCGTGTGGGACGCGCTGCTGGGCGAGGGCCGCCGCATCTGGAACATCGCCGATTCGGACTCGCACTTCGAGATCGACGCGAACAACAACAGCAGCGGCTACTACCCGGGCGAATACGCCAAGACCTATGTCTGGCAGCCCGCCAAGGCCGAAGGCGGCATCAGCGCCGTGCTCGACGGCCTGCGGTCGGGCCGCACCTTCGGCGTGTTCGGCGATCTGGTCAACGCGCTGGACTTCAACGTTTCCACCCTGGCCGGCAAGGCCTTCATGGGCCAGGAAATCACCGCCCTGGCGGGCGAGAGCGTGATGGTGCGCATCCGTTTCAAGAGCCCTCCCATCAACAACTACCAGCGCCCGGTCTCCAGCGGCAATCTGGGCAACATGACGCCCAAGGTGGACCACATCGACCTGATCGCCGGTGACGTGGGCCCGCGCGCCCAGCCCGGCACGCCACAATACCAACAGGCCACCAACCCCAGCACCCGCGTGGTGCGCCGCTTCACTGCGGCCGACTGGAAGCAGGATGCCGAGGGCTACTACGTGATGGAGCTGCCGATCGCCGTCACCAGGAACCAGTACTTCCGCCTGCGCGGCACCAACGTGGGCGAGAACGTGGCCGGCCTCACGGCCAACGGCGAGCCGCTGGCCGACCAGGCCGTGACCACGGCCGACGCAGCCAAGCGCCACGACCAGATCAACGACCGCAATTACGGCAACCTCTGGTTCTACTCCAATCCGATCTTCGTGTCGGTGAAGTGAGCCCGGGCCCATGGGGCCCGCACGACAAAGGGGCGCCGCGGCGCCCCTTTGTCGTTGAATGATGCGTGGGTGCTCGTGGGTGAGCCCCGCCCTGGCCCCGGCCGCACCGCCTCAGCGCCCGGCGCAGGCCTTGCACAGCTGCAGCGCCAGCCGCTGCAGCGCCTGCCAGCCGTCGGTGGGCCAGTCGGACACTTTCAGGCCCTTGACGATGCCGTCCACGGTGTGGGCCGACTGCAGCAGGCGGGCGGCGGCGGCGTCGGAGAAGCGCGGGACGATGCGCTCGAAGAGTCGCTCCTTCGCGCCCCAGACCCGGTTCTCCCGCAAGGCCATGGGCAGCGGCTTGCCGGCGTTCACGGCGTCTTTCACCCGTTTGAGCGCGCGGATGTCTTCGGCCAGCGCCCAGTGCACCAGCACCTCGGCCTCGCCTTCGGCCTGCAGGCCGTCGAGCATGCGCTGCACGCGCAGCACCTGGCCCGAGAGCACGGCTTCTGACAGCTTGAAGACGTCGTAGCGCGCCACGTTCAGCACGGCCGATTCGACCTGGGCGAGCGACAGCTC
>Ga0308157_10005864_pt1 | contig 15058 bp, 2 predicted proteins | sample PhyBR1_FD_201035 | JGI IMG/M metagenome (GOLD analysis project Ga0308157, IMG submission 201035) | Phyllosphere microbial communities from UC Gill Tract Community Farm, Albany, California, United States - DLSLB.R1 | ecosystem: Host-associated > Plants > Phyllosphere > Unclassified | place: USA...
GCGCCATTACCACCGAATCGGTGGCGGGCAACACGACCGTGGGCGGCCAGGTGGGCACGGCTGGCGCATTGGACATGCGCGCAGGCGGCAACATCGCCGCTGGCCAAGTGGTGGCGGGCGTGGCGGGCGGCGCAGCCACATCCATCCAGGCGGATGGCACCGTGCAACTGGCCAGCCTGCAAACGGGCGGCGACTATGTGGGCCGTGCAGGCCAGGACCATGCGGTCAGCGGCGAGATAGCCGTGCAAGGCCATGCCGATGTGCAGGCGGGCGGCAACATCTTGGCCGGGTCGCTGGCAGCAGGCGCGGGCCTGCAGGCGCAAGCCGGTGGCGATATCGTGGTGGATGGCGATGCACTGGTCATCGGCAGCGCCCAACTGCAAAGCGCAGGCGCGCAGCGCGTGGCGGGCAACCTGCAGGTCACCGACCAGCTCGTGGCCGATGCGCAAGGCGGCCTGCAGGTGGGCGGCGATCTGGTGGCCAACAACGGCCTGCAGGTCAGCAGCTCGGCAGGCGCGCTGCAAGTGGGTGGCATGCTGGGCACCCAGGGCCATGCCTTGGTCGATGCGCAGCAAGGCATTCAGGTGGCAGGCAATGTGCTGGCCCAATCGGTGGATGTGCGCAGCAGCGCCGGCGCCATTGCGCTGGGCGGCCAGCTCGCCACCCAGGGTGATGCAACGCTGCAGGCGCAGCAAGACATCGCCATTGCCGGGCCTGTGGCCATCATGGGCAACCTGCAGGCCAGCAGCACCGCAGGCAGCATCAGCTTTGAGGACCAGCTGCAGGTGGCGGGCGATTTCAGCGGCCATGCGCACAAGGACCTGAACTTTCTGGGTGACAGCCTGCTGCTCGGCCAGGCCGATCTGAAGGCCGATACCGGCCGCATCCTGAACCAGGGCAACATGACCTTTGGCCAGGCGGTGAATATCGACACCACGGGCGATCTGGTCAACGAAGGCACGCTGCAATCGCAGGGCGACATCAGCATCCGCGCCCGCAATATCGACAGCAACCTGGCCAGCCAGGGCGGCATCGCCACCGCTGGCACCTTGGATCTGCAGGCCTCGGGCGGCACGCGCCTGGGCCAGAGCGGCACCTTGAGCGCTGCGCAGGACATCCGCCTGCAATCGGCATCGGGCACGCAATCGGCGGGCACCATCCAGGCCGGGCAAGACCTGCACTACGCAGGCGGCACCCTGTCGAACAGCGGCACCGTGGTGGCGCAGAACGCGGACTTCGATGCGGGTCTCGCCAACCAGGGTAACGTCTACATCCAAAACCAGCTGGGCGTGACCGGCAGCAGCAGCAACAGCGGCGAGATTGCCGCCAACACGCTGACCATGGCCGCTCTGGACAACAGCGGCAAGGTCGGTGCGCAAAGCGCGTCGCTGGGCAGCACCAGCAATGCTGGCGAAATCACCGCCACTACCATCGACATCAGCGGCGGTCTGAGCAATACCGGCGCTGTCAGCGCAGGCGACAGCCTCACAGTGAGCGGTGGCAACACCAGCAATGACGGCAGCATCACCGGCGGCTCGGTGTCCATCTCGGGCGGCAGCATCAGCAATGGCGGCCAGATCCAGTCATCGGGTGCCATGCAGATCAGCGGTGGCTCGTTTGAGAACCGCCTGCAAGAGACCAAGAGCTGCGCGCTGCCCGGTGGCTGCAGCACCCCCGATAGCTATGAGTACAGCCAGAAGCCTGGCACGGTGTCTGCCGGCACCACGCTCAGCATCTACACCAGCACTGCCCACAACCAGGGTGTCATCCATGCAGGCACTGACATCACCATCAACAGCGCGCTGAACAACGAGCGCAGCACCAACGACCCCTACACCTCGGGCGGTGCCGAAGGCGCAGCTGTCTCGGGCATCATCTCTGCGGGTGGCAACCTGACAGTGACCGGCGCATCGCTGCAAAACAGCGGCCAGCTGCAAGCGGCCAATGCGGTGCAGATCACCACCACCGGCGCCTTTGCCAACACCGCGCCCAGCGCCGATGTGGCAGGCAAGGTGCTGGGCCAAAGCGTGCAGATCACCGCAGGCTCGGTCAGCAACGATGGCATGGTGCTGGCCCAGGCCGGCGATGTGCAGATCACCACCACGAGCGGCGCCATTGCCAACCAGGGCAGCATCGTCGCCAGCGGCGATCTGGGCTTGACCGCAGCGGGCGTCGTCTCCAACGGCAAGGACGGCAAGCTGCTGGCCGAGAACATCGCCATCAAGGGCGAATCGTTCAGCAACGCGGGCATTGTCTACGGCCAAAACGGCCCGCCCAGCACCATCAGCATCGAGACCACCGGAGGCTTCAGCAATGCCGCCACCGGCGTGGTGATTGCCGGAGAAAACCTGGACATCAAGGCCGGCGGCTACAGCAACGCCGGCGGCACCGTGGGCAGCTTGCAAGATGCCAGCCTCACGATGGCCGGCACCTATGCCCCCGCCGGCAATGCGCTGGTGGCCCTGGGTAGCTTGGACCTGAACGTGGGCGGTATCTCCGTGGGCGCGGGCGAGAGCTGGAACGTAGGCAGCCAGGATGTGCGCTGGACCGGCACCTTGCACAACCAGGGCACGGTCGCCATTGCCGGCAATGCCGATGGCAGCATCCGCAACGAAGCCACCGGCACGCGCGACCGCGCTGGTGCGCCAGACATCAGCCAGGGCGCCTATGCGGTGGATGCACCACCAGCGGGCCTGACGGGTGCGCAGGTCATCAGCTACACCGATGTGGCCAACCGCGCGCAGCTCTACATTGGCGGCACCTTTACTGGTCATCTGGACAACATCGCCTCCGATGCGCAGGTGAGCGGTTCCTTCTCCCTCAACCAGCAAAACATCGACCAGACCGTGGTGTGGGAGGGCAAGGACGCCAATGGCGATACCGTGCAGATGACGGGCACCTCTGTCTCCAAACCCCGCCTGGACACCAGCGCCGGCGCCACCGAACTGACCCTGACCGGTCCGGACATCGGCACCATCGTAGGCGACAGCCTCATCATCAACGGCGGTGACATCACCATCAAGCCACCGATTGATCCGTCGACCGGTTTGCCGCTGATCACCGATGCGCAAAACACGCAGGTGAACGCAGGCAATGCCCAGGCGGGCGATGGCTCTGAGACGGCCACGGGCGTCATCAAGCCCCTGGCGGTAGAGAACGCCCAAGCCATCAAGTACAGCGATGGCGAGGGCACGGACACCAGCGGTGCAGGCGCTGGCGCCGGCAACAATGCGGGCGCAGGCGATACCGGCTCTGCCGGCACGCCCGTGGCAGGCAATGGGGATGGCCCAGCGCCCACCACGCCAGAGCGTGGCCTGAACCTCAAGGACCCTATCTTCCAAACCCCGGAAGGCGCCGTCGCCGTGCTGATGGGCGCGGGCTTCAGCCCGCAATGGAGCGACTGGAGCCAGCTGCGCGTAGTGCCCGGCGGCCTCAGCGCCAATGACCTGCAGCTCAACCTGAGCGGCCAGTTCATCAACCACGGCCGGTTGGATGTGACCAACCAGCTGATCATCAATGCCGCGCAGGGTATCGACAACTTTGGTGCCAGCATCAGCGCAGGCGGCACCGCCAGCCTCAACGGTAAATACCTGAACAACGACAACGGCCTGATCCAGGCCGGCACCCTGGTCACCGACATCAAGGGCGACATCAGCAACAACCGGGGCCGCATCGTTGCCAGCAACGGCGGCTTCTTGAAGGCGGATGGCAATATCTCGGCGACCGAAGGCCAGTTCATCAGCGACGCCGGCAAGTTTGTGCTGGACGCCGGTGGCGATGTGGACCTGATCGCCAGCAAGGTGGTGGGCCAACAGGGCGTGGGCATCAATGCTGGCGGCAACGTCAACCTGGGCGTCAAGCAGACGACCCAGACCACCCATGCCGATAAAAACAGCCGTGAATACCAGGCCTGGAACAACAGCGCCACTGGCAGCGATACCTTTGTAGAAGGCATCGCCGTCATCGACAGCCGCCAGACCAGCACCAGCACCGCCACCACCAGCGTGGGCACCACCATTGACAGTGCGGACGGCAGCGTTGCCATTGCCGCAGGCGGCAAGCTTGCCATCACCGGTGGCAGCATCAATGCCGGCCAGGATGTGTTGCTGCGAGGCGCCGAGGTAAGCGTGCGCGCCGCGCGCGACACCACGGTGACCGAGCAGGCGCAAAGCCGCACTGTGGATGGCCGCGTGACGGACAGCCAGACCAGCACCACCCACAGCGAAAGCTACAGCGGTGGCACGGTGACGGCTGGCGGCAAGGTGGCGGTGATTGCCAATGGTGATGCGAGCCAAGGCAGTGGCAATGTGCTGCTGGCGGGTAGCCGGATTGAAGGCAAGCAAGGTGTTGGCATCTCGGCCACGGGCAACGTGGCATTGCAAGCCCTGCAAGCGGAGAGCACCACCACCAGCAATGGCCAGCAAACCACGTACACCAGCACCCGTACCGAAGGACAAAGTGCTTCGGTAAAGAACTACGGTGCGGCCGTATCCAGCAGCGAAGGCGATGTACAGATCGGTGCCAAGGGCACTGTGGATGTGCTTGGCTCCAATGTCAGCGCGGGCAAAGACATCGTCATTCAAGGCGCCAGTGTCAACGTACAGGCCGCGAAGGACAGCACATCCACCAACGATTACGAAAAGCGTGGTGGCAAGGAGCGCCGTGTTGCGCAAACCGATGAAGTGCTCAGTGGCGGTGAGATCTCTGCGGGCGGCGGCATCGCGCTGATTGCCAATGGAACACCGGTGCCCAGTGCCAGCAATGCGAGCCAAGGCACAGGCACAGCCGACGACCCGATTGCCCACAAGCCCAGCGTTGTCCAGCCTGGTGCAGGCCCCGGCAATATCACGCTGCAAGGTGCAACGGTCACTGCCAAGGGTGACACCTCTCTGATTGCCAGCGGCGATGTGAATGTGCTCGATATGCAAACCGAGCACGGACGTTATGAGTCCAGCTACAGCAAGAGCAGTGGCCTGCTGAGCAGCAAGCGCACCACCACTTTGGATGTGGGCCATTCCAGCCTCAGTGAAGGAAGCATCGTCAGCGGCGACAAGGTGTACGTGCAAGCGGGCCAGGACGTCAACCTGCGCGGATCGCATGTCATCGCGCAAGACTCGGCGACCATCACTGCCAAGCGCGACGTCAACATCTTGGCCGGGCAAGACACGGCCAGCGCGGAGAGCTTCAAGGAAACCAAGAAGAGCGGCATCTTTGGCAATGGTGGCTTCGGTTTCACCATCGGCAGCAGCACCACGACCACTGAGCGCACCAATGAAAGCGTGCGCGCTGCAGGCTCTAGCGTGCAGGCCCAAGGTGGCAAGGAAGGTGAAGGCAAGAAGGGCGACGTCACCATCGTCGCGGGCAACCATTACCAGCAGACGGGCTCGGCAGTGTTGGCCGCGGGTGACATCGACATCGTGGGCAAGACGGTCAGCATCGATGAGGCCAGGGAGATTGAGCGCGACAAGTTTGAAATGCGCGCTAAACAAAGCGGCCTGTCGGTGAGCTTTAGCAATCCGGTAGTGAGCCTGGTTCAAAGCGCTCAGGCGACTGCCAATCTTGCGGCTGCAACGACGCAAGTCAGCGATGCGCGTATGCAGGCGATGGGTGCAGTATCTACTGGCTTGGCTGCTTATGACACAGCGAATTTGGCTACGGATTTGGCCAAAGACCCAGGCTCAGCGGCGAGTGTCGGTATCAATATCAGCTTGGGTAGCAGCGCTAGCAAAAGCAATAGCAGCTACGAGGTCGACAGTGCCTCTGGCTCATCCATTCATGCGGGTGGCAATGCCAGGATCACAGCCACAGAAGGCGATTTGCATGTCCGTGGCAGCAGCATCGAGGCAGGCAAGGATCTGTCGCTGGATGCCAAGAAAGGCAATCTCATCCTGGAAGCAGCGGAGAACCGCTTCCAGGAGAAAAACAGTCACTCCAGCAGTTCGGCAAGCATTGGCATGGGCTTCAATGTGGGTGCGAACTCGGGCTACTCGTTCAATGCCTCTGCCAGCCAAAGCAAGGGCAACGGCCAAGGTGAAAGCCTGAGTTACACCAACACCCAGATCAAGGCGGGTGGTACCACCACCCTACACAGTGGACAAGACACCACATTGCGTGGAGCCACTGTGGCTGGCGACAGCGTCAAGGTCGATGTGGGTGGAAACCTGCTGATCGAAAGCCTGCAGGACATCAACGTCTATAAGGAAACCGGAAGCAGCAGTGGCTTTGGTGTGTCAGTTTGCGTGCCACCGCTTTGCTACGGCTCGTCGAGCCTCAGTGTCAGTGCCGGGCGCACCAATATCCACAGCGACTACGCAAGCGTGGGTGAGCAAAGCGGCATACGCGCAGGTGATGGCGGCTTCCAGGTGAATGTGGCTGGAGACACCAACCTCAAGGGTGGTGCCATCACCAGCACACAAGCAGCGATCGATGGCGGCAAAAACAGCTTTGCCACCGGCGGTACGCTGGCGATGAGCGATATCGAAAACAGTGCTCAATACGACGCGAACAGTTGGAATATCACTGCGACTGTGGCGGGTCAGGTGGGTGATCAATCCACGGCCAAGACGCCTGAGCAGATCGAATCTGCCGACAAAGACACCGGAAGGCCTGGTGCCAGAGCTGGTATTGGCAGCGCAAGCGGCAGTGCCAGCAGCACGACCTATGCGGGTATCTCTGGCGTAGCAGGCAATAGCGAAGCCAGAACCGGCGACAAGGAAACCGGCATCAAGCCGATATTTGACAAAGAGCGCGTAACGGCCGATGTCAATGCACAGGTGTTGATCACGGCAGAGTTTGGCGCAAGGGCAACTCAAATTGCAGCGCAATTCGCTCAGGACCAACTTGACAAGGCGAATGGACTGCGTCAACTCGCGGAATTAGAGAGCGATCCCGATCAGAGGGCTGCGATGCTGACGGAGGCCGGAAATATTGAAGATAACTGGAAAGAGGGCGGCGTCAATCGAGTGCTCATGCATGCTGGCATCGGCTTGCTCACCGGTGGCGCTGGCGGCGCGGCAGGGGCAGCTGCAAGCGCTGCTACTACTCCTTATCTGAACGAACTCCTTACTGATGCCAATACACCGGAGCCTGTGCGGCAAGGGTTGCTGATTGGAACAGGCATGCTCATTGGCGGGGCAGTGGGCGGCCAAAGTGGTGCTGCTACTGGCACTAATGAAGTCGGCAATAACCTTTTGGGCAAGGCCGTCAAAGCAATCGGCCTGGGTGGCGTGATGGCATGCTTGCAGAACGCCGCTTGTCTCAATCGCGCCGGGTCAAGAGGCGTGTTAATTCTGGCTGCAGTAGAAACCGCTAGGCAAAATAATCCTGGAATTAGTGACGACGGAGCGTATGCGATTGGTATCACTGATGTTCTTGGCGATCTTATAGGCGGTAAGCCTAGCACTCCACCGTTGGTCCCTAACCATACTGGCGGGGATCAGATTAGAGACCCCAAGCCGGAGGATAACAATACTGGGGGCGATCAGATATTGGATCCTAAACCAGGGGATAACAATACTGGCGGGAAGCCAATAGAGCAACCAAAGCCTGATATCACAGGGGGTGGTAACCCAGCGACTCGCCCCAATCCGATCATTGATCCTAATATTTATAGTGCGCCTGGTCACCCCGAGAAGGACCCTTCCAAAGATCCAACGATGGGTAGACCTCAAGGAGTTTCAGATCGCACTGTAGATTTAGTCGATGACATTTTGAGTGGGGGGACTGATGTTTCCAAACCTGGGAGAGGCACATCTGGAACAACTAACGTCGTTTCTTACCCCGGAGCATCTAGCGAAAGTGATTTTGATCATGTTACTCAAGGGAGTGATAAAAAACCAATTCAAACAGCTTACGGGCCAGGCCAGGTGGCAATATTGCCAGATGGGTCTAGGGTAATATATCGGCCAGGTAGTCGATCCTATGGGCCCACGACGCCGACCATTGAAGTACAGCGACCCGATGGTAAAACAGTAGTGGAGATAAGATATCCATGATTAAGCACGCAAAAGATAAATATACGCCATGGCTATATGACGAAGAGGCAGCTTTTTTTGGAAAAACTTCTCATGAGGAAAATTTAGAAATTATTCGACGACGTAATTTGTTAGATTCTAATTTTGGAGCATTGATTTCTCCAGAGGTTGTGTTTGATAAAAAATGGAGTATTTCTGTAGTTTCATGTAATGATTCTGAAGAAGAGGAGTTTTTTTTAAAGAAGATATTTGACGGATGCTTCTTTGAAAATTCTATTTCTTATATGCTCCCGATACGCGGGGATAGACGGGACACGTATTTTTCGACTGGGGAAATTGAGAAATTCCATCCAGCCTTAATAGCCTCCTTCGAAATGAGTTATGAGAATTATCGCAAACTCAGATTGGGTATGATTCCAATTTTTTCTGAGAACTTTTTCATTCTCTCAAAAAATGAAGAGTTTGCTTATATTTTTGTTAAATCAGGGTATCACTTATTTGCGAGTGCTAAGGATATTATTGAAAATATTTGGGGAAGGGATTTTGAAAATATGTGGAAATCTACTCTGTTGGAGAGCTATGATTTTGATTATATAAAAAACGATTTATTGAGGGCGGCAAAAATATATGGATATGCGTAGAATCATTGCATAAGCTTTTTGAGATAATTTTATTATTTTTGTATTCGTAATATATTTTTGCGCCGTTTGATAATGGTTGGACGTATTTTTGGAAGTGTCAATCTATTGACTGAAGTGCCTATTAATTAAACCTAAATTGGGTGTCTGCTTCAAAAGCGCATCTCTGACCCATTGAGCAGATAGCTTCCTTGCAACTTTACCCGGGCGAAAGTGGTTTGTGTTAGCTCTTGCGTTCTCGCCGACCTCAAATATTTCGTGAGAGCACTCACCTTTCGATCCATTACCCTTTTTATCCTGCAAGCCCTGCTATTTGTGCTGGTGCAAGCGGAATATGGCTGCGGTCTCAGGTCAAGGCTACATCGCGAGAAAAGACGTCGACCCACTATTAATACAGTGGCAAAGATAAGATTTCAATGAAGAAATATGTTAAAAATAATCAATATGACAACCGAGACTATTTCAAGTATTATTAATTCAAATTTATATTTGCCAGATAGATTCGTATCTAAAGACTATAATAAATTTCTATTTTTTGATATATTTCTGAGAGAAAACGTAGACTTTTTAAATTTTCTTGATGATAAACTATTTAAGAATACTGCTATCGAGGTTTTTTATTGGTGTGATTATCGAAAGCTTGCTGAAATCGGTCCTCTTGAAAGTTTATTGAAAAAAAATAGGAGTAATAAATATTGATCTTAGTAAAGAAGGTGAATTCTATGGTTTGATAGTTGCTGATCAGGGTAGAGGGTGAGTCTTAGTGCAAAGCGCGCCAGTTGCGCTAGGTATTTTGGGGATTAAAAGTTCTGATGTCCACTCGTTAGAGTTTTACAGGTCCAATAAGGATAACAAAGACTGGTTTTTTACGATCGATGATTTTAAAAATTCTTTAAACCGTGTAAATGACCCGATTAGAGAGAATTTCGATGAAGAATTCATAAGAGAAATGATAAAAAATTATGGTTGAGAATTAATGTGATAGGTCACCGCTTCAAACAGATGCTGTGAAACCACCCGCCCATCGATCTATCGCCTTCCTCATCCTGCAAGCCCTGCTATTTTCGTTATTGAAAAATTTTTACCGGGCTCTGTCAAAGATGTTAATGTTCCTATTAAAAATGATGCTATAGGAAAGAATTCTGATGCAGATATTATGTTGAAGAATGGAGATGTTATTGAAGTCAAGTCGGGAGGCGGAAAGGGTGCTACGAGCCAAGTATCAAATCAATCCCAAATAATTGGCGATTCTGGTGAGGTGATTGTCTATGGGCCAGATTTGAAGCCTTCTGTTGTGAAGGGGATCCAACGTTCTGGTACTAAAGTTTTTAGTAATTTAGATGATCTTGTTTCATATATCAAATCGAAAGGCTTGTGATATGTTTAGTTTTTTGATTATTTCAAATGATATAAGTTTCTCTAATTGTATTTTTCAGACTTTCTGCACAATGGGTACGCCTAGGTTAGAAATTGACGGTCGAATATTCCTCGAGGCTGATCAAGGAATGAAGCATGGTTGGATAGCGTGTCAACGTATAGAAAATATCAATGATGACTATGAGGAGGATGAGCTGATAGAGATTAATGAGTTAGTTCCTAATGCCTCTTTTTATTTGGTGGAGGGCCGAAATGAAAAAATGAATTTTTCTAATGAGTTAATAATGAAAATGAATCCACTGCATAAATTGCTGATAGATAACGACCATGGGTTGATTGCTGATATATCAGTGATAAAAAATAAAATAAAAAGTAATCAGGATTGGCTTTACTCTACTGAATGAGTGTTTAATCTTTAATATATTTAAAGGTGTATATTTTTAATTTTAGATTACCCTTGTATTATTTTTTAATATAACGGGGATGCAATCTAATGGGCGAGCTGAAAATTTAACATAAAATTGCGATGCATATTAATATGCAAATGCAGCGTTAATTTGAATTTTACGCAATGTGTTTAGGTCGCAAGAAGTTTTTTCATTAAATTTCACGGCGTGCCGTTAATGCTTGGATCTAAGCTAATAAATATAATGCTAATCATCCTATTTATAAGAGTTAATAAATTTTCAAATGAAGTTGGTTGAGTATTGTTGAAATCAAATAGATACATGCAACTGCCAGTAAGGATTAAAAATTGTGGCTAGACCAATTTTGAAAATAACAATCCCTAGAAATATATCTGAATCATTTTCATATGTCATTGATTGTTTGGGTGGCGTTGGTTTTTCAATGGTGAGTCCAGTTAGTCAAAAAATTGCTACCTGGAATGACCATGGCGACCAATTGCTATTTGAATATAGTGATTTTCATGAGATTTTGCGAAAGGACGAGCAGGGGAATTTGCAGTTTTGGAAAAATGCTAATGAAGATATTTTTGTACATTGGAAGAAAATGGGAGATAGATCCAAGTATTTGATTTATCTCGATGGGTTGAGTGGGGAAACCCAAGAGCTTCTCATTTCTACATTCTCGAATTTAATTTTAAGTAGATTGCGTTATGACTATAGAGGTGGAATTGCCTTTGCTATTATTTTTGAATAGTGAGGAGTTTTGGCCTTTCTAATGTATTGTGTATTTTGAATAATTGATTTATCTTTAAAAGAATAAATATGCATCAATATATTAAGATGGCGTGAGTAATGGATTGGCTCATATAAAAGGCTTGGCTATCTTGAGGGAGAATGCCGTGGCCCTTTAGAATGCAAAAGAGGGCTCGCATTCGGGTTGTCTCTTGACTTTGTCGGGTAATATGGAGGCTATTGCTTTCGAATCATATTTTAAAATGTTAATATTGCTGACTTTAAGCAATATTTATATTCATGTGCAAAGCAAAGAATAATGCGACAACATATTTTTCCTGGCGAAGGGTATTTGATTTCTGATTTATTCACTGTTTTAGTTTCTGACAGTGCTGAGTTGATCGAATGGTATCGGCAATGCAATTCTATGTTCTATCCAGATAAGGCCACTTCTGATGGAGATAAGGATAATCCTAAGAATTGGATGTTTTATCGGTATCAATCATGGTTGGCCTTAAATTCCCGTTGGGATGAGCTGGGTGAACGCTGCGAAAGAGTACTGGCAATAAAAGATGAAATAAAAAGATCGATCGTATCTCATTGATCATTACTTTTATCTGGCATTGGCCAAAGGCGATAAAGCAGGGATGGAAAAGGTGTTGGAAGAAAAAAGCCTTCCCAAAAATAGAAAAGTTAGATATGAGCAGGAATCAGCAATAACTCGAGATTTCATTGATTCCTATGCAACTTTTTTTGCAAAGCTGGCTTGGTATAACAGCTATGAGCTGAAGGTCGAAAATCCTTGGATTCCCAAAGATTGGCTACCGATAAAACCCAATGATCAATACGACGATGTTTGGGAGTTTATGAAGAAATTTGATATTTGGCAGCCGTTTGCAGAGCCTTGGACAAAGTTCTCACCAAGGCTGCGTTAAAGCTGTTTGCGCGGAGGCCTTGAGCCAGGCGAGCGACTGTTGACTCCTACCCGAATGCAAGCAATTTGTGCTCGCTTTGCACAGAGACTTTTGACAGGTCTTGTGTTCTCCCTGCCCTAAAAAAATCCGTGAGACCACTCACCTTTCGATCCATCGCCCTTTTTATCCTGCAAGCCCTGATATTCGTGCTGGTGCAAGCGGGATATGGGGTCGCGGGCTCGGTCACGATCACGGGCGTCATCAAACCCCTGGCGGTTGAGAACTCCCAGGCCATCAAGTACGGCGGTGGCGAAGGCACGGATACCAGCGGTGCTGAGGCAGGTGCAAGCAACATCAACCTCAAGGGTGCCACCGTGGTCGCCCTCGGCGATGTGTCCCTGGTTGCGGGCAACAACATCAATGTGCTGGACCAGCACACCGAGAGCCTCGAATTTGAGGCCGATTACAAAAAGACCAGCGGCTTCTTGAGCAAGAAGACCAGCACCTCGCAATCGATCACCGACACCGTCGCCACGGTTGGCTCGCAAGTCAGCGGCAAGAACGTGCTGCTGCAAGCCGGCCAGGTGGGCGAAGACGGCAAGCTGGTTTCGGGCTCGGGCGACATCAAGATCCAGGGCTCCGACATCAGTGCCAGCGACAAGGTCACCCTGAACGCCGGCCGCGACATCCTCATCGTCCCCGGCCAGGGAACCCTGCAAGAGTCGCATGAAGAGACGCACAAGCGATCAGGCTTGTCAGCCAGTTTCATGTCTGGCGTGTCGGTAGGTACCAGCAGCTCCAAGGGCACGGGTAGCTCCAGCCAGACCATCAATGTGGGCTCGCGCATCCAGGGTGGCGACATCCAGATGCAAGCTGGGCGCGATACCACCATCCAGGCCAGCCAGGTGATTGCCGACCGGGACATCGATGTCAAGGCCGGGCGCAACATCAACATCACCGCTGCGCGCGATATCCAGAACAGTGAGTACGCATCGAGCAGCCGTAACAGCGGCATTGGCCTGTTGCCAGGCCTGTCTGCCAATTTCACGCTGCTCAGCCACACGACGACCGATCAAAACGGCAAGGACCGGCTGGGCGTAGGCACCACCAGCGTACTGAGCGCCAATGAAGGCAACCTGACCCTGCGCGCCGGCACCGACGAGCAGTACAAGGGCACGGGCCAAGGCAATGTGACCACGCAAGGAGCCGACCTGCTGGCCAAGGAGCGCGTCAGCATCAGCGGCAATGCGGTAGACCTGCAGGCGGTAGAGACCACGCACGAGAGCGAAGACCATCTGCGCAGCAAGAGCCTGGTGGTGGGCACACGCCCTGCGGGCATGCTGGGCGCGGTCATCAACACGGCCGATGCAGCACTGCAAAGCGCGCGCAGCGGCTCCGAGCGCCTGGCAGGGGCCAACGCCCTTAAGGCTGGTTATGACGCCTACAAGTACGCGCAGAACGGTGCTGCCAACGAGGCTGCTGCGGTACGCCAAGTCACTGGCAGCGGCGGTGACGGCAAAGCGATCGATCCCAATGCCGCGAGCTTTGGCGTGAGCGTCTCGCTCAGCTATAGCGAAAGCCGCCAGGACAGCAGCCAAAACAGCACCACGCAGCGTGGCACCAACGTTCAGGCGTCCAACATCGACATCACTGCGAACGAAGGCGACATCACCACCCATGGTGCCAAGCTGCAGGCAGAGAACATTGCGCTTGACGCTGCCAAGAACATCCACCTGCTGGCCGTTCAAAACACCCAAGCGGTGCAAAGCAGCAGCAGCTCGGGTGGCGGCCTGGGTGTAACGGTGGCGCTGGGCGAGCAAAGCGGGGTGAGCTTCCAGGCCAACTACGGCCAATCGCGCAACCGTGGCAATGGCACGGAGACCGTGCACGACAACACGCAAATCATTGCCGGCAACCGCCTGAGCATCAAATCGGGTGGCGATACGGAACTGCGCGGCGCGCAAGTGGCGGGCAAGCAAGTGTCAGTCGATGTGGGAGGCAACCTCACCATCGAAACCTTGCAAGACAAGACCACCTACGAGATGCAGCAAAGCAGCTCAGGCTTTAACGTCAGCCTGTGCATACCGCCTATCTGTTATGGCAACCCGGTTACCGGCAGCGTCAACGTCAGCCGCACCGAGCTGAACCACAACTACCAAAGCGCGGTGGGGCAAAGCGGTATCTCCGCCGGTGAAGGTGGCTACGACATCAAGGTGGGCGGCAACACCCACCTGATTGGCGGCGCCATCACCAGCACTGCAGAGCCGGACAAAAACCAGCTGCAAACGCAAAGCCTGACCTTTAGCGACCTGACCAATACGCAGGACACCCATGTCAGCGCTAGCAGCATCGGCCTGAGCTATGGCGGCGGCAGTGCCCTGGCCACCGCTGCAGCCAACGCCACCAGCAACCTGCTGGGCGGCACCGCTGCCCTGGCTGGCCTGCCAGAAGCGGGCAGCGACCGCAGCCAAACCCAAAGTGTCATCAGCCCCGGCAAGGTCACCATCACCGGCCAAGACGCCGATGGCAGCAGTGCCCAGGCAGTGGCCACCTTGACGCAGCGCGACCCGGAGACGGCAGACCAGGGCCTGACCAACCGCCTGACCTTGGTGCAAGCCCAGCAGATTGAGGCGAACCAGAGGGAGGCGCAGGAGAACCTGCTGATCGCCAACCAGGTGGGCTCGGTGCTTACCGGCGCGGTTGGGGATATCTCTGCAGGCAAATGGGAAGACGGCGCGCCAGAGAAAGTGGCATTGCACGCCATGGTGGGTGCAGCAGTTGTCGCGCTAGGCGGCGGTAATGCTGGCGTTGGCCTGCTAACGGGCGCAGCGAATGAGTTGGCCGTGGGCGTAATGCGCGACTACCTGACTGGCCAGGGCTACGTCGAAGGAACGCCTGAGTTCAACGAGATGATGAAGTTGGGCTCTGCGGTGCTGGGTACCGTCATCAGCCGGACGGCTGGTGGTGATGTGCAGACCACGGCGGCATCGGGGCAGTTGGCGCGGGATGCGACGGAG
>Ga0308157_10005865_pt1 | contig 15055 bp, 15 predicted proteins | sample PhyBR1_FD_201035 | JGI IMG/M metagenome (GOLD analysis project Ga0308157, IMG submission 201035) | Phyllosphere microbial communities from UC Gill Tract Community Farm, Albany, California, United States - DLSLB.R1 | ecosystem: Host-associated > Plants > Phyllosphere > Unclassified | place: USA...
ATAATATCATCTTATCTTCAATTCTTAAACGGATAGATGAACAAAACGGCCCATGCAACTAGTAATTGTGCTGAAAACAGTGTTCATTTCGACAGCAACCAGTTAAAGTTAGCATTGTTTTACCTTTAATTTATGTAATTGTTGGAGCACCAAGAAAAAACGAAATATCTTGAGAAAAGTCGATAAAAAAAAGCCTTTCAACTTTCGTTAAAAGGCTTTTTGTTTGTGGAGAATATCGGATTGAAAAATTCACCTAATATTTCTCCGTAGATGCCTTTTTGATACTCTGAGAGGGGTTTTACTTTTCTCATTTCGCTATTTTTAGCGGGTATTTGGCAGACTTTTGTCAGACTTTTACCCATATTTTTATTAGTAAAGATAACAAAATTTGCTCTATAATTTTAAAAAAGCGGATGCTTTAAACAACTATTTACACTAAAGATCTTAAGTAATCCTGACCAAATTATTCTTTACCACTTAGAACAATGAAGATTAAATATTTTATTAAGATTGACTATAATTTAGATAATCTTATACTGATGAACCTTGGCATGACAGACTAAAAAATAAAATCCGCAGATAATTAGTTTAAAAAGCCCTTAAAGCGCACTAGAAGGGACTACAATCGAACAATTGATACCTTTGCTTACGTTGTTTAATAACATGGAATCAAAGCCGAAATAGCGATTTAGGGATTCTATTGCGGATTTTTCCGGATCAAATCAGATTACTAACAATTTTGTCGTTTGCAGATTTATATGAGTTTACCTCTTGTAAAAAACATAAAGATATATTAGGAGAAAAGTGGTAAGGATTTTAATCGAACCCATATAAGTTCTTTAAAAAATTTCTCTTTAAATAATATTCGAATATTGATTATATTGGATAAAACTCAGTCGAGTGATCCCATATCGCCGGAAATTATATTCATATGAAATCATGAATTATCAGAAATTAAATATTTGGCTACTTGGGTCATATAAGTTGTTTTTCCATTCCAGAAAAAAAAGAAGGTTTTATAGCAGAAATGAAACATCTGTTTGAAATAGTTAAAATATCATACCTTATGCAAAAAAAAATATAGATATGGGTAAAAAAGAATAACTTCAAACCTTTTAAATTTAACCTCACAATGAAATTATCCGAACCTCTCATTTACAAAAATTTAGAATCCAGATTCAACAATATTTTATTAGATGACGATAATAAACAAATACTTCTTTCCGGCCCTTTTGGAAGTGGCAAAACAACATTTTTAAAAAAATATTTCGAATCAAGGAAAGACTACAATATTTTCAGGATATTCCCTGTGAATTATGTGCTCCATGATAATTCAGATATTTTTGAAATACTTAAGTATGATATTATACTTGAGCTTATAAATAAGGATGCCTTTCAAGTTCTAGATATCGATAACCTTACAAAATATGTCTTTTCAATAGCACAAAGCGTTGATAAGGCTGTCGGTAAAATAATCAATCGCTTTAGCGAAACTGGAAAGTCTGTTGTAGAGGCAGCAGAAATCATCGAAAAAAGTTTGCAACAAAATCAATCAGAGTTTAAAAAGCTGGAAGATCCTTTATTATCGGTAAGAGCTTTTTTAAACATAACTAAAACCTATAAAAAATACAGTAATAAAGACTATGTAACGTCAGTAATTCAGGAAAAATTGAAATTATTGTCAAACGAAGGGAATTCTAAAAACGTACTCATTGTAGATGATATGGATAGAATAGATCCTGACCATTTATTTCGAATCATATCTATTTTCAGTTCTCACATAGATATGGATACGCAAGAGAATAAGTTTGGATTTGATAAAATTATCTTCGTTGGAGATAATGAAAATTTCAGATCAATGTATCTTCATAGATATGGTATTCTAAACAACTACAATGCATATATCTCAAAATTATGTTCAAAATCTCCATTTAATTTTGATCCAGATAGGGAGCTGTATTTACAGATTATTGATGTTATTGATGGTATAAAATTCAAATATTTAGGTTCCGACAACAGCTTTTCACTCTATGATAAAAAAAATCCAGCGAAAAATAGATATCTCAATTATATCGTATGTTCACTTATAAAATCAGGTGCAATCTCACTCCGGGAGTTAATCAAATTTCAGGGTGTCCATGGCCTTTCCATTAAAAATGATCACCATGTTGCCGTTTATAATGATTTTATTGATACTTTTTCAGTCTTCAACGTGGCAATATTTCTCAATTTGATCATACCAAATGGATTTATCCAGGCGTTACAGAATGTGGCAGAGAACCCTTTGTCTTCTGATAAAATTATTAAAAGCGGTGGTATTAGTAATAGTGCATTGAATTCACAGCTTTCCATACCCCCACTTGAATTGTATTTATTAGAAGAATCGAACGACGATGCTAATGACGGAATGACTAAAACTATAAACATATCAGGAGAAAAATTTTCAGTCATATTTTCGAAATTAGAGAGAAAAGATCGTTTGGCAATGAAAGTACCAGTAGAATCCGCTACTGAGCGACAAGTTATTTTATTAACTATAGAAGCCCTGAAGAAAATGCACCCCTATCTATAATAAATAAAAATCTTGATAGACTGTTAAGTAATAACCAAGCACTTGAAGTAAGCTATATTCCAACATTGCCACCAAAGTAATTAATATATGAACAAAATTTCCGATCAAACTTTTGCAGATTTTTTAGCAAATAAACCGCTTTATTATAAGGTAAGTGCTGTACAGAATTTAACTGTATTCGATAATACGGCATTCGTTGATGTTTTTGGTTTTAAAGATAAGGCTTTCAAATTTATTTGTCCCGTTGAGAATACTGACCAAACTTTCAAAACTGATTTAATAGAGAATGGCTATCCTCGGATATCTTCTCTAATAATGAGTGACAGGAATGAACTACCATATTCTTTCGACACCAAAACACGAAAATTGGATCTAATTGTACATGTACAAGGTATTTGTCAGTCGTGTGGCGAAAGCATTGATTTTTTAATTAAAAGCAATTCGGACAAGGAGTGGGATAAGCGAAAAGAAGGCATGACCATCACAATTCAGAAGGTTGGCCAGTTTCCAGCGTATGAAGTGGGCATCAATAATACTTTAAAGAAATACTTGAGCGAAGAAGATCAGTCGAACTACAAAAAAGCTATGACCTGTTTGTCAATAAGCTATGGCATCGGTGCATACGCTTACTTAAGGAGAGTGATAGAAAATGAGATAAAAAGGATTATACAGGATATTGCTGAACTTGAATTTGACGGGGCTGATTCGGTTCGAACCGCTTACGAAACTTTTAAAGTGGATTTTCAGATGTCAAAACTAATTGATGTAATGAACAAATATATGCCTGGGTCATTAAGAGATCTTGGAGATAATCCTGTTAGGTTGCTTTATGAACAGCTTTCTGGAGGAATACATCAATTTACAGATGAAGAATGCATGGAAAAGGCACAACATATTGACATCCTTTTAAATTATGTGATCAGGAAAATCAACGAGGAAAAATATCAGCTTAGCGGTGTGAGAAAAGCTATGCTGGGATTAAGGCAAAACAAGTAAATGGATCCACTTAAAAAATTTATTATTTCCTCTTCTTTAAGATTTCTTGTGAATACCCATTTTTTAGTTTAGGTAAGCTGATCTGGAGATTTAGGCTTCATTGACCAAGTGATTCCGTAGCGGATTCACCAGTCAAAGAAAATACACAACTTATTTTTAGCATCCTGGTAATCATTTAGTTAGGAGTGATCAGTCTAGGTCAGAACAGACTGACCCTAAATTCCGGAATGAATTGATCACTACTAGCGAAATCTCCATACTATCCCCAGATATAAATTGTAAAATAAACCTTAAATTTGGCGATATTACACGCATCTATGACTCAGCAAAAAAAGCTGTAGGTAAAAACAATATATGAGGCTCATCGAAACAACATTTAATAATTTTAGGTGCTTTAAGCATTACCGCATCGAATTTGGCGCTCAGACTACAGTTTTTTTCGGAAAAAATGGTACAGGAAAATCAAGCGTGCTCTCAGGTACTAGGCGTGGACTCAGTTTCATGTTTGCAAAGCCTAAAACGTTCCCCAAAAACCTGGCAGTTTCAAATAACGCAAAAGTAAAGCCGTTTGAAAAAGATGAGGCAAATTTTGATGCTTTAAATAAAGGTTTCAACTATCCGATTGTCAATGAATTCAAGGCATCTTTTACAGACCAGATACTCAACTGGTCTATGGTCAAAAGAACAGAGAAAGGCGGTTATGCTACTAATGCCTACCGGGATGTGTTACAGACAGTACTAAACTATTACAATCGGAACCAAAGGGCTGAACTTCCATTACTTACAGTAATCACTGATTCTTTCCCCCACGAAATTATCAATTTCGGAGCTAAAGCAAAAAAAACTGTAGGAAACGACATCCTACCTAGGGATCTAGCCTATTATGGTTGGGACGACAGAACCAGTTGCCTGGAGCTATGGATGACTCGATTTCATAAAGTCTTCAGCTTTGAAAACAATCTGCGCAATGAAATCAAAAACGTTCAAGCTCAGATTTATGTCTACCAGAATAGACTTGATCATGCAGAGGAAGAGGATGATGTAAAATTAAACAATATCCATGGGGACCTTTCCAAGCTTCGCGAACGCCTCTCTTTACTTGAGAGGGATGAGCGTCTTAGCACTTTCCAGAAAGAACGTCAGTTTATCGAGAATAAACTGATTGAATTCACTAGGCCCGTATCGAAGGACTTCAATTTCATCAACGAAGAATTTGAACTCTTTCGGGTGACTGCGGAACCAGGCGAAAAAAACAAATCGACACTTGAGTTCAATTTTAACGACGGCAGGGTAATGAAGTTTGATATGCTTCCTATGGGCTACAAACGCGTCTTCGCTACAGTATTTGATCTCTCCTACCGTTCTTATATACTCAACGAAGATGCCGAAAGCCATGGTGTGGTAATGATCGATGAAATCGAACTTCACCTCCACCCCACATTGCAGCAGGACATCCTTCAGCGTCTCAGACGCTCTTTTCCCAACATACAGTTTATAATCACTACCCATTCCCCGCTGGTTTTGAGCAACTTTAAAGCCGATGAAGACAACAAGATTATTAAACTTGAGCATGATGGAAACGACTATAGCAATGCAGACATTGAAAACATTTATGGTATCGACTACAACACCGGTCTAACGGAAGTCATGGGAGCCAATTATCGGGAGTCCGAACTGGACAAACTAATCGATTCCATTGTGATATTGATGAAATTCAAAAAAACTGAACAGGCCGATGCCCTTAAAAAGGAACTCATAAGCCTTGTCGGTGAAAATAACAAACACATCCAATTTGAGATCGCTAAAAGATTAGCCCAAAATCAATAAGTATTAATGGTTTATTTAGACAAAACGAATCAATACGCTATTGATTTTGTCACCAAGTTTATCGATCAAAACTGGCTTGAGCAGAATGATGGCAGTTATAAATACCAGAACATAGGATATGCACAGGTCAAAAACCCTGCCGATGATTTCCGGGATTTTTTCGTGGAGGAGCAAGATAAAAAATGTTGTTACTGTAGCCGTGAAATCGTAAACGATCTTACAACTGAACTGGAACATATCATCCCAAGAACCAAGTCTGATATTGCGGAATTTGAGGATTATTATCTCTTAAGCGATACTCTTCGAAAAAATGTGGTACCCCAAGCGATATTTGCAAACTCAAACGCAGAGCTGGCGAAACCTCCTTTTCCCCACCACATTGCCTACCACAATATCGTAGCATCATGTAATGGGCGTACCTTTGAGTCATCAAACAATTTTACCTGTTGTAACCGTGAGCGCAAAGATGATTTTATACCTCCATTTAATCTAATGAAAGATGCGATTGGTTATCTTCCTGACGGAACAATTGTCTATCTTTCAGACCTCCCAAATAGAACATATTTTGGAATCCTTAATGTAGACAAAGACATCTTAAATGATATCAGGCGACTATGGTTCCTATTCTCCAAATCAGCTCTTAACCTTCAGCAGGTTATTACGGTCGAAGAAGAAAAATTACTGGAACACATCGTTAATAATGCTATTGCTAATTCGCCAACAATCGTAGCAGATAATAGACTCTCAGAAACTTTTTCCAATCCTAATATGTGGAAGAATTTTATCAGTTATTCTTATTTTTTCAACTACTATAGGGCTTAAGAGTTCTTCCATCGGCGCGTTCACGGTGACATCCCTGTTTAGCATCACGATTTTTTCCTTTGATAGGATATTTCTGGCGACCTCTCCTATCGACTGACAATTGCTATGGGTTTGAATTTTTTCCAAACGTTTAAAGGTGTGTTCATTCACCCGCACTATTATCGGATGGGTCAAGAGCTGATCTGGATTTTTAGTTTTTTTCCTTGGCATAATCTTGCTTTTTAACTGTCTTCAGCATTTTCGAGTTCCGAGAAAAATGCCCGACCTTAAGGGCGCAAGATTTTTTGTGTATACAAAAATACATCTTGCAAAACACCCGTGTGGTTAAAGTATTGCTGTAGGTAGCTCGAATTTGTGGATATTTACTGTTGTTGGTGCCCCGAGAAACCAGGCTTTTCAATTGCACCTTTCGGTCTTGGAATATTGGCAATTGTCTTACACAGGTTCAGTCTTAATTCCCGGTAATAAACAGGTGAGCCAGGCTTGGTTCTTGGTCTTGGGGCAAATGCTTTTTTCGGTCTAATCATAATCAAAAATTTAAAAAGCAAAAGTTATGGGTTAAGGAATGGGAAAGTGGTACTCCCGAACGTAGTAGCGTTATTTTATAACGGTACCCAATGGCAGGGATCAGTCCATCCCCTTATAATAGATAAAGAAAAATACAGCCAGTCTAAAATAGGGTTAACTGTACCGAGGATATTTCCAATTTGTCAATATCCTTAAGGGTTGCAGTAATTATTTGTTGGTTATAATTGGTAGCGTCTGTATCGCCAACCTTGTCTAGCATCATCTTTTTGAGTTTGGCAGTTGCATCTTTAAGTGCTTCCTCCTTATTGGCAAAGGTTTGATCATATACGCAAATTCCGGAAGATCCCGCAGTACCATATGAACACGATAGTCCATATGTCCAGATTTGATTCGGCCCATGCCCTAATGTAATTACGCTGTAGTTACCATATCTACTTTTATCAGGCAGTCCAAACAACAATTCTTCAATATCCTGAAATGATGGCCGCCTCAACCAGTCATATTCATCAAATTCAATGTTGTCAAAACCAAACCTTAATCCCATGCGGTAAGCGTGAACATTGAAGAGAATTTTTCTTAAGGTATTGCCGAACCGGACAAACCATTCAATAGATGCGCTATCTTTTCTATCCACTGCAGATGAGATTTCTTCAACTAATAATCTTTCATAACCGATTAGATTGTGATTTTCTACATAACAGTTTAGTGTTTCTTTTGTGAGCAAACTGACATTTGTTTCCATAACAATAAAAATTAGTTTTTTAATGCAGGAAATCATAGCTGGCAAATACCCGTCAAAGGCAACCGACCAGGTTGTTTATATACCCTTGCGGGTAAAAAATCGCCAGTTGTATTTTAGCATTCGGAAAAACTGATTGTAGCGATAAACATTCATTGCTGCTCGTTCGCACATTCTGCAACCTAGAAGTTGGGAAGATTAACATCGAGGCAATTAGGCCGATAAATGGGCTCAACGTACCACCTAGCGCGTTAACAAGCGGACCGGTTTTATCGGGAAAATTAAAAAGTCTGCTCATATCTACAAAAAAGACCAGAACCGTGCAGGTAAGGAATTCAATCAGCACAATAGAAATAAATGCGAAGAAAAGTGTTTTTGCGGAAAGGCTAAGATATTTACTTACTTCGCGGCGCGAAGTACGGTTTCTTTTCATTATAAAATAGGATTACTTAATTACTGTTGGGTTGATGATAGGGACCTGTAAATTTTTGACAAAATATTTTAAATAGCAGAATGCTAATGCTTTATTTTTTAAGTTAGATGATTGCCATATCATCACATTCCCAGAGAATCTGTCAGATAAGATTATTCATGAATACCAAAATCCCAACCGTATCAAAGTTCCTGTCATTGTGGCAATGGTCTGTTTTAATGACCTTGCGCTTTCAATCAACTCATTGCCACATCATAAATAATTAGTTCCCCGTTGGCAATCCGTCTTATTTGATTTCTGGAGTTGCCTGCACTTATTCGCCAAACGTCCACATTATTAAGCCGCAAAGAGACCAATAAACTAATTAATGTAAAAGGTTTGGGACCACACGGAGCGATAATTACCCGATATTTGGCATTCAGCGAACTGCAAAGCCTGTATAATGTATTTTCCAGATACTCCAAGTTATTAATATTGTATTTATAGATCTTATCCGGCGGGATGGCATTGATCAGTTCTTTGTTCAGTTCTTCCACATCCCGTACAAACTGTGTTTCACTATAATTATCGTTATAAAATAAAAATGGTTCGGCATCGAAATATTCTGTAAGGCCAAAAGCACGCTCCCTTTCGTAACCCATTCCAATAATTAGTGCGGTTGGCTTGTCCGGAATACTGAATTCCGAATAGCCCTGGATCGGGTTTACATGAATATTGTGCGTAACCACCTGCGATGGAGGTTGATATTTCGCCATGGAATAGCTAAATAAACTTCTGATCTCAATAGGGAATTTGTGAAAATAAAGACACCTTAAGAGCGATGCATACCAGAGCCTTGTCATCGAAGAATAATCTATCAAAATGGTAATCTTTTCTCTTTCACGAAAATACTTTTCTATCAACGAATTCAGCAGGCGTTCCATAAAATAATCATCGTCACCGTTTCCATCGAACGATTCGAAGCCCAGTTTGGTGAAAACTCTGTCATTCTGGATACGCTGTTTGTGATTTCTATCTGAACTGAAGCTGCACGATACTTTAACACTGTCTCTCGTACGACTCATCAGCTTTGAAGCTAAATAGGTGCTTCTTTCCTCATATCCTGAAGAGCAGATAAAAAGATCAATCTGATCGACCTCTTCAATTGATATCTCCTTGGTTTTGATGCTTTTCATCTATAGCCTAAATGTTAGTTGATCTGAAATCCGATTGTCTTTTTTTCCACTCTTGAGTATAACACTTAGCTTCACCGTTCTAAATTCCCTTATGGGTATGTTGAATGAGGGGTGAAGCAAATAGGATAATCTGAATTTTTTGTTACGCAAGCCATCTGAACTCACGACCATTTTGGGGTCAAGGTAGATCAATGCGCCCAAATGAACACCAAGTTCAATTAATTCCACTATTTTTTCGGGAACGTCCTGATCGACAGTGAACGTAGAATAGACATCCATCTTAAAACTTTCTCTCAACATTTTGCTGTTGAAGTAATTGCCAATCTCGCGCAAGAGTGTGCCAAGGTTTAAATACCTGTTCGGATATATTTCCCTGTTCGAATCTGGGTGTGAAATGAGCAAGTCAAGGTATTTTGCCGAAAACTCCTGTATGACCTGAGATTGTTGCTGCGTACCGATTTTGTTGGTATTGGTGTTGGCAAGTGTGAGCAAAAGGGTGTCAACCAAGCTGATCAAAAATCTTGGATTTCCATCACATAATTCGAAGATCATCGGAAGACCATAATATAGCCCTGGATTTTTTCTTGAACGGGTGGCCATATTAGCTTTTTTAAATGAATACCGGTAAATCGCAATGGGCAATATCTTCCTGAAAACCTGATCGAGTTGCTCAGTTGATTCCGGAAAAGGATCCTTGGGATCAATTCCCTTCTTCATCAAGAAGTATCTGAAGCTCTCATCAATATGCGCCAACTCTTTAAAAAGAATATAGTAAAGATTTCCTTTTGCATACGGACTATTGCTCGAACTTTGTTGTAACCTTTCGTTTACCCGGTTTCTGGTTAATAATCTTGCTAGACTCCTGGTTTCCGAATCAGAACCGAATATATCTCCGGGCATAATTGTTTTTTCAAAGTATCTTGAAAACTTCTGTTCAAGTAGTTTTTCACTGAACTTGCCCCATTCTTTCTCTCCTTTCAAATTGTAATTCCAGGTTCGGACAACCTGATAGTCCTCGGCTTCCCGGGCCTCAATCTCCAAGGGCTTTTTGGATAATTTATCAACAATGGAAACCAGCGGACTTGTTGTCAGCTTGAAAATAAACCGCTGATCAATGCTGCGGAATTTCTGAATGAGCTCTTGCTGAAGCCATTCAGGCGAAATCTCCAGCTCATCGAAACACAGAGCCCATTTTGCCGAACTGTACTTGTCAAAAGTGGAAGCAAAATTATTACAGCCAAGTAATATCAGGTCGAAATAATCCTGATAATAATAATCAGGAAGTTGATCGAAGTTAAAACTGGGTTCATATCTGATTTTGGTCAAGAGCATGTTGCCCTTTTGAAGCCTTTTGAGCAAAGCCTGGTTGATCGCATCAAAAGTAGGGGAGATTGGTTTTTCAATATCCCAGCTTTCAATTAGCAGTGTACATAATTGTGCCTCTTTCGCCAGCTGAGCGTCGCTATTCTCAAAGCCAAATTCGATCGCTAGCAATTGCTTGAATGTTGACATCAAGCAGATCAAAATATTGGTAGTAACAAGAAATCTAGGAAAATTGCGGGCGATTTTCTCAGGGAATGAAGCATCTTTGGCAAATATTTCGATCTGCCGTTTCCATTGAATGTCACTTGGGACATAAACTGCAACAAATTCCACATGTGGAACGGTTCCTGGATTCAGTTGCTTGAAATAATATTGGCTTAGCGGCGTGAGCATTTTTAAGAGTGTTGTCTTTCCGCTTCCACGCGGTCCCATCAAAAGCGTATGGTGATTGCCGATCAGCTGATCGAACTGCGCATTGGCGATAAAAGATTTTGCGATATCTTCATAAGAGAGATATCTGGCGTTGAACGATTCGAAAATGTCTTGCTTCATCATTTTATCTGTTTTACAATCAATTTGGGAATGTTTGGCAAAGGTGGACTAAATTCAAGATCATATTTATTCAATAATTCTTCAGACAAATCCTTTTGTTCATCCTGACTTAGGAAATCGAGTTCCGGGAAGTTTGTACGCAAGGTATCATATTTAGCTAATTGCATTGTTTTGTCTTCGTCCAGCCAGTTGGAGATTCTCTTAGCCAGTTCAGTAACTTTTCCGTCGAATCCAAAGCCCGTAAAACATGGGAAACGCGTGTCACTCCGGACAACCCAGCCTTCCTGTGGTGCATAAATCCAAGACTCGATGAAACCCTTTGGCTCATTTTCGCTAAGATGGATGATGTGAAAAGTATTGTCGCTTTTTAGGTCAGTTACATTCATTAAAGAAGAAAAACTTCCCGCACAGAAAATAGGGATGGATTTGTGAACCGTCAATCTAGCGTCATGCTTGTGGCCGTGCAAAATCAATTGGAAGCCATGTTTTTTAACTAAGGTGATTAAATCATCACCCTTGTCCAACTGATCTACATCTTCATAATCCAGATTGGAATGGGCGATAGGATGGTGATGGATCAGGACAACTTTATGCTGAAAAGATTTGATGTCCCGTTGGGCCAATTCCTTACCGATCGCTTCGAGCTGAATAATATCAATTTTGGATTTCTTTGCAGTTTTCGAATTACTTTGAAAAAAACAGCTGTTGATGTTAAGGATAAGGATATTATCAATTTCTACAAAGCTGTATCCCGATGACCAGTAATTGTTATCTTTCAGATCAGATGGAATTGGATATTCTGGATCCAACACTTGAAGATCCAAAAAAACGTTACCTAAATCTTCATTCCGACTCTCTATGTCGTGATTCCCTATAGTTGCCACCGTATATTTGGCCTTCAATAGTTTACGAATCTTTTCAGTGTGGGCCCAGCCCGTAATTAAACCCTGTTTGTCAGCTCGGTTTGCAATGTCTCCAGGGCATAGTAAAATATCAGCAGTAAGTTCTTTGCTGAAAATGAGATTTTTGAGTGCCTTAACTGGATGCCGGGTTTCGGATTTGCCTACATCATCACTATATAAATAGGTGGAAACACTGCCTTTGGGATCTTCACTTGAACTATGCATGCAATGCATATCACTAATTACCGCTATCTTAATCATTGATATATATTAGTGATTAATACCTCCTGCTCAGTTTTCCTGTGTTTGGCGAAACCGGAAATATTTCGGATGGTCTGGACTTTCTCACAATGCCAGCCTTCGGATAAAAGTACAGCTTCCTCACAAGAAGCATAGCTGAGCACAAATTTTGCACCCCGGCTGTCAATGTCCCTGATTAGATCTTTGAGTCTTAACAAGTCATTCAGTCCAAATGTATCTGGAGAATATTGGTTGAAAATCCGTTTATTCCTTACTGCATATGGTGGATCGAGATAAACAAAATCATTATTCCCACACTGGTCTTCTACAACGGTTTGAAAATCCCCTACAATGAATTCCCCTTTGTGCAGGTAGGCGGCTAGTTTTTCTAACTCATCAAGATTAATTAGTTTTCCACTGGAAGCGGAATAGGGTACGTTGAATTTTCCGGCAAGATTTGTTCGATAAAGGCCGTTAAAACAAAATGTATTTAGAAAAATAAATCTGGCAGCAGTATAATATTTGTCAGTTTCGACCTGTTCACCATCACGAAGCACGTAGTAAAATTCTTTCGTTTGTGGGAATTGGGTTAAATAATCGTAAACTTTAATATAATCACTTTTCAGCGCATTATACATACTAATTAAACCAACATTTATATCACTGAGTATCGCACGCTCTAGAGGCAGATTGAAGAACAGCTGCCCTGAACCAACGAAAGGCTCAAAATACCTATCAAATCCCTTGGAATAATATTTAATCAGGTGTGGTAGAAGCTTTTTTTTACTTCCAGCCCACCTTAGAAGTGTCTTCTGCAATTGGATGAGAGTTTAATATAAAAAAACTAATTTAAAGTATTTTTCCGTTAATCCAACACATAATGCTTCATTGTGCAGATTGGGAATGAAGAAAAGTAATTATACTGGCAGTATTTGCAACAATCATCGAAAGATTTCGATAAAAAATCGCTTGAAAAATGTTGGAAAATATTCTATTGCTCATCGGATCCATCCTACAATTTTTTGACTTTTTCTTGCAACCTATTTTTCTCTTGAACCCGTTACAGCATTTTTGAAAAGCAAGTAAGGCATCATGATGATTTCTATTTCAGCTTAGGCACTGGAAATGACATTTCAAAAATTTTAGGTATACCTAGGGTAAGGGAGATTATCTTTAAGTACGAATCATAATTTTACATTACTAAGTGAAGAGCAATATTATGACAAATAAAGATAAGTCTCCAAATCTCGAGGTTCGCAATCAGGAACTGTTCGATATCATCTCAGATTTAGCTAGAAAGGTTAATGACATCCATCGTTTACACTTTCCAGAAGTACAATTAAAAAAGCGTAAAAACCAAAAACAAAAGTTTCTTGCAGAGATCTTAACAAGCTCTGCAAGAAACGCCAAAAAGATTTAAATTGCTGGAATGGCTTTATCCGATCTAACGAATTTCAGCAGTTCTTTCAGATAGGTTTCCGTTTCCGAGAGACTCCCATGCCTATTGGCCGAACAAATTTCTGCAAGGGTCCATCCTGCCTGGAATTTTCTTACGTTTGACAGGTGCTTAAACGAATAGAGTGTATAATTTTTATCCAACAAATCTGTTGCCTCCAAACATTTTTTGAATCTATTATAGGCGTAATTTTCTGAGCACATACTGCGTGAGATAAATGTTTGGGCGGAACCGAGCAGAAAATATTCTTTGTCGAATTTTTCTATCTGTAGTTTATCCAGTTCAACTCTTAAGCTCACATCAATATTTACAGGGATTGATTTTTTATTCTTCGACACGGTACCCGGCACTGTAATGGTATTTTCCTCCAGATCAATATACTTCAACTGAAGAAATCTAAGTTCCTTTGGACGGATGCAGGTGTAATAAATCATCCGCACAAATAGCTGACAATATTTATCATGCTTATCAAGCCAGTCCATGATAACCTTAAAATCATGTTCCGTAAAAACCTGATGGGACTGTGTCGGCATTTTTTTTCGTGTCTCGCAATCAGTTACAGGATTCTCGGGAATATATTTATTGACCTTTAAATAACGAAAGAAATTATTGAGGCCGATCCTGCAGTTATTATAGGTTACCCCAGCCCATTTTTCCTCCCTTTCCTTGAAATTGAGAAAATCTGTTATCTCAAAATCACTGATCGTATTTACCTTTTTACCACCACCATGATACTTGATAAAAGAATTGACTGTTGAACGGTAAGTACTGATTGATTTAGGCCTGGTTCCCTTAGCTTTATGATAGGATTCAAAAAGAACCAATGCTTCATCAAGATCAATGCTTATGAGCTCCCTTTTAAGCCTTGCATTTGCTTGCTCATCCAATGGATTCCAACCGCCCTCGAGTGCAATACGGTAAGCTTCGCACAGATTGTTAAAGTTTTTAAGCTTTTGCCTTGGATCTTTAATCCGGTTAAGCTTTCTGGTCACCCTGATCCGCTCCATCCGCTCCTCTGATGCATTATGAAAAAAGAACTCTACATACCAACTTTGCTTTGCCACTTCTTTTTCCAAGGTGCTTCCTATAGGAACCCTTGTTATGCTCCTTCCCTTTACGACACGAGGGACAGTATATGGCAGCTCAGGAATCTCCATAAGTTCAAAATTATGGCCACGAGAAGCTCTTTCCTGGCACTTACGTTCGGAATACCCAATGTTTTTTTCTTTTTCTTCAGAAGAATCTTGATTTTTTCGCCTTGCCCGACGGGGTGAATTTTTGGTTCCCGAGGCGTTTAGTGGCAGACTTGTGTCAGAGTTGAGAGACAAAAATTCATCTAAGTTATTGACTTTCAATAATTTAGATGAATCTGTGGAGAATATCGGATTCGAACCGATCACCTCTTCACTGCCAGCGAAGCGCTCTAGCCAAATGAGCTAATCCCCCAATTTTAATATTCAATAACCAAACCTAAAAAACAAATAAGATCA
>Ga0308157_10005866_pt1 | contig 15054 bp, 13 predicted proteins | sample PhyBR1_FD_201035 | JGI IMG/M metagenome (GOLD analysis project Ga0308157, IMG submission 201035) | Phyllosphere microbial communities from UC Gill Tract Community Farm, Albany, California, United States - DLSLB.R1 | ecosystem: Host-associated > Plants > Phyllosphere > Unclassified | place: USA...
CACTCGTCGGGGTGGATGTAGAGGCTGCGTTCGCCTTCATAGATGCAGTCGACCGGACACTCATCGATGCAGGCGCGGTCTTTGACGTCCACGCAGGGAAGGGCGATCACGTAAGTCACGCGTCGATTCTATCCGTGCGTCCTGATCGTCTCCTCGTAGGACCGCCTCACCTCGAGGCCGGCTCCGCCCTGCGCAGCCGGGGCCACGCCACGACCACGAGCACGATGACCGTCAGCAGCAGCGTCCACGCGACACCGAAGGGGAACTCGCCCTCCGCGGCCTGCGGCACCACCACGGATCCGCCCGGTCCGCGCCCCGAGAACACGAGGAGCGCGGCGATCATGCCCACCCCGCACGCCAGCACGGCCGCGCGGTCTTCGATGAGCAGACGCACCGCGAGCATCAGACCGAGGCAGCCGAGCCCCGACACGATGAGGCCGACCGGCGCCCACCCCACGGTGAAGGGATGGGTGATGGTGCCGGCGACGCCGAACACGGCCCCCGCAGCGAGCGCGAGGAGCCATGACACGACGCGCGCCGGCCAGCTCATGGGGATCAGCCCTGGCGCTTCTTCCGCGCCGTCTCGCGGCCGCGGGTGGTCGCATCGAGAATGACCTTGCGGATGCGCACGGCCTCGGGGGTGACCTCGACGCACTCGTCTTCGGCCGCGAATTCGAGGGACTCCTCGAGGGAGAGAATGCGCGGGGGCGTCATCGACTCGAACGAGTCGGCGTTCGCCGAGCGCATGTTCGTGAGCTTCTTCTCCTTGGTGATGTTCACGTCCATGTCATCGGCACGCGAGTTCTCACCGATGACCATGCCCTCGTAGACCTCTTCGGTCGGCTTGACGAAGAACGACATGCGCTCCTGCAGAGCGATCATCGCGAAGGGCGTCACGACGCCGGCGCGGTCGGCGACGATGGATCCCTGTGCGCGCGCCTCGATCTGGCCGGCCCAGGGGCCGTATCCGGTCGAGATCGCGTTGGCGATGCCGGTGCCGCGCGTGATCGAGAGGAACTGGGTGCGGAAGCCGATGAGGCCGCGAGACGGAATCGCGAACTCCATGCGGATCCAGCCGGTGCCGTGGTTCGTCATCGACTCCATGCGTCCCTTGCGGGCGGCGAGGAGCTGCGTGATCGCACCGAGGTACTCCTCGGGGGCGTCGATGGTGAGCTGCTCGAACGGCTCGGTGGTGTGACCGTTCTCGTCCTTGCGCGTGACGACCTGCGGCTTGCCGACCGTGAGTTCGAAGCCCTCGCGGCGCATGTTCTCGACGAGGATCGCGAGCTGCAGCTCGCCGCGCCCCTGCACCTCCCAGGCGTCGGGCTGGCCGATGTCGTTCACGCGGAGCGACATGTTGCCGATCAGCTCGCGGTCCAGGCGGTCCTTGACCATGCGTGCCGTGAGCTTGTGGCCCTTGACCTTGCCCACGAGCGGCGAGGTGTTCGTGCCGATCGTCATCGAGATGCTGGGCTCGTCGATCGTGATCTGCGGCAGCGGACGCACGTCGTTGGGGTCGGCGATCGTCTCGCCGATCATGATGTCCTCGAAGCCCGCGATCACCGCGATGTCGCCGGGACCGGCCTGCTCGGCCGGGTACCGGTCGAGCGCCTTGGTCATCTGCAGCTCGGTGATGCGCGCGTTCTGCACGGATCCGTCGGCGCGCACCCAGGCCACCGTCTGACCCTTCTTGAGGGTGCCGTTGACGACGCGCAGCAGAGCGAGGCGACCGAGGAACGACGACGAGTCGAGGTTCGTGACCCAGGCCTGGAGCGGCGCCTCGTCGTCGTAGGTGGGCGACGGGATGTGCTTCAGGATCGCCTCGAACAGCGGCTCGAGGCTGTCGCCGTCGGGCAGCTCGCCGTTTGCGGGGCGGGTCATGCTCGCGACGCCGGCGCGGCCCGACGCGTAGATCACGGGCACGTCGAGCAGCGCGTCGATGTCGAGGTCGGGGACCTCGTCGGAGAGGTCGCCCGCGAGGCCGAGCAGCAGGTCCTGGGCCTCGCCCTCGACCTCTTCGATGCGCGCGTCGGCGCGGTCGGTCTTGTTGACGAGCAGGATGACGGGCATCTTCGCCTCGAGCGCCTTGCGCAGCACGAAGCGGGTCTGGGGCAGCGGGCCCTCGGACGAGTCGACGAGCAGCACGACGCCGTGCACCATCGACAGCGCGCGCTCGACCTCGCCGCCGAAGTCGGCGTGGCCCGGGGTGTCGACGACGTTGATCGTGATCGGGCTGTCGGTGTGCTCGCCGTTGTAGGTGATCGCCGTGTTCTTGGCGAGGATCGTGATGCCCTTCTCGCGCTCGAGGTCGTTCGAGTCCATGGCGCGCTCGTCGACGTGCTCGTGGTCGCCGAACGAGCCGGTCTGCCGGAGCATGGCATCGACCAGGGTGGTCTTGCCGTGGTCGACGTGGGCGACGATCGCGACGTTACGGAGATCGGAGCGGTGGGCAAGCGCCATGAAGGGATCCTTCTGGGTCGTTGGGAAATGCCCCGAAATCGGGGCGATCCACCTTATCGCGCCTTGCTGTGCCGCCGCTGGGCGCGGGTCAGGGAATGCGGGTGAGCGCCGAGCCTCGCACGGAGTGTTACGTCAGCCGGGCAGAACGATTCCGCCGGTCTGCATCAGCGAGAACGCGATCCAGGCGGCGATCACCGCGAGCGCGGCGAGCGCCGGGATGTTCCATCGCCGTGCGGCGACCGCGGGATCCCCCTCCGCATAGGCATGCAGGCGCTGAAGCGCCTGTGCCTCGTCCTCCGCCGGATCGTCGGCGGAGCGGCGTTTGATCGACAGGTGCAGGCGGCGCGAGGATCCGCCCCACGCCGTCACGACCCCGCCCGCGCGCAGCGAGAACTCGATGTTGTAGCGCAGCCGCACTCCTGCGACCGCCGTCCACGGCAGCTCGATGATGCGCAGCAGGTTGTAGACGCGCGCCTCGCGCTCGTCGGCTTCGATGCGCGGCACGACCTGGAACAGCCACACGCCCCAGCAGACGAGGAGCAGCCACGGGGCGACGAGGAAGGCGTTCCACGGCGACGACCGAACCGCCATATCGATGACGAGGTATGCGCTGATGAGACCCGCGAGTGCGAGCCAGACCCAGGCGAGCGGGGAACGGAGCACGATCTGGTCGGTGGCGCGGGGCATGCGAACAAGGATACGGAGTCGCTCATATGCGGCTGTGCCAGGGTGGTCCCGTGACTTCCGACATCTCACGCGCTCGCGCCGGCTGGGAGGTCGGCATCGTCCTGGCCCTCTCGATCGGGCAGTCCGCCGTCTACTCGGTGCTGTCGTTCGTCCGGTCGCTCATGACGGCCCCGCTCGCCTCTCAGGCGACCGCTCTGAATCCGTCGCGCGCCGAGCAGGCGATCTGGGATGCGGTCTATCGCGTGTTCGACGTGTTCTTCGACCTCGCGCTCGTCGCGCTCGTGATCTATCTGCTCTGGGAGCCCGCGCGGAGCACGTTCGAGCGCATCGGGCTGAACTTCTCGCGAATCGGTCGCGACGCCGGAACGGCCGTGCTGCTGCTGGCATCCATCGGGATCCCCGGCCTCGGCCTGTATGCCCTCAGCCGCCTCATGGGCCTGACACTGCAGGTGCAGGCGTCGGAGCTCGACGCCGCCTGGTGGACGATCCCCCTGCTGATCCTCTCGGCCGTGCGTGCGGGCCTGCTCGAAGAGGTGATCCTCAACGGATACCTCTTCGAGCGCCTCGGATCGCGGTGGCGCGCACTGATCGCCGTCGCCGCGCTGCGCGGCCTGTACCACCTCTACCAGGGCCCGGCGATGGCGCTCGGCAATATGGTGATGGGCCTGGTCTTCGGATGGGTCTACCTGAGATGGCGCCGCGTGATGCCGCTCGTCATCGCACACACCCTTCTCGACGTGATCGCCTTCGTCGGCTATCCGCTGGCGGCGCCCTACCTGCCCTGACCCGTCGCCGCCGGCACAGCTCGCCGCGCAGCACGGGCGCCTCGGCGAAGGTCAGGGATCAGAGCATAGGGTCGACGGATGGCCACACCGGATTTCATCCTTCGTCTGCGCGAGAAGATCGGACAGGAGCTGCTCTGGCTCATCGGCGTCACGGCCGTCGTGATCAAGGGCGATGAAGTGCTCCTCGTCGAACGCGCGGACAACGGCAGGGTCACGCCCATCACCGGCATCGTGGATCCCGGAGAGGACCCGACCGTCGCCGCCGTGCGCGAGGTCGCCGAGGAGGCCGGTGTGCGGGCACGCGCTGAGGCGCTCGTCTGGGTGCATGCGCTCCCGCCGATGCAGCATGTGAACGGCGACCGCGCCCAGTACCTCGATATCGTCGTGCGATTGACCGCCGACGACGCGGCCCCGTACCCCGCCGACGGCGAGAACACGCGCGCGTGGTGGTGTCGGATCGACGAGCTCGAAGCGGCGGGCGTGAACGAGGACATGCGCGAGCGGATCCATGAGGCGCTCGTGCACGAGGGAACCGCGCGGTTCGGGCGATGATCGATCACGCCGCGAAACGGATCCACGTCAGCGCCGTCGTGCTGCGCCACCCCTTCACGGGACATGTGCTCGCCGTGCGCAAACGCGGGACGCACATGTTCATGCAGCCGGGCGGCAAGCCGGATCCGGGCGAGAGCGCCGTCGACACGGCGATCCGCGAGATCCGGGAGGAGCTGCGCGTCGAGCTGGAACCGACCCTGATGCGCCTGCTCGGTGTCTTCGAGGCGCCCGCGGCGAACGAGCACGGGTACGCGGTGCGCGGCACGGTCTTCACCCATCCGCCGGTCGAGGTGTCGGCGCCCGCCGCCGAGATCGAGGAGATCCGCTGGGTGGCGCCGGACGCCCCGCTGTCGGCCGACCTGGCCCCGCTCATGACGACGCGGATCCTGCCGGCGCTCCGCGCTGCCGGAGCCTGACCCCGGACGCACGGGTTAAGGTCGATAGAACCTTAAGATCCGGTATGGTTATGGTCTCCGCAACCTTAACCGACCGAGGAGCACCATGCCCGCCACCCGGATCACCCTCGAGGTCGACGCCTCCGTCGCCCGCGCGATCGCGGCTGACCCCGCTGATTCGTGCTCCGCCGACCTGGCGGAGGCGCCGTGGACGTTCGACAGCACGCCCGGATACGGCCCCGGATCCTCCTCCGCAGATCCGTTCCCCGACGCCGCCCCCGCGCAGGGCGAACTGCCCGCCGACCTCCGAGCCGCGAGCGACGACGAGCTCGATGAGCGCATTCGCGCGGCGAGGCAGACCCTCGGAGATCGCGTGGTCGTGCTCGGCCACTTCTACCAGCGCGACGAGATCGTCACGTACGCCGACTATGTCGGCGACTCGTTCCAGCTGGCGCGCGCGGCGAGCGAGCATCCCTCAGCCGAAGCGATCGTGTTCTGCGGCGTGCACTTCATGGCCGAGACCGCCGACCTGCTCTCGGGACCCGACCAGCGCGTGATCCTGCCTCACCTCGGCGCCGGGTGCTCCATGGCCGACATGGCCTCAATCGACGAGGTCGAGGAGTGCTGGGAGCAGCTCGAAGATGTGTTCGGCCCGCTCGACGAGCCGGACGCCGACGGGCGCGTCCCCGTGATCCCCGTGACGTACATGAACTCGTCGGCCGCGATCAAGGGCTTCGTCGGCCGGCACGGCGGCATCGTGTGCACGTCGTCGAATGCGCGCACCGTGCTCGAGTGGGCCTTCGCGCGCGGTCGTCGCGTGCTCTTCTTCCCCGACCAGCACCTCGGCCGCAACACCGCCAAGGCGATGGGCGTGCCCCTCGAGCAGATGCCGATGTGGAACCCGCGGCGGCCGCTCGGGGGCTCGTCCGAGGCCGAGCTCGACAGCTCGCGCGTCATCCTCTGGCACGGGTTCTGCAGCGTGCACCGCCGGTTCACGACCGCACAGATCGACAAGGCCCGCGCCGAGCACCCCGGCGTGCGCGTGATCGTGCACCCGGAGTGCCCCATGCCGGTCGTCGACGCCGCCGACGAGTCGGGCTCGACCGACGTCATCCGCCGCGCGATCGAGGACGCGACCGAGCCCACGACATTCGCGATCGGCACCGAGATCAATCTCGTGCGCCGACTCGCGGCCCAGCACCCGCAGCACACGATCTTCTGCCTCGATCCGGTCGTCTGCCCGTGCTCGACGATGTACCGCATCCACCCCGCCTACCTCGCATGGGTGCTCGAGCGCCTCGTCGCCGGTGAGACCGTCAATCAGATCCGAGTGACCGGATCCGTCGCGGAGCCCGCGCGCCTCGCGCTCGACCGCATGCTCCGGGCGAGGCCGTGATCCTCGTCATCGGTTCCGGGATCTCCGGGCTCACCGCGGCGCTCGTCGCGCACGAACACGGCGCCGAGACGGCGATCGTCACGAAAGCGGGGATCACCGATGCGAATACGACGCAGGCACAGGGCGGCATCGCCGCCGTCACCTCGCCCGACGACGCGCCCGCAGCGCACGCCGCTGACACGCTGCGTGTCTCGGGAGGGCTCGCGGATCCCGCCGCGGTGAATGCCCTCGTCGCGGACGGCGCCGGTCTCATCGCGCGGCTGATCCTCGACTACGGCGTTGCGTTCGACCGAGACGCCGACGGAAGCCTCTCCCGGGGCCTCGAGGCGGCGCACTCGTTTCCGAGGATCCTGCACGCGGGCGGCGACGCCACCGGCGCCGAGATCGAGCGCGCCCTCGTCTCGGCCGTGCACGCGGCCGGCATCGAGGTGCGCGAGCACACCATGCTGCGCGACCTGCTCACGACGGACGGCGCCGTGACCGGCGCGCGGCTGTTGGGCCCCGCGGCGCGCATCACGGACGTGGCCGCGGACGCCGTGATCCTCGCCACGGGTGGGTGCGGACAGGTGTACTCGCGCACGACGAACCCGCCCGTGGCGACGGGCGATGGCATTGCGGCCGCGATCCGCGCGGGCGCCCGCGTGCGCGACATGGAGTTCGTGCAGTTCCACCCGACCGTGCTCGCCGCGGGCGAGAGCTTCCTGATCTCCGAGGCGGTGCGCGGGGAGGGCGCCGTGCTCGTCGACGAATCGGGCCGCCGGTTCGCGCTCGACGCACATCGCGACGGTGAGCTCGCGCCGCGCGATGTGGTGGCGCGGGCGATCGCGGATGCCATGGCGAGACAGGGCGGCCGGCCGGTCATGCTCGACGCGACCGGAATCGGTGCGCACGCGCTCGCCCAACGGTTCCCGACGATCGGCGCGGCCCTGCGCGAGCGCGGCCTCGACTGGACCCGCGAGCCGGTTCCGGTGGCGCCCGCGGCGCACTACCTGATGGGCGGCGTCGTCACCGACCTCGGTGGGGCGACGAGTCTGCCGGGGCTCTACGCCGCGGGCGAGGCGGCGCGCACCGGCGTGCACGGCGCGAACCGGCTCGCGTCGAACTCGCTGCTCGAAGGCGGTGTTTTCGGAGCCCGCGCAGCGCGGGCCGCCGTTCGACGCCTGCGCGCAACGACAGCAGGTCGCCCCGGCTTCCCTGAGAGTTCGGCGGTGAGCGCTCGCGCGCCCCGGACCCGCCGTCGTTCTGCTCGGGTGCCGTTCGACCGCGACGCGCTCCGGCGGCTGATGTGGGAGCGGGCCGGGCTCGCACGCGATGCTGCAGGCCTCGACCTCGCCGCGGACATGATCGACGAGTGGCTGGCGGAGCTTCCCGAGCCCGACTCCCCCGCGTCGATCGAGGACCTGGGTCTCCTCACCGTCGCGCGCGAGATCGTTCGCGCGGCCCGCGCCCGCACCGACTCGGTCGGCGCCCACCACCGCTCAGACACCACCCGCGTGCCCGCCGCGGTGTGACCGCGCCGACAAGGAGACATCATGCTCGCACCCCTCGCCATCGACCGGATCGTGCGCGTCGCGCTCGAGGAGGACGCCCCGTGGGGCGACATCACGGGTGAGGCGCTCATCCCCGAGAACGCGACGGCGACCGCCGACCTCGTCGCCCGCGAAGACGGCGTCTTCAGCGGCGCGGCGCCGTTCGCCGCAGCCTTCCGCATCACGGACCCCGCCATCGACGTCGACCTCTCGGCGGCGGAGGGAGCACGATTCGCCGCCGGGGATCGTCTCGCCCGCGTGAGCGGATCCGCGCGCGCAGTGCTCTGCGCCGAGCGCGTCGCGCTCAACTTCGCGCAGCGCATGTCGGGCGTCGCGACGCTCACGTCGCGGTACGTCGACGCCGTCTCCGGAACGCACGCGCGCATCGTCGACACGCGAAAGACCACGCCCGGCCTGCGCGCCCTCGAGCGGCAGGCCGTGCGCTCGGGCGGCGGGCACAACCACCGGTTCTCCCTCTCCGATGCGGTGATGGCGAAGGACAATCACCTGGCCGTGGTCGCCGGCCGCAGCATCACTCAGGCGCTGCGCGAGGCCAGGGAGCGGGTGCCGCACGCCACGCACATCGAGGTCGAGGTCGATCGCATCGACCAGATCGAGCCAGTGCTCGCCGCGGACATCGACACGATCATGCTCGACAACTTCTCGCTCGATGATCTGCGCGAGGGCGTGCGGCGCGTCGCCGGCCGCGCCGTCGTCGAAGCATCGGGCGGGGTGAGCCTCGACACCGTCGCGGGCATCGCCGCCACCGGCGTCGACGTCATCTCGGTCGGCGCGCTGACGCATTCCGCGCGCTCGATCGATCTCGGCCTCGATATCGCGTGGGGATGATCTACCTCGACCATGCGGCGACCTCGCCCGTGCGCCGCGAGGTGCTCGAGGCCATGACGCCGTTCCTCACGACCGAGTTCGGCAATCCGTCGAGCGCGCACGCGGTCGGCGAGCGCGCGAGGGAAGCGCTCGATGAGGCCCGGCGCCGGGTCGCGCGACACCTCGGTGCCCGTGCGGGCGATGTGGTCTTCACCTCGGGCGGCACCGAGGCGAACAACCTCGCCGTCAAGGGCATCGCGCTCGCCGCGCTGGGCCGCGGTCGTCGCCACGTCGTCACGAGTGCCGTGGAACATTCCTCCGTACTGGAGTCGATCGCGTTCCTCGAACGGTTCCATGGCGTGGAGACGACGGTCCTCGGCGTCGACCGACATGGGCGGGTCGATCCCGAAGGCCTCGCGGCGGCGATCCGCGACGACACGTCGCTCGTCGCGCTGCAGTACGCCAACAACGAGATCGGCACGGTACAGCGTGTCGATGAAGCAGCGGCGATCTGCGCCGACCGCGGCGTGCCGCTGCACGTCGACGCGGTACAGGCCGCGGGCTGGCTGCCGCTGACCCGCAGCACAACGACGGCAGGTCCGCGCGGAAACGGCGATTCCACGCCGAATTCCGCGGCAGCCGTCGAGAGCCGCCGTACTTCTGCGCTGGCCGACGCCGTGGCGCTCTCCGGCCACAAGATCGGAGCGCCCAAGGGCACGGGTGTGCTCATGGTGCGGCAGCGCATACCGCTCGAGCCGCTGCTGCACGGAGGCGGGCAGGAGCGCGGCCGGCGCTCGGGCACCGAGTCGGTCGCGGGCGCCGTGGCGCTCGCCGCCGCGCTCGATCTGGCGGAGGCCGAACGCGCAGCCGGCGCCGATCGGGTGAGAGCGATCCGTGACGCGTTCGTCGCCGACGTGCTGAGGCTCGTCCCCGAGGCGCGCCTCACGGGACACCCTGCCCAGCACCTGCCGCAGATCGCGAGCTTCACGATCGAGGGAACGGGCGGAGAGACGGTGCTCACCGATCTCGCGCGCCGCGGCGTGCTCGCCTCGAGCGGATCCGCGTGCTCGGCCGCGCACGAAGACGCTTCGCACGTGCTGCGGGCGATCGGCGCGGACGAGGACGTCGCCCGCACGGCGATCCGCTTCTCGCTGTCGGCGCGGGCCGATGACCTCGGCCCGGTCGCCCGTGCCCTCGCCGCCAGCGCCCTCGCGAATCTTCCGGGCCGCGATCGGTAGGGTCTAATGCGTGACTGTCGCCACGATTGAGCCGCCACGGGTCGCCGTCCAGGCGGCGATCTTCTCCGTGCGCGCAGGCGCCGACCACGACGAGCTGATGATTCCGCTCGTGCGGCGCACGCGCGAACCGTACCTCGATCAGTGGGCTCTTCCCGGCGGATGGCTCGGCGCCGAGGAGGGCCTCGAAGCGGCGGCCGGCCGCACCCTCGCCGAGACCACGGGACTCGCCCCGAGCTGGCTCGAGCAGCTGTACACGTTCGACAACACCGACCGATCGCCCGACACGCGCGTCGTCTCGGTCGTGTACTGGGCGCTGCTGCGCAGCGACCTGGTCGAGGCGCAGCGCGCCGCTGCCGGTTCGCCCGAGAACGTCGAGTGGTTCCCCGTCGAGTCACTGCCCGACCTCGCCTTCGACCACCGTCCCATCGTCGACTACGCGGTCTGGCGCCTGCGCAACAAGGCCGGGTACAGCCGCATCGCGGCCGCGCTCCTCCCCGACGAGTTCACGCTCGCCGAGCTGCGCGGCGTCTACGAGACGGTGCTCGGTAAGCGCCTCGACCCGTCGAACTTCCGGCGACTGCTCGAAGGATCCGAGGCGCTCGTGCCGACCGAGGTGTTCCGCACCGGCCCCCACCGCCCGGCGCGCATCTTCCGCTACAACGCCGACGTCGATCTCGCCGACCTCGGGCCGCTCTAGCGGGATTCCTGCTCGCGCGCGAGCATCGCGTAGAACCCGCCGGCCCGGATCAGCTCGTCGTGCGTGCCGCGCTCGACGATGCGTCCGCCGTCGAGCACGTGGATGACGTCGGCACCGACCACGGTCGACAGCCGGTGCGCGATCGTGATCGTCGTGCGCCCGCGCGCGGCCTGTTCGAGCGCGTCCTGCACGATGCGCTCGCTCACCGTGTCGAGCGCGCTCGTCGCTTCGTCGAGCAGCAGCACGGGCGGATCCTTCAACAGCACGCGAGCGATCGCGATGCGCTGCTTCTCCCCGCCGGAGAGCCGATAACCGCGTTCCCCGACGACGGTGTCGTAGCCCTGTTCGAAGCTCATCACCCGGTCGTGGATGTTCGCGCCCCGACAGGCCCGCTCGATCTCGTCGTCCGACGCGTCGGGCTTGGCGTACCGCAGGTTCTCGCGCACGGTCGCATGGAACAGGTAGGTCTCCTGGCTCACGATGCCGACATGGTCGATGATCGATTCGGCCGTGAGGTCGCGCACGTCGCGGCCGGCGATCGTGACGGATCCGCCGGACGCCTCGTACATGCGCGGCGTCAGGTAGAGGATGGTCGTCTTGCCCGCGCCGCTCGGCCCGACGAACGCGATGTGCGTGCCCGGCTCGGCGACGAACGAGACCCCGTCGAGCGTGGGATCCGAGTCGTCCGAGGCGTCGGGGTATCGGAACGTCACGTCGCGGAACTCGATCCGTCCGACCGGTCCCGGGAGCACCGCGAGGTCGACGGCGCCTTCGCGGTCGGAGATCGCCGGCGTGAGATCGAGGTACTCGAAGATCCGCGCGAACAGCGCCTGCGACGTCTGGATCTCGAGGGCGACGCGCATGAGGCTGACGAGCGGCATCGACACGCGCGCCTGCACAGTTGTGAAGGCGACGATCGCGCCAGCCGTGATGGATCCGGGAGCCCCATCGATGAGAAATCCAGCAGCGAGGTAGATGATCGCCGGCACCGAGCTCATCAGCACTGTGACGACGGCGAAGAACCCCTGCCCGCTCATCGTCTGGCGCACCTGGAGGCGGATCTGATTCGCGTTCTCGGACGCGTACCGCGCCGATTCGGCGGGCTGGCGGTTGAACGATTTCGACAGCATGATGCCTGAGACGCTCAGAGTCTCTTGCGTAATGGCGGTCAGCTCCGACAGTGATCGCTGCGTCTCGTTCGCGATGCGCGCGCGTGCCTGCCCGACGCGGCGCTGCACGACGACGAGGGCCGGCGTCATCACGAGCGAGAGGATCGTGAGGCGCCAATCGATCAGCACCATCGCGACGATCGATGCGATGACCGTCACGGCGTTGCCGAGGATGCTCGTCACGGTGCTCGTGAGTACCCCCGAGACGCCGCCGACGTCGTTCTGCAGCCTCGATTGGATCACGCCCGTCTTCGTGCGGGTGAAGAAGGCGAGCTCCATCTTCTGCAGGTGGTCGAACAGACGCACCCGCAGGTCGCCGGCGACCCGGTTGCCGACGCTCGACGTGAGCCAGGTCTGCACGATCTGCGTTGCAGCCGCGAGCACGTACAGTGCGATCATGAGGCCGACGAGACGGCCGAGCAGCCCGAGGTGAACGTTTCCCGACGCCGGGAACAGGGCATCGTCGAAGACGCGCTGGATCACAAGCGGCGGGATCGCGCCGAGCACCGCGCCGACCATCACGAGCAGCGCCGTGATGGCGACGCGACGGCGATACGGACGGAACAGCGACGCGATCCGCCTTCCGAGGTCGGGGACGCGCGGCGCCTGCGCGTTCAGCTTGCGCTGCGCCGCCTCGTCGATCGCGCGCATCCCGCGCCCACCGCCCATCGGCCGTCCCATGCTCACGCGGACAGCTTAGGCCGCCAGAACGCTCGGTGAATTTTCACGTGAACGGGAATAGGAGAGCGGGGGCGTGCAGTTAGACTGAAACGTCTGCCTGCGGGGGGTTTCTGCACACCCCTGGCCCGAGGCACTCACACCCTTCTGCCTGGAGCACTGCTCGTGACGACGGAAACTGGAACTATGCGGACCCCTCCCGCCGCCCCTCAGACGATCGACCCCGCCGGGATGCGGGTGATATGGCTGCTGCTCGTGGCCGCATTCGTGGCGATCCTCAACGAGACGACGATGGCCATCGCCATTCCCGTGCTCAATGAGACGCTCGGCATCCCCGAAGAACAGGGCCAATGGTTCACGAGCGCCTTCATGCTGACGATGGCCGTCGTGATCCCCACGACCGGCTTCCTGCTGCAGCGCTTCACCACGCGTCAGGTGTTCCTGGCCGCCATCACGTCGTTCGCCCTCGGCACGCTCATCTGCCTCATCGCACCCGGGTTCACGGTGCTGCTGATCGGGCGCATCGTGCAGGCCGCCGGCACGGGCGTCATGATGCCGCTGCTCATGACGACCATGATGAACGTCGTCCCGGCCCACTCCCGCGGACGCATGATGGGCCGCGTCGGCCTCGTGATCTCGCTCGCCCCGGCGATCGGTCCGACGCTGTCCGGCATCATCCTCGATCACTTCGGCTGGCGCATGATCTTCGCGATCATCCTGCCGATCGCGATCGTCGCGATGCTGATCGGTGCGAAATGGATGACGAACCTCGGTGTGACCACCCACGCGCCGATCGACGTGCTGTCGATCGTGCTGTCGGCGTTCGGATTCGGCGGGCTCGTGTTCGGGCTGAGTCAGCTCGGCGGCGGCGAGGGCGGCGATGCGTCGTCGAACCTCGGCGCGCTGCCGATCGTGCTGCTCGTCGTGGGCGCCGTCGCCCTCGCACTGTTCGTGTGGCGCCAGCTCGCACTGCAGAAGAAGGACGACGCCCTGCTCGACATGCGCGTGTTCCGCTCGAAGAACTTCGTGTTCTCCGTGCTCATCATGACGGTCGTGTCGTTCGCGATGTTCGGCACGCTCACCATGCTGCCGCTCGTGCTGCAGACCGTGTCCGGCCTCGAGGCGACGCAGTCGGGCCTCGTGCTTCTGCCGGGCGCGCTGCTCATGGGCCTGCTGGGCCCGCTCATGGGCCGCGTGTACGACGCGTTCGGCCCGAAGGTGCTGCTCGTGCCGGGCACGATCCTCATCACGGGAGCGCTGCTCGTCTTCTCGACGCTGACGCCCGACACGGAAGTGTGGCTCATCACGGCCGTGCAGATCGCGATGTCGCTCGGCCTCGCGGGGTCGTTCACGCCGCTGTTCTCCGCGTCTCTCGGCTCGCTCCAGCGCCACCTGTACTCGCACGGTTCCGCCGCGCTCAACACCCTGCAGCAGGTCGCCGGAGCCGCCGGAACGGCCCTGCTGATCGGCATCTACTCGTCGTTCCTGCACGCGGGAACCGCTGAGGGCGCGACCCCGGCGACGGCGGGCGCCACCGGCGCGCAGACGGCCTTCTTCATCGGCGCGTGCATCGCGGTCGCCGCGGTCGTGCTCGCGTTCTTCGTCAAGAAGCCCGCCGACGACCAGGAGGAGCACGGCGCGCCCATCGGGCACTGACTCGTTGTGCATCGGAGAAGGGGCCGCTTCGGCGGCCCCTTCTCCGATGCCGGGCGGCGGTCACGTCGCCAGAGTCATTCCGGAGCGGAACACGCGCCGCTCGCCCGTGAGCGGATCCTGGAACGCGAGCGTCGTCGCCAGCAGCTGCAACGGATCCGTGAAGTCATACGGATCCGGCTCCGCGTCCCGCGGGTACACGGGATCGCCGACCAGCGGCATGCCGAGGCCGTTCATGTGCACGCGCAGCTGATGCGTCTTGCCGGTGTGCGGAGTGAGCGCGAACTCCCCCACCGCGCCGCGCACGGCGACGAGACGAATCGTGGTGTGCGCGTTCGGCTCCCCGTCGATCTCGCGCACCGCGCGCACGCCGTCGATCTTCTGCAGTCGGGTGCGGCGCTCGTGCGGTTTGCCGTCGTCGAGACCGAGCGGCAGCGGATCCCCCTGCCGCCAGCCGTGCGGCAGCCGCGCGAGCGCGCGGTAGGTCTTCTCGATCCGCTTCTCCTGGAACAGGATCTGGTATCTCCCGCGCGTCACGGGACGGCGCGACAGAGCGAGGAGGCCGCCCGTCACGCGGTCGAGCCGATGCATCGCGACGATGTCGTCTTCTCCGCGGTCCACGCGCAGCCGCGTCACGACGCACTCGCGCTGGAAGATCCCGTTCGGCGTCGACGCGAGGAAGTGCGGCTTGTCGACGATCAGCAGATCGCGGTCTTCGTGCACGATCTCGATCTCGAAGGGCACGCGCTGCTCGGGCGGGACGGGTTTGTGAAACGCATAGAACCCGCCCGGGACGACGGCGTCGTGGAGACCGACCCGGCGGCCGTCCTGATCGGTGAGCGCGCCGTCGGTGACGAAGAATTCCGGTGTGATCGCGGCGAGCGCGCGCTCGCTCCCCGCCGCGCGCGGAATGACCGTCGTCTCGAGCCACTCCCGCACGGATCCCGGTACGGGGTCGCGCTGCGCGGCGTGCGTCTGCGTGCCGCC
>Ga0308157_10005870_pt1 | contig 15048 bp, 15 predicted proteins | sample PhyBR1_FD_201035 | JGI IMG/M metagenome (GOLD analysis project Ga0308157, IMG submission 201035) | Phyllosphere microbial communities from UC Gill Tract Community Farm, Albany, California, United States - DLSLB.R1 | ecosystem: Host-associated > Plants > Phyllosphere > Unclassified | place: USA...
GCCGCCGCCGATTTCCACCTCGCCCACGCCCGCCACCTGCGAGATGCGCTGGCTCACCACGTTGGAGACGGCGTCGTAGATCTCGCCCGGCGTGCGCGTCTTGGAGGTCAGCGTCAGGATGATGATGGGCGCATCGGCCGGGTTGCGCTTGCGATAGGTGGGGTTGCTGCGCAGCGTGGCGGGCAGGTCCACGCGCGCGGCGTTGATGGCCGCCTGCACCTCGCGCGCGGCGCTGTCGATGTTGCGGCTCAGGTCGAACTGCAGGCTCACGCGGGCCGAGCCGGTCGAGCTGCTCGATGTCATTTCGTTCACGCCCGCGATCACGCCCAGCCGGCGCTCCAGCGGCGTGGCCACGCTGGTGGCCATGGTTTCGGGGCTGGCGCCCGCGAGGCTGGCCGACACCGAGATGGCCGGGTAGTCCACTTGCGGTAGCGGCGCCACCGGCAGCACGAAGAACGCTGCGATGCCCGCCAGCGCCATGCCGATGGTCAGCAGCACGGTGGCGACCGGGCGCTCGACGAAAGGACGCGACAGATTCATGGCGCGGACCCGGGCGTGGACTCGGGTGAGGCGGCGGGCGCGGCCTGCGCCGGGGCTGCAGCGGTGCCGCGGCCCGTCCAGCGGCGGCCCAGGCGGTCGAAGGCCAGGTAGATCACCGGCGTGGTGAACAGCGTCAGCATCTGGCTCAGCACCAGCCCGCCGAAGATGGCCAGGCCCAGCGGCCGGCGCAGCTCGGCGCCCTCACCCCAGCCCAGCATGAGCGGCAGCGCGGCGAACAGCGCGGCCAGCGTGGTCATCAGAATGGGCCGGAACCGCAGCAGCGCCGCCTGGTGGATGGCCTGGTGCGGCGGCATGCCCTGCTGGCGCTCGGCATCGATGGCGAAGTCGATCATCATGATCGCGTTCTTCTTGACGATGCCGATCAGCAGGATGATGCCGATGATGCCGATCACCCCCAGGTCGTTGCCCGTCACCATGAGCATCAGCAAGGCGCCCACGCCGGCCGACGGCAGCGTGGACAGGATGGTCAGCGGGTGGATGTAGCTTTCATACAGCACGCCCAGCACGATGTACACGCACACCATGGCCGCGAGGATGAGCCACAACTGGCTGGACAGCGATTTTTCGTAGGCTCCCGCCGCTCCGAGGAATTGCATCGACAGCCCGGCGGGCACGCCGATCTCCTGCGCCGCGGCACGAATGGCATCGACCGCATTGCCCAGCGACACGCCCTCGGCCCGGTCGAATCCCAGCGTCGCGGCCGGGTACTGCGCCACGCGGGTGACCTGCAACGGCGCGAGCTGCTCGCGAATGGTGGCTACGGCCGACAGCGGCGTGGGCGTGCCGCCGCCCGTGCGCAATTGCAGCGTGCCCAGCGCCTCGGGGCTGTTGAGCTGCTCTTGCTGCGCCTCCAGGATCACGCGGTACTGATTGGTCTCGGTGAAGATGGTGGAGACGATGCGCTGGCCAAACGCGCTGTAGAGCGTGTCGTCCACCGAACTGGCCGTGACCGACAGGCGCGAGGCCGTGTTGCGGTCGATGTCCACATAGGCCGACAGGCCCTGCGCGCCCGCATCGGTGGTGGCGTTGCGCACCTGGGGCACCGTGCGCAGGCGCTCCACGAGCTTGTTCGTCCACTCGTTCACCTGCGCCGAATCCACGCCGCCGATGGACAGGCGGTATTCGGTGGGCCCGGTCTCGGCGTCGATGGTCAGGTCTTGTGTGGGCTGCAGGTACAGCGTCACGCCGGCCACGGCGCGCACCCGGTCGCGCAGGCGCTGCATGACGGCCTCCTGCCCGTCGCGCTCCGGCTTCAGGTTGATCAGCATGCGCCCGGCGTTCAGCATGGTGTTGTTGGCCGCGTCCACCCCGATGAAGGAGCTGAGCGACTGCACGTCGGGGTCGGCCAGGATGGCGCGGGCCGCGGCCTGCTGCAGTTCGCTCATGCGGGCATACGAAACATCCTGCGAGGCCTCCACCCGCGCCTGCAACTGGCCCGTGTCCTGCGAGGGAAACAGGCCCTTCGGAATCACCACGTACAGCAGCGCCGTGAGCGCCATGGTCAGCAGCGCCACCACCAGCGTGGCGCCCTGGCGGCGCAGCACCCATTGCAGCCAGATGTCGTAGCGCGCGATCACGCGGTCGAAGCCGCGCTGCACCGCTGCGCTCCAGCCACGCCGCTCGCCGTGCGGCGGCTCGGGCTTGAGCCAGCGCGCCGACATCATGGGCACCAGCGTGAGCGAGACCACGGCCGAGATCAGGATGGTCAGCGCCAGCGTGACGGCGAACTCGCGGAACAGCCGCCCCACCACGTCGCTCATGAACAAGAGCGGAATCAGCACCGCGATCAGCGACACGGTGAGCGAGATGATGGTGAAGCCGATCTGCGTGGCGCCCTTGAGCGCGGCCTGGAACGGCGGCTCGCCCTCTTCGATGTAGCGGGCGATGTTCTCGATCATCACGATGGCATCGTCCACCACGAAGCCAGTGGCGATGGTGAGCGCCATCAGGCTCAGGTTGTTCAGGCTGTAGCCCAGCAGGTACATCACGCCGCAGGTGCCGATGAGCGAGATCGGCACCGCCAGGCTGGCGATCACCGTGGCGCGCAGGCTGTGCAGGAAGAAGAAGATCACCAGCACGACCATCAGCACGGCCAGCACCAGCTCCATCTCCACGTGGTGCACCGACGCGCGGATGCCCGTGGTGCGGTCCGACAGCACCTCGACCTTCAGCGATGCGGGCAGGCCGGCCTGCAGCTCGGGCAGCTGCTTCTTGATGTTGTCCACCGTGGCGATCACGTTGGCGCCGGGCTGGCGCTGCACGTTCAGGATGATGGCCGGCGTCTCGTTGGCCCAGGCACCCAGGCGGTTGTTCTCGGCGCTGTCCACCACACGGGCCACGTCGGTCATGCGCACGGGGGCGCCGTTCTTCCAGGTGACGATGAGGTTCTTGTAGTCGGCCACCGTCACCAGCTGGTCGTTGGCGTTGATGCTGTAGGAGCGCTGCGGCCCGTCGAAACTGCCCTTGGCGCTGTTGGCGTTGGCCGATGTGATGGCTGTGCGCAGCGTATCGAGCCCAATGCCGTACGAGGCCAGCGCTTTGGTGTCGGCCTGGATGCGCACGGCCGGCCGCTGCCCGCCGGCCAGGGTGACCAGGCCCACGCCGGGCACCTGGCTCATCTTTTGCGCCAGCCGCGTGTTCACGAGATTCTGCACCTCGGTGAGCGGCAGGCTGTCGGAGCTGATGGCCAGCGTGAGCACCGGCGCATCGGCCGGGTTCACCTTGGCGTACACCGGCGGCGCGGGCAGGTCGGTGGGCAGCAGCGAAGCGCCGGCGTTGATGGCGGCCTGCACCTCCTGCTCGGCCACGTCCAGCGCCAACCCCAGGCCGAACTGCAGCGTGACGATGGACACGCCCGACGCGCTGGTGGACGACATGCGCGCCAGCCCCGGCATCTGGCCGAACTGGCGCTCCAGGGGCGCGCTCACGGTGCGGCTCATCACCTCGGGGCTGGCCCCGGGGTACAGCGTCTGCACCTGGATGGTGGGGTAGTCCACCTCCGGCAGTGCCGACAGCGGCAGCAGCTTGAAGCCGACCAGCCCGGCCAGCACGATGGCCACCATCAGCAGTGCGGTGGCAACGGGTCTTTCGATGAAGGGACGCGACGGACTCATGAAGGCGCCGTGCGGTCAGGGGGTCTGCGGGGCGGAGGCACCCGGGGTGCCGGCACCAGCCGTACCAGCCGTACCAGCCGTACCAGCCGAACCAGCGGCGCCGGAAGCGCCCGGCTGGGCGCCCTCTTGCGGCGGCCGCTGGCGGCGTTCGCCGTCCGGCCCGCGGCCCTCGCCGCGCGGGCCCGAGGCCCGCGCACGGCGCGGCTGGGCCCCCGCAGCGCCGCTGGCGGCCGAGGCCGGTCCGCGCGCGCCCTGCAACTGCACCATGGCGCCGTCCTTCAGGCGGTCGCCGCCCTCGGTCACCACGCGCTCGCCAGCCTGCAGGCCTTCGGTGATGGCCATCAGCCCCACCGTGGCCTGCCCGCGCTTGACCTTGCGCAGCGACACGGTGCGGTCTTCGTTGATCACATAGACGAAATCGCCGCTCGCGCCCGTGCGCACGGCCGTCACCGGCACCACCACGGCCGGCACTTCGCGCAGCAGCAGTTGCACGTTCACGAACTGGTTGGGAAACAGCGCGCCGTTGGCGTTGTCGAACCGCGCCTTGGCCTTGACCGTGCCGGTCGTGGTGTCCACCAGGTTGTCGAGCGTGGAGAATTTCCCCTTGCCCACTTCGGTGGTGCGGGTGCGGTCGAAAGCGGTCACGGCCAGCGGCTCGGCGCCCTGCTGCGACGTCTGCACGTCGGTCACGCGGTCCTGCGGCACCGAAAACTGCACGTCGATGGGCGCCATCTGCGTGATGGTGGCAATGCCCGTGGCCTCGCCGCCGCTCACGTAGTTGCCGGCGTCCACCGTGCGCAGGCCGATGCGCCCGGTGGCGGGCGAGGTGACGCGGGTGTAGTCGAGGTTGAGCCGGGCGGTCTTTTCCTGGGCCAGATCGGTCATGACCGTGCCTTGCAGCTGCTTGACCAGCGCGGCCTGCGTGTCCACGTCCTGCCGCGCGATCGAGTCCTGCGACAGCAGCGTGCGGTAGCGCTCCAGCGTGATGCGGGCGTTGTCCAGTTGCGCTTCGTCGCGCTGGCGCGTGCCCTGTGCCTGCATCAGCGCCTGCTCGAACGGCCGCGGGTCGATCTGCGCCAGCACCTGGCCCTTCTTGACCATCTGCCCTTCGGTGAACAGCACCTGGGTCAGCACGCCCGACACCTGCGGGCGCAGCGTGACGGTGGTGACCGGCGTGACGGTGCCCAGCGCATCGATGACCACCGGTAGCGTGGACTGCCGCGCCGTGGCTTCGCCCACCGTGACCATGGCCCGTCCGCCCCCACCGAACCCGGGCCCGCCCGGGCCTCCGGGACCCCCGGGCCCGGCCGGCGCGCCCGGCCCACCCGCACCCCGCGCGGGGCCCGCTGGCGCCGTGCTCCGCTGCACCAGATACCAGGCGCCACCGCCCAGCACCGCCACCACGGCCAGCATCAGGAGCGTGCCCAGCCAGCGCGATCGCCGCGTGGGGGGCCGGTGGCCGGAAGGCGGCGGGTTGGGGGCGGGCGCGTCGTTTGGTGGTGGATTCATGGAAATGGCTGGCGGTGGCGGGTCGCGAAAGAAGGGCCCGGCCGTGGTCCGGCGAGGGCGCACGGGGGGCAGGCCGAATCGTAGGGGCTCAACGTACCGATTGTCCGGCTGCTGTGCGAAGAAAGGTAAATCTGTCACCCCTGCCCGCCGTCATGGCCAAACCGGCAGGCACCGTCCGGGGGCCCCAATCTGCTTGAAAGTGACCTGACATCTGTACCAGAGCCACTTACCGACCGTGAACAGCGCGACGCCCACCACGAACACGCGACGATAGCCCCAGCTTTCGCTGGGCGCGGCCCAACGCATCAGTCCCCTCATCAGGGCTGCCTGTCAGGCGGTGGCGATCCAGACGCACATACCCGGCGTCGGATACCAACGGCGCCCCGTGGCCAACGTGCAATGCCGGCTCACGGTGGCCCCACGGTCCAGACGCCGTGGCGCTCGACGTACCTCGTCAGGCGATGTTCTTCCTGGTCCTCCCTCTTCAGGTCTCGCTCGGTGAAGCGGAACAGCAAAGCGGGCCCCGAGATGCACTGCGTGTCGTGGATGTCTCCAGGCAGGTAGACCTGGACCTGGCCAGCCCGAACCCGCGTCGACCCGCGCTTCACCAGGCGAACGCTGCCGTCCTCATCCTGCTGACGGGCGTAGGTGCCCATTTCCATTTCACCTTGCTGCAGCGCATAGATGACCCAAGCCCGGCCGTGGTCATGCGGCGGTCGGTACAGGCCTTCAGGTTCGGTGTGCGCCAAGAGGATGAAGTCACGCGTCGGGTCTCGGTACAGCTCCTTGTTGGGCGCTGCTTCCTTGTGCAGCGCAGCCAGCCATTCCTCTGCGGGGGATGCCTTGACCAGGTCCTCCAGGTAGCCTCGACAAGCCGCGACCACTTCGGTGCTGAGCGGCCCCCAAGCCGATTTGATCCCCTCAATCGACCTGTCGAATGAAGTATCAGGCGACGACTGAAATGCACCATGTTCCATGAACCGAACCTCTCCTCTGGTTGCGCGCCAACGAAAACCGTTCAGACGCATGCCCGAGACGATATGCATTCACGCGAGATGGCGGAAGGCGCATGATTTGCACTCAGTGAGTGCATCTCACGCTATGTCATACCCCCAACGCACAAACCCGCAGCATGGCCAGACCCGACCTCAATTTGCTTTTCACCCTGGATGTGTTGCTCGCCGAAGGCAGTGTTGCGCGGGCTGCGCGGCGGCTGCGCCTGAGCCCGTCGGCCATGAGCCGCGCCCTGGCGCGGCTGCGAGAGGCCACCGGCGATCCGCTGCTGGTGCGGGCGGGTCGCAGCTTGGTGGCGTCGCCCCGGGCGCTGGAGCTGCGCGATTCCATCAGCCAGCTCGTGCAAGACGCCGAAGCGGCGCTACGGCCTGCCGGCAAGCCCGATCTCGAACAGCTGGACCGGACGTTCACGCTGAGGGCCAGTGAGGGCTTCGTGGAGAACTTTGGTGCCGAACTCCTGTCGCGCATCGCAGAAGAAGCCCCCAAGGTTCGTCTGCACTTCCTGCACAAGCTGGACAAGGACAGCGGCCCGCTGCGCGACGGATCCGTCGATCTGGAAACCGGTGTGGTGGACAAATCCATCGGCCCGGAGGTGCGCGCCCAGGGGCTTTTTCAAGACCGTTACGTCGGTGTCGTGAGGGCGGGTCACCCGCTCGCCAAGGGCGAACTGACCCCCGCCCGATTTGCTGCAGCCCGGCACGTCCACGTATCGCGACGTGAGAATGACAAACGCACCATCGACCAAGCCTTGGCGGAGATGGGACTGGAACGACAGGTCGCCACGATCGTGGGTGGCTTCTCGGCCGCGCTCGCCTTGGTTCGTGCCTCGGACCTCGTTGCCTGCGTTCACGAGCGGCACACCGGGGTTTTATACGCAGGCATGCACAGCTTCGCGCTGCCGCTACCCATCGCGCCGTTCACGGTCTCCTTGCTTTGGCATCCGCGACTGGAGGGAGATCCGGCCCATCGGTGGCTTCGCGGGTGCGTCCGGGCGGTCTGCGCTGACCGATTTGCGCCCAGCTGGAGTTAACGCCGCAAGCGGGCGATGGCCGAGATCGCGCCAAACGCCGCCAACACGGTCAGGATCGCGGTCGAAGGGGAGACAGACCGCGCCATCGAACTGGTGATGTCCAGCACTCGTGGACCGACAAGCTCCATTCGGCGACGCATCATCCGTGCGCCCAAGCTCTCCAGATCGCTTCCCAGGAGCCTTTCAGCTTCGGGCAGGAGGATGGTCTCCTCGTCGGCCACATGGTGCAGCACGTCCCGCATCAACTCCATCACGATGTCGTCGAAATCCGAGCTCTCCGCAGACATGCTGCGGAGCAACGCGATGAGCCGGCGCATCTCATCGTGCTCATGCACGCTGTCGCGAATGGTCGCGTTCTCGGTCACAGCGCGTATGGCCGGGTAGAAGATCTCTTCCTCCAGTTGGGCATGAACCTCCAACGCGATGCAGATGGTGTCGGCCAGGCCTCGCTTCACGGAAGGGCGGTCCTCAGTCCGGTACTGGTGAAAGGTGGCCATCACGTGGGTGTGATCCAGCCGGATCATGTTCGTCGCGCGAGGTACGAAAGGCTTGAGCATGGATTTCATCGTGCGTTCCGGTAGTTTTGAAGTGAAATATTCGGACCGCTCGACACGGCGTTTTGTAAGTCTTATTCCTCAGCGTTGTTCGCCATGGCCGGCAAAAGCCAACGTAGGAGGCAGCCCCTTCAAAACCGTTGCGGTCTTCCGCTGGTCGCTGCTTTCGGCCGCTGGCACCGCGCAGAAAGCGATTCGTCGCACGCCGATGGCCGAAGAGGACGGCGCCCGGCACAGTGGCGCATCACCTCACCCAGCCCCCAGGAGCCACCATGTGTACCGTCCACGAATCGGACTTCCTCAATGCTGCCGACCGCACCGAACGCATGGCCCGCAAGCGCGCCGGCGCCAAGATGGGTTGGATCGTTCACGCCTGCATCTACCTCTGCGTGAACCTGGCGCTGGCCGCGCTGGCGGCCTACCAGGGACGCCACTGGGCCGTGTTTCCGGCGCTGGGCTGGGGGCTGGGCCTGGCGATCCACGGCGCCGCGGTATGGCTGGCGGCACCCGGCGGCACGCTCCACGCGCGCCTGCTGGAGCGCGAACGCGACGCCTTGCGCCAGGCCCTGCCACGGCGGTGACCGGGGTCCGGTCGCCCGGGCGCCACAATCCGCCAACCCACCGCCCCTTCCTTCCCTGCCGGATCACCCAAGCCGCCCGCATGCAGCACTTCAGCCTTCGCCAGTTTCTTCGCCACGGGCTGGCGCTCGCCGCGTTCTGCGTCGCCATCGCCGCCGTCCAGCTCGCCTATGGCCGGGGTCCGTGGGACGTGCAACTGGTGTACTCCCTGGCCATCGGCATGCCGAGCTGGCTGCTGATCGACCTGGGCCGCCTGTGGCTCTCGCGCCGCAGCCCTATTCCCTGGCCGCTGGGCTGGCAAGGGTGGGCGCTGGTCGCGGTGGGCGGGACCATCGGCTTTCACATCGGCTCGGCCATCGGCGATGCCTACCGCCAAAAGGTGCTGGGCGCGGCGGCCGTCGCAGCGGCGGGCGGCCCAAGTTCGGCCATGGTGACCACCGTGCTGGCGTGCCTGGCACTCGCGTTCTTCTTCTACGCGCAGGGCAAGTCGCGCTACCTGGAGGGCAAGATCGCCGAGGTGGAGCGCGACGCGGCCGAAGCGCGCCTCAAGCTGCTGGAGACGCAGCTCGAGCCCCACCTGATGTTCAACACCCTGGCCAACCTGCGCGTGCTGATCGCCACCGACCCCCCCCGCGCCCAGGCCATGCTGGACCACCTGATCGACTACCTGCGCGCCACGCTCGGCGCTTCCCGCGCCACGCTGCACCCGCTGGCGGACGAGTTCGCCCGGCTGCGCGACTACCTGGAGCTGATGTCGGTCCGCATGGGCCCGCGCCTGGCCTACACGCTGGACCTGCCCGAATCGCTGGCCGGCGTGCCGGTGCCGCCGCTGCTGCTTCAGCCGCTGGCGGAAAACGCCATCCGCCACGGACTGGAACCCAAGGTGGAAGGCGGCACGCTGCACATCGCGGCGCGGCAGTTGGCCGATGGCCGCCTGGAGCTGGTAGTGAAAGACTCGGGCGTGGGCCTGGCCGACCCGGCAGGCGCCCCGACGCCGCCCGCTGGCCCTGCGCACCAGCAGAGCTTCGGGCTGCGCCAGGTGCGCGAGCGCCTGCACACCCTGTATGGCAACGATGGCACTATCGAATTGATAGCAATACTCCCTAGTGGTACTTGCGCCAGAGCCGTTTTTCCTTCAAAGCCCCTGCTGCCATGAGTTCGACGCCCTTGCCCCCTGCCGCGCGCCCTGCCGCTTCTCATTCCAGTCCCCGCGCCCTCATCGCCGAAGACGAGCCGCTGCTCGCCACCGCGCTGCGCCACGAACTGGCCCAGGCCTGGCCGGAGCTGCAGATCGTCGCCACGGTGGGCGACGGCCTCGCCGCCGTGCAGCAGGCGCTGGCGCTGCAGCCCGAGGTGCTGTTTTTCGACATCCGCATGCCGGGCCAGAGCGGCCTGGAGGCGGCGGCGGAGCTGGCCGATGCGTGGCCGGCCGGCACGCCGTTCCCGGCGCTGGTGTTCGTCACCGCCTACGACCAGTACGCCGTGCAGGCGTTCGAAGCGCAGGCGGTGGACTATCTGCTCAAGCCCGTGCAGCCCGGGCGTCTGCGCAAGGCGGTGCTCAAACTGCAAGCCACGCTGGACCGGCAGGCCACGCCGGCAGCGCTTGACTTCGAAGCCACGCTGGAGCGGCTGCGGGCCCTGGTCGCGCTGCCGGGGGCTGGTGGCGCAGGGGCGCCGGGCGCACCGAATGCGGCCCCACAGCCCGCGCCGCTCAGCGTCATCCAGGCCAGCAGCGGCGCGCAGATCCACATGGTGCCGGTGGCGGACGTCGTCTATTTCGAGGCGGCCGACAAATACGTGCGGGTGCTGACGGCCACGCAGGAATACCTGATCCGCACGCCGCTCAAGGAACTGGCGGCGCAGCTCGATGCAGAGGTGTTCTGGCAGGTACACCGCGGCACGCTGGTGCGGGCCAGCGCCATCGCCTCGGCCGTGCGCGATGAATCGGGCCGGCTGCACCTGCGCCTGCGCGACCGGCCCGAGAGCCTGCCGGTGAGCCGCCTGTACGCCCACCGCTTCAAGGCGATGTAGCGAAGGAGCAGGCGGCACGCCCGGCCCGATGTGTCAGCGATTGGCGGCCAGCAGCAGGCCGCCCGCGCCCATGAAAAATCCGCCCGTGGCCTTGTTCAGCCGCACCACGCCGCGCTGCGACCGGATCACCCGGCGGATCTGCCGACCGCCCGTGGCGTACACCGCCGTGGAGACGAACTCCGCCGCCAGATACACCGAGCCCAGCACCAGAAACTGCGCAGCCGCCGGCTTGGCCGGGTCGATGAACTGGGGAAACACTGCCGCGAACAGAATGATCGCCTTCGGGTTGGTGATGCCCAGCAAGAACTCTTGCAGGATCAACGAGCGCAGCCGCAACGGCGTGCCCGACGGGGTGGCCTCGCCGCCGTCCACCAGCTCCAGCCCGCCGAACTCGCGGCTGCGCCAGGCCTTCCAGCCCAGCCAGAACAGGTAGCACGCCCCCACCCATTTCACGACCGTGAAGGCCGTTTCGGAAGCCAGCAGCATCGCGCCGAGCCCGACGGCGGACACCGTCAGAAAGATCGCGAACGCCGCCGCGCGGCCAAGGGTGGCCACCAGTGCCGTGCCCACGCCGGCACGGATGCCGTTGTTCAAGCCGCAGAAATTGTTGGGGCCGGGCGTGAGGGCAATCGCCACGGCCACGGGTGCGAAAAGAAGAGCGTCCATCACTGGCTCCTGAAAGGCAACGAAAGAAGACGACAACGCGCGGGAAAAGCGCAGTGTAGGCCCTCGGAAAGGGTTCGCGCTACAGCGCTACCGGCGGCCCAATCGACGTGGTGACGACGTGGCGACGACATAGCAACAATGTGGCAGCGGCACCGCAGCAAAGGCGCGGGACGCTACGGCAGATCGATCACCGCATTCCACGGCACGCCCGCGAGCGCGCCGTAATGCGCCACCAGGACGATGCCCGGCCCGCCCTGCGCCGCCCGCTGCGCCAGCACCTGCTGCAGGTACTGCACCGAGGGGCGGTCGAGCCCCGCTATCGGCTCGTCCACCAGCACCAGCGGCGCACCGCACGCGAACGCCGCCGCCATCAGGGCCTTGCGCCGGGTGCCGGTGGAGAGCTGCTCCATCGCCTTGGGCAGATGGCTTTCCAGCGCGAAGCCGGCCACATGCGCCTGCAGCGCCTGCGCATCCCACGCGGGGTAGCGCCCGGCCAGCGCTGCGAACCAGGCGGCCGGACTGGTGCTGTCGAGCGCGCTGGCACGCGGGTCGGCCCAGAAAATCGCCCCCACATCGGCCGCGGCCTGCTCGGCACAGGGCACGCCGTTCAACAAGACCTGCCCGCCCTGGGGCCGCAACTCGCCCGCCAGCAGGCGCAGCAGCGTGGTCTTGCCCCGGCCCTCGTCGCCCCGCACCAGCGTGGCGCCTGGGGCTGCGCTGGCGTCGAAGCCGTCGAACACGGCCAGGCCGTGCGCGTGGGCAAAGCGCAGGCCGGTGCATTGCAAGGTGGCGAAGGGCGGCGTCGTCGGATCGGGCGTGGGCATCGAAAGAAGAATAGAGACAGAAAGGAACATCGCGGAAAGCATTTCGGCGGTGCACATTCTGTGGCATGCCTCGGCCGCGCCTGCCCGAAAATGCGCCACGGCCGCGCAAGCGGCTACCTCCTTTCAACCCACCGGAACACCATGACCCTGCGCTACCTGGAATTCGATTACAGCGAAGACGACGAAGGCACCGGCACCTGGGACGCCATGGCCAGCGTGACCGAACCGCACCTGCCGGCGCTGCATGCCGAGATCGCCGAAGTGCTGGGCTGGGCCCACACCGCCTTCAAGGACCAGCACGGCCCCATCGAAGACGGCGCTGCCTGGGACTACGACCTGCAAGCCGTGCGCGAAGTCTCCACCGTGCAGACCCTCGCCTTCGACGAAACCACCCACCAGCTGGTCGCCAGCGCCGGCACGCCGGCACTGCCGCGGCACACGGTGACGCTGTCGATCAGCGGAACCACGGCGTTCTGCGAAGAGTTCAGGCCGCGCTTCGGGGGCGAGTGAACGGCAGGTGAATGCCGGAGCTATCATCCGGCGGCCTGCAAAGACAGGCAAAGAAACACAGGCAAATAAAGGGAGGTGAACCGCACGGCAAGGCGACAAGACCTGCGGCGGCTCGCCATGTCACAGCATCCAGATCGCATCTCAATGGCATGGAAACAATGGCTCACCAAAGAGCCCGCAGAACCCGTGGAGAACGGGCGCATTCAATACGGACCGGGAAAGGGAATGATTAAACAGGTCTTCGAAGGCCTCGATGCTTCGCAAAAGATGGTCCGCAAAATCGCAACCATCGACCCGATCAGGAAGAAGATCATCCTGATCCAGCCCAGGGAGAAGGTGCTCTATCAATCCGGACTCAGGGAAAAAGGTGTGCCGGGGTATCTATATGTATTTGCCCACGCCACCGCAACGACCCTTCAAGGAATGAACCGTGCAGAGCGCGTGGCGGCGCTCATTCGAAGCAGCGGGGTTTGGAATACAGAGCCTGTGTTGATCGATGCCTGCAATGCAGGAGCCACATTCGATGGCATCGCAAGTGCATTGGCAACGGCTCTTCGCACGCATGTCACCGCTCCCACAACCACCACGTGGAACTATCCGCTGGGGGGCTCAGCTGTAGGCCAAGGTGCGTTCGAAAAGCTCCCTGGAATTTTGGCCGCACTCCCAATGCCCGACCTGTTCCGTCCTGGCGTATGGCGAACCTGGGGGCCCGATGGACAACCCATCGCCACGACCCCGACCTCGCCGCGCGATACCGGCGATTTGCTGAAAGGCACCTTGATGCAGAAAATAAGGCAGCGCCGATGATTCGCCACTGGAAAAGATGGGGTGCGGGTACAAAGATCGTTCTGGTCGTTTCCCTCGTGCTCGGCGCCTGGACTGCGTGGTGGTGGATCGACAGCGCCGTCACCTGCGACCAGCAAGACGAATATTCGTACCACGGCTTCTGTCTGATCGAACTGCGGCAGCGCGCGGAACGCGGCGACAACTCGGCACAGTGGGCCTACGGTAACTACCTGTCAGGCATTCGGCCCTTCGAGCAGGCCCACCAATGGCATTTGAAAGCGATGCATGGCGCGCGCACGGGCCTGGACCTCAGGGACAGCATGGACGCCTATTGCGACAAGGTGCCCGGTTTCGATGCGCGCACCATCGAGTCGACCATGCAGCGTGTGGTGCAAACCAGCCCCGACGCGCACTTGCGGCTGTTCCAGTTCTACCTGTCGCTCCCGCCCTGCAGCGCGTTCAACCTCGACCAGGCCAGCGCGCAGATTCCGCAACTCACGCAGTGCGCCCACCTCACTTTGGCCGAATACTTTCGGGCGGTGAATCGAGAGCGCTACACGGTTTCGGCCGCCACCCGCGCGGCCATTCAGGGCAATGTGGAGCGCTGCGAGAAAGAACTGGTGCAGTCGCCGCCCGATGGCCCCCATGTGCGCGAGTTCATGCCGGTGCAGCCGCAGGACATCGCAGACCTGCGGCGCAGCCTGGCCGCTTTGCAGCCCTGAGTGGACGAGCGGCGGGGCTGGCTCCTTTTCCCCTGCCCTGGCCTTCTCGTTAAAGCGGCAGGCCACCTCATCCCGTCACGGCCAGCACCACGGCCGACTCGTCCACCGCCATCGCCACCCGCCGGCCCGACCGCAAACCGCTCAATGGCGCCGCAAACCCCACCATGTGGACCCCGGCGTCCAGCGTGGCCGACACCTCGTCGCCGGCCGGGCCTCGCGACACCCGCGAAGCGCGCCCCGGCCAGAGATTGCTTGCAAGTGCAGCGGGCAGGCCCGCCTGTACCCGCACGGCCGCGGCCTTGCACAGCGCCAGCACGGGCAGACCGGGGCGCAGTGCCAGCAGCTCGGCGCTTTCCTGCGTGATGCGGGCGCACAGCGCCAGTTGCGGCGCCGACTCGCCCTGCAGATGCACGCGCACCAAAGGCCCGAGCGGCTCCAGCGATTGCACCGTGCAGGGCCACTGGTTGCGCAGGCTGGTGCGCAGCGCAAGCCGGGCCAGCGCCGCGCTGCCGCCCGGCCCGCCGCCGGATGCCGCTCCTGCCTGCGGCGACAGCCGCGCCAGCACGTCGCGGCGGGCCTGTTCCAGAGCGTCGGCGGCGTGCAGCAGTTCGTGGCCTGCCGGCGTCAGTTGCGCACCGCCGCCCCCGGTGCCGCCCACGGCGCGCGCCACCAGGGGCACGCCGGCCAGGTTGGTGAGGGCATCCACGGCCTGCCACGCGGCCTTGTAGCTCACGCCCACGGCGCGTGCGGCCTGCGAGATGGAGCCGCCGATGCCGATCTGGCGCAGGATGTCGATGCGCCGGTCCGCCATGCCCTGGCCCAGCGCGTCGGAGAGGGAAAGCCGCTTTTTCATGCGCGCATCATGCCGCGCTGCCACGGCCCCCGAAAAAGGCCGGTGGCTATACTCGACCGCTATTCATTCAAGGAATAGCGCCATGCCGTTTGTCACCCCATCGCCTCGCCTGATGGCCGCTGCCGCCCTTGCCCTGGCGGGCGTTTCCGCCGCGCAGGCCGCCGAGGTGTTGGTGGCCGTCGCGGCCAACTTCACGGCGCCCATGCAGAAGATCGCCACCGCCTTCGAGCAGGCCACAGGACACAAGGCCGTGCTGTCGTTCGGGGCCACCGGCAAGTTCTACGCGCAGATCAAGA
>Ga0308157_10005872_pt1 | contig 15046 bp, 14 predicted proteins | sample PhyBR1_FD_201035 | JGI IMG/M metagenome (GOLD analysis project Ga0308157, IMG submission 201035) | Phyllosphere microbial communities from UC Gill Tract Community Farm, Albany, California, United States - DLSLB.R1 | ecosystem: Host-associated > Plants > Phyllosphere > Unclassified | place: USA...
GATCGGCCGGGTGCGCCAGCGCGCGAATCAGTTGCACCAGATCGGTTACCGATTGCTCTGCCCGAATCGGGTTAAGCTCGACCGCCCTCACTGGTATCCCATGACGCTGCATGAGCAGCATGAGTGCGCCCAAATGCGTTCGGGCCTTGACCAGGATCGCCACCGGATGGTCGCTGTCCGGGTTGGCTGCCAGTGCTGCCCTCACCAGTTCCAGCGTCAGTTGCTCGGCTTGCGCCTGAACCTCTTGCGTATCCTTGCCTTCCAATTGGTAAACCGGATGAAGGCGCACGGCCGGGCCCTCTGCTGCCGGATTAAATGCCACCGAGTCTGTATACCTGATCGCACCCAGCGTCAGATCATCATATTCTGGAAACACGCGACTAAAGGATTGGTTTACCCAGTTCACCACGCCGGCCTGAGAACGGAAATTCTCGGTCAGGACCAGTTTTTCCAGCGCAAGACCGTTGATTCCCTCGTTGGCAACGCTCAGAAACAGACCGACATCGGCTTTGCGAAAGCGATAAATGGACTGCATCGGATCGCCCACCAGAAACAGCGTGCGGCCATCGCCCGGGCTCCAGCCCAGCGTCAACTTTTCGATCAGTTGAATCTGAATCTGGCTGGTGTCCTGAAACTCATCGATCAGGATGTGCGAAATGCGCGCATCCAGCTTTAACAGCATATCCGTGGGATCATCGGTGTAACCCAGCGCCAGCGCCGCTCTTTGGGCAATTTCGATAAAATCCACCTGCTTTTCTTCACGAAAAACCAGTGTCAGCTCAGCTGCAGCCAGTTTCAGTGTTTCCAGCAAGGACCGGATGATTTTTTCCTGGCGCTCGCTCAGCACCTCCAGGGGCAAGGCGCTGATTTCGGCAAGCAGGCCAGCCCAGTGCTCGCTATCACTCTGCCAGGCATCGAGCCAGTCCTGCATTGCCTGCTTGTGCGCACTTTTGGCTGGAAAGCCTTCTTTGACTGTAAGGCGTTTGCGCAAGCCGCCGCTGCCTGTAAGCAGCAGGCGCGACAAGGCATGCCATTGCGGCAAGGTTTCTACGGAACTGGCCAGTGGCTCACCATCCCAGTCCATCAGCGCGTCCAGCATGCAGACAGCTGTCTCGGCCTGGCTGGCGGCAGCCAGTCGCGCAATGGGCGCCAGCTCGCTGGCGTAGGAAAACGGCATCGCCTCTGCCAGGGCGTCCAGTTTCTGTTCCATCACGTCTCTGAGCGCCACTCGCAATTGGGTCATGGCCGCCTGGGTGTCCACCGTTTCCCGCAACCATTGGTCGCGCCGCGCAAGCATGTCCACGATCAGCCGCTCTACCGACCCCAGATCAATATCCATATGCAGCAGCACGTCCTGCACACTTTCGTTGTGATCGACATGCTCCAGCAATCGTCTGGCAGCCTGCAAATACAGTTGCTCAGGATTATCGGCAATGCCCGGCATCCCGCCCATGGCGGACATCCATGGCATAGAACGGACCAATTGCGCGCAAAAAGCGTCAATCGTGCGAACCTTCAGCCGTGCCGGGTGAATAAGCAGATCCCAGCCTTGTTGCTCGTTACGCGCCAACGCCGCACGGGCCAGACGCCAGCTGTTTTTTTCATGGGCACTGGCCGGCTCCTGCTCGGACAGGCCGGCACGAAGCTTGCGCAGCACCCGGGCATGCATTTCGGCAGCCGCCTTGCGCGTAAAGGTAATGGCCAGAATCTCTTCGGGCTTGGTCACGCCCCCGAGTAGTGCCAGAATACGGTCAGTGAGCAGCTCGGTTTTACCGGAACCGGCCGGCGCCTGAATAATGAACGATTTGTCCGGGCGCAGCGCCTGTGCCCGCGCCTCGAAATCACTGGGCCGACGTTCAATCATCTTCATTCTCCTGTGCCAGGCGTAAAAATGGCAGCACATCACAATAGATCAGGTCATTCACAGCCCAACTGCGGTTGTCGGCCACCCCGTCCGACATGTCGCGGGCCAGTTGTTGCAGACTGCGTTCCCAGCCGTCCAGCAACGCCTCCCAGCTTTGCTCTGGCGCCAGCTTGGTCAGGGACGTCACCCCGGCAATATCGGTGCCATTCTCCCCCAGGCCGCTCAATTCAGTTTTCTTTGCATTCAATTTTGCAAACAACAGGGCTTCTATCTGCCCGCGCTGCCCCGCTTCATCGGGTTGCCGCAGGACCGTAGCGTACAAGGGCAGTTGCAGATTGACCGGTTGTGGCCGCAGCCAGTCTTTCTGAAAGTCGGGCGTGCGCTGCCCGGATTTGTAATCCATCACCACTTTGGCGCCGTGTCTGGTTTCATCAATCCGATCGACACGCAAGTTGACTTTCACGCTGGCATGCTGCCAGCCGGCTGCCTGTTCAACACCCACGATATGAAATGACGGGCGTTCCCGCTCCAGGTCCAGCAATGTCATCATGACTGCGTGGCCCCGTTCCTTTTCCATTGCCGCCAGTGTTGGCGAAACCCCATCCAGCGTCTGATCTGCCGCCATGGTCACAGCCTGCGTCACCAGCTCATCCTGCTGAGCCTGACTAAGTTGTGCCAGACGTTCGGACGAGCCAAGCATTTCCCACACTTTTTGGGCCATGCTGTGCAGAAACATACCGCGAATGGCTGCGTTCAGCGATTCAGGATAGGGCTTGAGCCCTTTGGCCAGCAGACGATACCGCACGTACCCCCAAAGCGGATTGAGCGCCTGCGTTTCCAGCAGATCCGAGCCGCCTTCCAGCATGTGCGCCAGGGGCAATCCCCGATTATCGTTCAGCGTTTCCAGCGGCAGCGATGTGCAGCGGGCCCGCGACAGGCATTCGGGTGCATCAACGCCCTCCCGTTGTTCAGCTTGCGCACCGACAAAAAAGCTGAGCAATGGCGATGGCCGCAGGGCCCTGTCAGCCTCACTGGCCGGATAACTCAGAACAACTCGGGGTGCAACGCCGCACAACGCCTGCAGCATATCGATTGCCCAGGCTTTCTCGCGCTCCGGCGTGGCACGCGGCGCACCGGCCCTGGCCAGCGCCGCCACAGGCAGGAACGGATTCGGGTCAGGGCTGGCTGGAATAACGTCATCTGTCAAGCCAAGCACCCAGACCGCATCCCATTGGCCGTGTTCAGCTTCAAGAAAGCCCAGGACATCCAGCCTGACATCCTGATCGCGTTGCGGCTGGAACATGGACTCCCGCGCCATGCGCTGTAGCAGCGCGACAGCAGGCATGCCCGACAGGCGCCCGGCGTACAGCGTCATCAATGAAAAAGTATGCAAGAGCGCATCAAATGCTGCACACACCTGATAGTTGGTACTAGACAGCGTACTGCCGGGAAAACCCAGCAATGCCAGCGTCTCGCGTATGACCTGTGTCCAGTGTTCGGTGCTCTGGCGCGCCCCGGACACGGCCTGTCGCCAGTGTGCAATCGCCTGCCGGAAGACATAGGAAAAGTCAGGGACATGCCGATCCATTTGCGCGCATACCTGATCGGTATTCCAGGCAATGTTTTGTGAATCGCGCAGGCGCGCATCCAATACCGCCATTGCAGACTGTTCGGCAGCGCTTGCACTGCAAAACCCGGCCAGCAGCGCCTGGCCAAACTGCTGCGGCCGCACCGAACCCTGATCGCACAGGCCGGCAATCAGCGACAGCCATCGAAAGGCGGCCAGAACAACCGGCCACTCCCCGAGTGCGCGCCCCACCGTCATGTTGTAACGATATGCAGGCGCAAAGGGATCAGGCGACAGTTCACGATCCAGAATTCGTCTTGCGAACACGGCATCTGCTTCCATGGCTGGCGAAACAATGGCCACGCGGCGCTGCGGATCGGCCGCCAGCTCATCGGCAGCCCAGTGCGCGGCAGCGATCCACTCGCTGCTGCGATCTTTTTGCGCCGACAATATGCGTTGCGACTGCTCGTGCCTGGGCAGGGACAGCGATACCAAGCGGCAACCGCGATCTGCACACGCCTGCAACAGCCGCGTCAATCGCGGCGAGTATTCGTTAAAGCCAGCCAGGACCACGGTGGCGGGCAGCCGCAACAGTCGACCCGCCGCGATAGAATCGATCAGCGTGTTATACAGGTGATTGTCATCCTGGGCGTCCAGTTCGCGGCAGCGTTGTTCGTATTGATTGCGCCACTGCATAAAACGCTGGTATTCCTCTGTCTGCTCCTGAGGCTGGACCTGCACCTGCCACTCGTCACGGTCATGACTGGCGGCCATGGCGCGCGCGGCAGCCAGCTGCACATCAATGAGCGGCGTCTCGCCCTGCAAGGAGGCGACGACCTCTTCCCACAGCAGACGGGCAGCAAAAGCACTGAGCCGGTGACTGCGTATGGTAGGATCGGCGCAAAAAAGTCGTTCCTGATGCAGCTGGTCCAGCCACCGGGTCAGTGAACTGGCGGCGGGCAGCTGCAGCACGGCCCTGCCCCGCCCTGCCTGCTCGAGCAACAACGCGTGAACCCGCCAAACCAGGCGGTTATTGACGGTAACAACAACAGTTGTATCCGGATCCAGCGATGCCACCGTTTCTGGCGTTACCGCATCAATTGAACTTGCCATGTAAATGCATCCGAAAAAACAATCCGGCGTGTCGTTCAACGACCCGCCTTAATCGCAAACCGGTATTATGACAGGCATTCATTGGCATTGCTGCGGTCGCAACGCAGCATTTCGGTTGTTACGATGCGGGACAAACCGTCACACCACCGTCACGATACCCGGGTATCCTGCATGAATAGGACAACTCGGGCACGCAAAAAAGCATCCAGAAATCGTGACCACACCTGCTGTCCTGCTACTGCTATCTTGCTTCTACTGTCTCATTTGTACTGCCCTGCAGCACAAAAAGCAGTATCAAACTTGAAATATTTGCTGGCTCGTTGCGGAACAAGCCGGTAAACTGGGCGCTCGCAGACGACAAAACACCCTGATCCTGCGTTTTTTTATTCGCCCTGATTACCCCTCTTATGCCGTTGTACTTCCACCGGTTGGCAGGTGCGAAAGCCGTTCAATGTTGGCAACCAATGCTAGCACTCATTATCGACCCGTTCACGCGGATTGCCAGAAGGAGAATAAGATGAAAGATGTACTGCTCAAACTGGTTTTGTCCTCGCTAGCGGCACAATTGAGCTATGGCGCGCTTGCCGCCGGCATCCAGGACGATGATCAACGTCGCAAATGCAAGACCGTCCAGGGCCTGACCGAGATTGTTCGCGATATCGAAGAAAAGACCCAGGGCAAAGTGGTGCTGCTCACGCCCCGGCTGCATGACGGAAAAACCCATTTTGAAATGCTGGTGTCCCGCGGTGGCCAGTTCCAGAAATTGATTGCCGACCCGGACGGTGTTTATGATGCTGGCGACGATGCCAGCACAGACACAGTAAACAAATCTGCATGACAGCTGCGGGCTGTCTCTTAATACACCGTCACTGATCACGCCACTCCTGAGTTGGCTGCAGGCAGGCCACCGGCGTTAGTGGATCTGCCGCCACTACCCTGCTGCGTCATCCTTTTGCTGACCGGACCGCATTGTCGGACAGTTACTTTCCTTTTTGTTACCCATGCTGCCAGCGTCTGCAGCAGATCCTGGTGGCTTGTGTATTGCGATGGCGATCATCACAAGTGCAATACCAGCGAGATCCTGCCGTGTTGGTATCTGTGCAAGCATAATGGCAGCTATAACGGTAGCTGTTGCCGGCAGGATAGACAGATACAGAGCAAAGGTAGCACGAGGCAGGCGCGACATCGCCATCTGATCGGCCACATACGGAACAACCGAAGAACAAAATCCCACTGCAATGCCAGCCACCACGAGTGCCGGCACACCAAACACTGCCACAGCCTGGGTGATGCCAATTGGCATCACAATGACAAATGCAATGATCATTGCAGCGCCAAGATACTCAACGCCGCTGCTGGCGCCACCCTCTGCTGCCTTGTGACCCAGGATAATATAAATAACGAATAGCGTCGCATTCAATAGCGCCCAGCAAAGCCCGGGCAAATCGGTGGACCACTTTACGTCAATCAATATGATGATGCCGAGAACGGCCAGAACCAGCGCCAGAAGATTGCGTCGCGATCGCAGGCCATACAGTGCGACAACGATCGTACCTGCAAATTCCATGGCTGCGACAAGACTCATCGGCAGGCGATCCAGAGCAAGATAGAAGGAAGTGTTCATCACAGCCAGACAAATACCCAACCCGATTAGTAATAATCGCGTTCTCCCGTCAGCCTGTTGCAATGTCTTCCATGGCCGCGTGACCGGTGCAAAAATCAGCGCCGCCGACGCAATTCTGAACCAGGCGACGCCCATAACCCCGATAGACGGAAACAGAAGGACTGCAAAAGAGGGCCCAAGATAATGAAAGATGGCACTGACACCGAACCAGACGGGCGGAGGCACAAAGCGCGCGATCTGAGTCAATGATAAATGTGATAAGTGAAATAGTCTCATTGTTGCTCCTTTGCCCTTATTATGCGAGACTGGAGCGGCCAAATGAATACAAAACAAAAGCCATATATGGACAATAGCTTTACAAAAAAAGGTCAATTACATGAAACGCCTTAAGTATCAAAATGGAAAGCTGGACCACACGGATCTGATGTTGATCGAGGCGCTGGTAAAGGACGCAAGAACCACAACGGCCGAACTGGCCCGCCTTGTAGGGCTATCGCCGCCAAGCGTTTCGGAGCGAATAAAAAGACTGGAAGATGCCGGTCTGATCGAGGGATACACCCTGAAAATCAATCCCAAAGCCCTGGGTCTGCCCATTGCCGCCTCGTTGCGTATTCGACCTATCCCCGGCCAGTTGCAACGCGTCGCGCAGATTCTAAAAGATATCCCGGAAATTGCCGAATGTGATCGCGTTACCGGCGAAGATTGCTTTATTGCCCGTGCGCACGTCGACTCCATCGAAGGGCTGGAGCACCTGATTGACCAGCTTATCCCTTATTCAATGACCAATACGTCCATTATCCAGTCATCGCCCGTTGCACGTCGCTTGCCACGTAAATCGGGCGCCGCAATCTGACCGCCCGTCATTGGCCGATAAGCTCCTCCGGTTGCTCATTGCATTTTTCTGTGGTCGCTTGCGGTGCCGCAGGTGGCATTTGGACGAGAAAAATTGTGTCGTAACCAATACAGACGAAATACAAACGAAAAAAGATTCTGGATAATTTTTCTGGACATCACGACATCATGATGTCATGATGTCTGTTATGAGACTGACTGATACTAATAGCACCCCGCTATACGCAAAAATTGAAGCCGCCCTGGCCGCAGAGATTTCCAGCGGCCAGCTTGCCGCCGGAACGCAGTTGCCAACGGAAGAGCAACTGACCGCCCGCTTTCATATGAGCCGGACCACCATCCGCAAGGCAATCGATAATCTAGTGGCCCGCGGACTGGTGGAAATTCGACGCGGCAAGGGAACCTTCGTCACGCATCCCAAGATCACGCAGGCCTTGACCGAACTGACAGGGTTTGCCGAAGATATGGTGGTATTGGGTCGCCATCCGACCTCGCGCCTGCTGGATAAACGCATCGTTTCCGCTGACCAGAAAACGGCTCAGGCGCTGCAGATTGCGCCCGGCACGCAGGTCTATCGGATTGAGCGCATTCGCCTTGCCGATGGCATTCCGATGTCGTTTGACGAAACCTATCTGCCCCTGGAAATTGGCGACAAAGTAGTCAGCAACAATCTGGACGTGGAACCCATATTCGATCTGCTCGAAAACAAATATGCCTTGCCACTGATCGAGGCCAGCTATCAGTTGGAAGCGGTGATCGCAGACAGGCATGTGGCGCAAGCCCTCAATATTGCAATTGGCGCTCCGATTTTTCTGATTGAACGCACCTCCTATAGCACCGGAGCGCAACCTGTGGATTACGAGAAACTCTATTACCGTGGCGACTCCATCCGCTTTGCCACGCGGCTATCGCGGCGTTCGCGCTAAGTGGGTGTGTAAACATGGATATAACTACCCTGTTCTGGTTATTTGCCGCCGCGTTCGGCGCCAGCATGCTGGGTGGCATGCTGGGTATGGCAAGCGGCATTTTTATTGTGCCCATTCTGATTATCGCTTTCGGCGTCGATATTCACGTTGCCATCGCAGCCAGCATCGTGTCTGTTATTGCCTGCTCCTGCGGCAGCGCCGCGCCGTTTCTTAAAGGGCGCCTGACCAACATCAGACTTGCCATTGTGCTGGAGACGGCGACCACGCTTGGTGCAATCACCGGCGTGCTGTTGATCGGCATCATTCCTACGCCGATACTCTACGGGCTTTTCGCCGTTATTCTCGTTCTGTCAGCGCAGCAAATGATGGCGCGGCGCCGCGATCCGGCACTGGTCGTCACACCCGACCCGCTAAGCTGGGCGACTCGCCTGGGTTTGCATTCCACTTTTCCTGATCGTCAACTTGGCAAGGACGTGGCCTATCAGGTCGCTCGTGTTCCCTTGGGTCTTTCCCTGATGTATGGCGCCGGTGTGATCTCTGCCCTGTTAGGCATTGGTTCCGGCGTACTGAAAATCCCGGCAATGGATACTGCCTTGCGACTCCCCATCAAAGTGTCATCGGCAACATCGAACTTTATGATCGGCGTCACTGCGGCGGCAAGTGGTGGTGCCTATCTTGTTCGCGGCGACATCGATATGAACATCGCCGGCCCCGTGGCACTCGGTTCAGTGGTCGGCGCACTGGCCGGCGCCCGCCTGCTGATGGGACTGCCCGCCGACAAACTGCGTATTCTGTTTGCCGTTATTCTTATTGCACTTGCAATTCAAATGATGCTGAGCGCGCTGGGCATCCACCTTTGGGGAACAGGCTCATGAATCCATTGAGCAGCAAGCCGAACCGCCACGACGGAATCATTGCGGGCCTGCTTTGGTATGGCACCCTGATCGCCTCAGCGGTGATTACGATCGGCATTATCCTTGGCGCAGCGGCGCAGATGGGCGATACCTCAGGCCTGGCCCAGACCGGCTATGCGCTGATCAAACTTGGCGTGGTAATCTTCGTACTGCTGCCAATAATCCGCGTCGCGCTCATGCTGGCGATGTTCGCGCACGCACGCGACTATATCTATACCGCGATTGCGGCGCTCGTGCTGGCGATTATCGGCATCGGTGTTCTATTGGGCCTTTAACTTTTAACTGGCTTTTAACAGGGCACAACCCATACGGTATAACCAATAGCGACATAAAAAAACGACGCCATGTAGCGTCGTTTTTTACTGGCATTCAAAACGCCTAGATTTTGCAGGCATCTCCGCAGTCATCATCTGCTTCAGGCAAGTTTTCATCCATCTTTTTGATCAGCTCGGCATTTTTCTTTTCGATCGCGTCAAAATCGATGTTATCCAGCGCGGTGTCAAAGTCAGTGTCGTTGTTCATGTGCCATTCTCCGGGTGATTAGCGATATACCATTTTAAGGCATGGCGTTTGTCTTGTGTCTTGTCGTTCCCACAATCATACAAAAAGCGTTGGCAGGACCCAAAAATCACATGTGCTGCAGGTTGCACCCCAGCTAACCCGCTGGGCAATGCACGCCGTGCATCGCAAGTACGCCATGAAACTGCGTTGCCTCTTTATTTCCCTTGCTGCGTCAATCGCTTCTGACGGGTTCACGGCCAGCTAGTAAGTGCGGCCTCATGCGCCCCCACCACCGCCTGGCGCAAGCTGATAAAAAAGACGGACGCCCCCATGTTACCGGTGCCTGCCAATCCATCCTCTGCAAAGCAGGCGGCAAATAATTATGGCGGACATGCTATGCCTTGCATCTGGTGTAACAAAATCAAGCTATCGATATGACACCAATCATATCACCCTGAACCGGCGCTCAATCTGGCGAGGGGCCTCTTTCGAGAAATGTGGAGAGTGCAATATAACTGCGCACGGAACGGACCCCCTCAAGGCTCTGGATCTCCATCAGAAAGTTTTCGAGCGATTCCGTATCTGCGGCGCGCACTTTTACGAAGACACAACCATCCCCTGCTACCGTGTGGAGTTCTTCGACTTCTGGCCTGCTGACAAAGGAAAGTAATTGGCGTGTCGCGTTGTAGCTACTCGTATCGACCACCAGAAAGGTTAACAAGGTACGGCCCAGCTTGCAGCCATCCAGTATGGCAACCGTTCCTTTGATAACCCCGTCGCGCCTGAGCCGCTTTACCCGGTCATGCACGGCGGGCGCCGATAGATTCACCATTTTGCTCAGTTCAGCATAACTGTGTGACGCATCTTGAGCGAGCGCACCTAATATTTTTCGGTCAATATGATCCAGTTCAGCGGGATGGTGCCTCATTTGCCGAACAGTATCTGTTTCTGTCTCTGATTGTGCCATAGCGGTATATTTCCGAATAGTATTTCAAATAAAATTAAATTAGCCGAATATCATTCGGATATTAACATCATATAGGAAACCTGAACATGCCAATCGCACTTTTTGCGCTGGCGATCGGCGCATTCGGTATTGGTCTGACCGAATTCGTCATTGCCGGCATACTTCCACAGATTGCCCTGGATTTCGGCGTCGAGATTCCAACAGCCGGCCTTATGGCCACGACCTATGCCCTGGGCGTTTTTGTAGGCGCGCCGATCCTGACCGTCCTGGGTGCAAAAGTCCCGAGAAAAAGGATGTTGCTCGGCCTGGCCATCATTTTTACATTGGGCAATATTCTTACTGCCGTTGCCCCCACCCTATGGCTCGCGCTCGCTGGTCGCATCCTGACAGCACTCAACCACGGCACGTTCTTCGGCATCGGCTCTATCATTGCCGCATCGCTGGTTGCAAAGGAACGCCAGGCCAGCGCCATTGCCTTCATGTTTTCAGGTTTAACAATGGCAAACCTGTTCGGCGTGCCTGCCGGAACGTGGCTTGCGCAGGCATACGATTGGCGGTTGGTATTCTGGCTGATCGGTGGAATCGGTGTTGTGACCGCGTTTAGCGTGGCGCTATTGGTTCCCCGGATTGGAGCGGCAAAACCCATTGCACTGAAAACCGAACTTCGCGCTTTCATGGACCCACAGGTGTTGCTTGCAATGGGCATCACCATCTTCGGTCCGGCGGCCTTCTTCACCTCCATTACCTACATTGCCCCGATGATGATCGAGCAAGCCGGATTTTCTGATGCAGGCGTAGCCCGGCTGATGATTCTGTTCGGCCTTGGTCTGGTTGTGGGTAACTGGATCGGCGGTCGCTTTGCCGATCGTTCACTCTTTGGAACATTGTTTGTGACACTCGCGGCACAGGCTGCGGTTCTGATCGTCTTCTGGATCGGTGTGAGTAACGGCACTGTGGCCTCGGCCTGCGTATTTCTTATGGCCGCGTTTGGATTTGCTACAGTCTCGCCCATACAAAAATTGGTGATGGATCGTGCCAGTCATGCTGGTGCCCCAACAATGGCCGCATCAGTCAACATCGGCATGTTCAATCTTGGAAATGCAATCGGCGCATGGGCAGGAGGTGCAACCATCGCCGCCGGATTTGGCTTGGCGTCTCCGAATTGGGCTGGGGCGATCCTCTCGCTGATAGCATTGGGCCTGGCGGTGGTCGCCTGGGTAAGTACCGGCAGGGAATATTCAGCAATACCCGCTGAAAGCTAGATAACGAGCCATGGCCGTAGAGATTGCCATGGCTTTAATCTTGGCCTCGCCGACAGGAATCGAACCTGTAATTGGCCCTTAGGAGGGGTCGGTTATATCCATTTAACTACGGCGAGAACGCTTAAAAGCACCCAGCATTATATGCCAAATCATCGTGATAATGGACCTGGCTATCGTTGCAAGGCCCAATAAAAATCGCTACTCATGACAAAGGCAGCAGCGAGTCAGGTAGAAGGTGCCGCTGGCAACACGCCGAATCAGGGCAACATTCCCAAGAACAGAGTAATACGATAGACCAGCAACGGGCGCTGCCGTTTCTGCAGCCAACTGTCCCTTTTCCGGCAAAAATCGCAGTGATGCCGGCGCTCAGGCCATACCCGGCTAGTATAAACCCTGCTTTTCAAGCGGATACCTTTGTAGTATTAATTTGACATTATGACCGGCCGGGGAACTGTCATGAAACACTATGCGATCCGCAAGCGCAGAGAGCCGCAACATGAAGATTATTATCTGAATGCGTTGGTTTGCAATGAATGCGCAGGAGACGTTGCACAATCATATCCGGATGCACGGGAAATTACCGAAATCCTGTGTGATCCCAGCTACGAAGAGCGCTGCGCGCTTTGCGGCAAATCGTTCTGGGAGGAAGTTAATGCGCGCTCTGTCATCCGGCACCATTGAACACTTGCGGCGCGACGCTTGCTGGTCAGTACGCTGACTTGAGATGACTGTCACCAACCCTGCTGCGCAACCAGCCATGCTGCAAACCTGCCATTTACCAAAGCCGGCCGGGAAGCACCGGGCGCGCACGCTCAATAGAACCTCTCAGGCGCCGCGCCCGTCGTTGGCGACGTTCACTGAGTTTGCCTGCAATAGCGTCACTAGCACCTGCGGGTCAACTCCCAGCAAATAGCCGCGTCGCCCGCCATTGATATAGATCTGCGGCAAATCCAGCACACTTTGTTCCACCCACACCGGCATTCGCTTGCGGGTTCCGAAAGGCGAGGTGCCGCCGATCTGGTATCCAGAATGCCTGGGGGCCACTGCTGCCTGGCACGGCTGCATTTTTTTGACGCTGGCCTGGCGCGCCAGGTTTTTCATCGACACTTCGCAATCGCCGTGCATCAGCATCACGTGCGGCTTGGCGTGTTCATCTTCCAGGATGAGCGTTTTGACCACGGCATGCGAATCAATACCCAGTTGCCGTGCCGCCTCTGCGGTGCCGCCGTGCTCAATATAATCATAAATGTGTTCGGTATAGGCCACTTTATGTTTTTTCAACATTTGGGTGGCAGGCGTTTCCGATACGTGTTTGCTGGCAGCCATATCCGGTTCACTGACGTATTTTGTTGTTGATGGAATCGGGTATTCTACTGCAACTGCCCAAGCCGCGCCTTATGCCCGAGGATGATGTTGCGCGTGCAACTGCTTGAGCCGCTCGCGCGCCACGTGGGTATAGATCTGGGTAGTGGAAATATCGGCATGCCCCAGCAGCAATTGCACAACACGCAGATCTGCGCCGTGATTGAGCAGATGCGTGGCAAAAGCGTGCCGCAGAGTATGTGGCGACAGCGGCGTATGAATGTCTGCCTGCAGGGCATATTTTTTGATCAGTTGCCAGAACGCCTGGCGCGTCATGCCGGTGGCGCGACGAGTCAGAAACAAATCGTCGGACTGACGCCGTCCCAGCAAATCGGGACGCGCCTCTTTCAGATATCGTTCCAGCCAGTAGGCCGCCTGCGCACCTACCGGAACCAGGCGATCCTTTCCGCCCTTGCCCATGACCACCCGTACGACGTTCTCGTTCAGGCTCAAATGCAGCACCTTCAGACTGACCAGCTCGGTGACCCGCAGGCCCGACGCGTACAGGGTCTCAAGCATGGCGCGGTCTCGCAACCCCAGCGGATCCCGGGTGTTGGGTGCCTCCAGCAACTGGTCCACCTGCTGCTCGCTCATGGTTTTGGGAAACCGTGTCGGCTGGCGGGCCGAATGCAGGGTCAGGCATGGATCTTCACTGATCTGATGAGTACGGATGGCCCAGGCAAAATATCGTTTGAGTGTAGCCAGTCGGCGATTGGCCGTGGTGGCCTTGCTGTGGGCATGTCTGGCGGCAAACCAGGCTTCGATATCATCCTTGGTGGTCTCCAGCAGGGTTTGGGGCGGCTTTCGCTTAGCCAGAAAATCGGCCAGCCCCTTGAGATCCTGTCGATAGGCCGCAAGCGTGTTCTGCGACAATCCGTCTTCCAGCCACAAGGCGTCAATAAATGGATCAATGGCATGCTGGTGGGCAGGCGTGACTGGCTGATCTGGCATGGTTATTTATTCACAACAAAAAATGATAATGGCAAACCGCCGCGGCTTTCTGAACTATGATTTGATTCTAGCCTAAATTCTGCCTATCCAAATACGATTTTCCTATGCATATTGCCCTGCTCGTCATCCCAGACTGTCTCATTGTCGCGCTGGGCTGGGTCCTGCTTCACAAACTGAAGTTCTCCCGCGAATTTTTCACCAACACCGAAAAGCTCGTCTACTACATCCTGTTTCCGGCCCTGCTGGTTCAGTCTATCGCCTTCACGCCCATTTCCGCCAGCTCCGCCGGCCGTCTGCTTGCCGTGTCGATCCTGCTGTGTCTTGCCGGCTACCTGGCCGCGTGGCTGGCCCGCCCCTTGCTCAAGCCGCGCCCGATCGCACTGGCTTCGCTGGCTCAATGCGCCTATCGCTTCAACACGTATATCGGATTTTCACTGGCGGCGGCGCTGGCCGGCAGTGAAGGGCAGGCCATTATGGCGGTACTGGTGGGGTTTTCGGTGCCGATTGCCAATGTACTGGCTGTAAAGTCGCTGGCCCGCTTTCAGGGATCGAACGTCTGGCTGGAAATTTTGAAAAACCCATTGGTTCTGGCTACGGTGGCTGGTCTATTGCTGAATTTTTCGGGTATCGGGCTGGAAAACACAGTGAACATGACCTTATCCAAATTGGGCAATAGCGCCATCCCGCTGGGGCTGTTGTGCGTGGGCGCCAGTCTGTCTCTGGCAGGTGGGAACCAGGATCGCGCCGTCATTTCCTGGATTCTGGGCATTCGGCTGCTGGCCATGCCTGTATTTGCGCTGATACTGGCGTTCATGCTGGCGCTGTCCCCGCTGGAGAGCCATATTCTTGTTCTGTTTGCCGCATTGCCGCCCGCCTCGGCCGCCTATATTCTGGCTGCCCGCATGGGCGGCGACGGGCGCTGTGTCGCGACCGCCATTTCCATCGGAACGGTGTTTTCCGTCATCACGATTCCCTTCTGGCTGTTCATCGGGCAAAAATTGGTAAATTAGCCACGAATCGTCAACTAATTTCCATTTAATTTTAGGTAGTTCCGGTGGATTTCTTATAATTTACATTATGTTTCTTTTCCCGGAACGGCCCAATAGCCATGTCAAACTTGCAAATATCCCCTCTTGAGCCTCT
>Ga0308157_10005874_pt1 | contig 15046 bp, 12 predicted proteins | sample PhyBR1_FD_201035 | JGI IMG/M metagenome (GOLD analysis project Ga0308157, IMG submission 201035) | Phyllosphere microbial communities from UC Gill Tract Community Farm, Albany, California, United States - DLSLB.R1 | ecosystem: Host-associated > Plants > Phyllosphere > Unclassified | place: USA...
CTAGACGATGGGGACCTTGGAACTACGGCATTACTATCGTTATCACTTCCGCGCGGTGGTGGAGGTAAGCGGGATCGAACCGCTGACCTCTTGCATGCCATGCAAGCGCTCTCCCAGCTGAGCTATACCCCCCGGGCGCAGAAATAATAAAAGCCGCTTGCGCGACTTTTGTTCTCACTACTTGTATCTATCCAGCGTAAGCCAAACATCAAACAATCAGTACAAACAACGTCAACTACAACATCTACAACTTGGCGTCCCCAGGGGGATTCGAACCCCCGTACTCACCGTGAAAGGGTGATGTCCTAGGCCTCTAGACGATGGGGACTGCGAACAACCAATTCTGCAACGTGGTGGAGGTAAGCGGGATCGAACCGCTGACCTCTTGCATGCCATGCAAGCGCTCTCCCAGCTGAGCTATACCCCCGTTTGCTGCAGAAACAAGAGTATAGCAAAGAAGCTGCGCTATGCAAATACCCTTTTGCAACTTTGCTCAGGATTCAATTCAGAATCACAGAAATTTCGCCAGGCGCGCAACAATGGCCTCGCGGCCGAAGATCTGCAACACCGCATCGATGGCCGGCGTTTGCAGTTGGCCGGTGACGATCAGGCGCAGCGGCATGGCCATCTGCGGCATCTTCAGGCCGTTGGCGGCCAACACTTCCTTGATCATCGCGGCCAGCGCTTCCTTGGTCCACTCCACCGTGGCGCAACGCTCGGCGAACTGCGCCAGAGCCGGCTTGACGGCGTCGGTCAGGTGCTGGGTCATCAGCGCCGCGTCCGGCTGCGGTGCGCGGTAGAACAGCATGGCGGCGTCGGCCAGTTCGTTGACGGTGTTGACGCGCTCCTTCATCAGCGCCAGCACGGCCGGCAGCGCGGGCGCGCCGTCGAACACGGCGCCGGCCGCCAGCATGCGCGGCTGCGCCAGCGCGGCCAGGCGCTCGTTATCGGCCTGCTTGATGTAGTGGTTATTGAGCCAGTTCAGCTTTTCAATGTTGAACTGCGCCGCCGAGTTGGACAGGTGGGTGCCGTCGAACCACGCGCACACCTGCTCCATCGAGAACACCTCGTCGTCGCCGTGGCTCCAGCCCAGGCGCGCCAGGTAGTTCAGGATCGCTTCCGGCAGATAGCCCTGCGCCGGATAATCCATGACGTTGACCGCGTCCTTACGCTTGGACATTTTCTGGCCGTCGGCGCCGAGGATCATCGGCAGGTGGCCGTACAGCGGCAGCGGCGCGCCGATGGCGCGCAGGATGTTGATCTGGCGTGGCGTGTTGTTGACGTGGTCGTCGCCGCGCAGCACGTGGCTGATCTGCATGTCCCAGTCGTCGACCGCCACGCAGAAGTTATAGGTCGGCGTGCCGTCCGGGCGCGCGATGACCAGGTCGTCCAGTTCCTTGTTGCCGATGGTGATGGTGCCCTTGACGAAATCGTCCCAGGTCACTTCGCCGTCCAGCGGGTTCTTGAAACGCACGACCGGCTTGCGGCCTTCAGGGATGGCCGGCAGCGTCTTGCCCGGCTCCGGACGCCAGGTGCCGTCGTAGCGCGGCTTCTCGCCCGCTTCGCGCATGCGCTCGCGCATCGCCTCGACTTCTTCCGGCGACGAGTAGCAATGGTAGGCGGTGCCCGCCTCCAGCATCTGCGCCACCACTTCGCGGTAGCGGTCCATGCGCTGCATCTGGTAGAACGGGCCCTCGTCGTGGTTCAGGCCCAGCCATTCCATGCCTTCGATGATGGCCTGCACCGCCGCCGGGGTCGAGCGCTCCAGGTCGGTGTCTTCGATCCGGAGGACGAAGGTGCCGCCGAAGTGACGGGCGTAAGCCCAGGAGTACAGCGCCGTGCGGGCGCCGCCCAGGTGGAGGTAGCCGGTCGGGCTCGGAGCGAAACGGGTGCGGACTGGCTTGGCTGGTGCAGTAGTCATCGAAGTAGGAAAGCTTATGTGTAAAAGCCGCTATTTTACCCGCTCCGCGTCCACCTAGGCCACCGAAGCGAAACCGGCGCGGTAAGCTTCCTCCGCATCGGCGCGCGTGTTGATCTCGAAGAGCAGGCCGCCCGGCGCCTCGCAGAAGAAGCGCGAGCCGCGCGCGTGGTAGAAGACTTCGGTTTTCATGACGACGCCCTCTTCCTTGAAGCGGCTGTACAGGCTGCGGACTTCATCGATGCCCGGCAGCTCGAAGCCCAGATGGAAATTATGCGGCCAGTTGACGTCGCGGTCGCTGGCGTCTTCGATGACGATGTCGAAGCCCGCGCGTTTCAGCACGGCGGTGTCGCCGAAGCGCTCGGCGGTGCAGCCCAGTTGGCGAACAAAAAAGTCCACGGTGGCGGTGACGTCTTTCGATGGGAAGCTGAGGTGATTGAATTTCATGGTGTTTCTCCTGTTGTGAAGACAACAGAATACGGCCCGAAAACAGCGCCATCAACTCGCTTTCCAGCGCCGACGCGCGGCGCAAAAAACGCTTTGCAAACAAACGCTTGCGGCTGTTTTCAAGCGCGCACGGCGGGCTTGCTCACATTTGGCGCGGCGGCACGGCCAAATACCCAAAGACGGCGGCGCCGATACGATAGGCCAGGTCATCCACATCGCGCTCGCCACGCTCGCCGGCGGCGTCGGTCATGCCGCGTATCATCGCCGCCAGATCGTCGGCGGCCAGGCGCCTGCGCGGCTCATCCTCGCACAGGTGGGCGGGCGCGCCGGGCTTGGCCAGCATGGCCGACAGCACTTGGCGGAAGTTGGATCCATCACCCAGCGCGGCGCGGAATTCGGGCCGCGCCTCTTCCTGGTCCAGCAGGCGGGCAAGGTTTGGACGGGTCAGTTGCTGGCGTGCGGACAGGTCGACCAGGCTGGCGAGCGCCTCGCGGCAAGTCGGCAGCGCTTGCGCGGCGACCAGCGCCTCATGGAACTTGCGCTTCTCGCGCAGCACCAGGGCCAAGGTCAAGGCGTCCTTGCTGGGGAAATATTGATACAGCGATCCGACGCTGGCGCCGGCGCGGCGTGCGACCGCGTTGGTGTTAAAACCCTCCAGGCCGTCGGCCTCCAGCACCAAGGCGGCGGCCTCCAGCAGCGCGTCGACGGTGTGGACGGCGCGGCGCTGGCGTGGCGCTTTGCGGATCTGTAGAGCGGGCAAGGCAGGTTCTCAAGCAAAGATGCGTGCGGCCGTGGACCGCACGCAAGTACATCACGTCTTACTTGACGGTGATCTTGATGTCCTTGGCCATGCCAGGACCGTAGGACTGGTGCAGGCCGTTAGCGAACTGCATCGACAAAGTGTAAGTGCCAGGCGGCAGCTTGACCTCGGTCTCGGTCTGGCCCTTGCCGAAGTGGATGTGATGCTCGTCGGCCGGCACCACTTCGCCAGCCTTGACCGGCGCGGCATTGATCAGCAGGTGATGGTGGCCGGTGTTGGCCGTCATGTCGCCGGCCGGCTTGACATCCATGCCGCTGACGGCGAACTTGACCTTGAACGGGCTGGTGACGGTGGCGCCATCGGCCGGCTCGACAAACGATACCGATTGCTGGGCGTATGCACTGGCGCCGAGGGTCAGGAAGGCTGCTGCGGCAATCAATTTTTTCATCATAGGGTATCTCCGGGTTAGTCGTTCTTGATGACGATACTAGGGAACTTGCTGGTCATATCCTTGGCCTTCTCCGAGACCTGTACTGCAATCTTGCGCGCGATATCCTTGTAGATGGCGGCCACCTTGCCGTCCGGCTCGGCCACCACGGTCGGCTTGCCGGAGTCGGCCTGCTCGCGGATGGACAGCGTCAGCGGCAACGCGCCGAGGAACTCGACATTGAAGTCCTTGCACATCTTGGCACCACCGCCGGCGCCGAAGATTTCCTCCGCGTGGCCGCAGTTGGAGCAGATGTGCGTGCTCATGTTCTCGACGATGCCCAGGATCGGAATGCCGACCTTCTCGAACATCTTCAAGCCCTTGCGCGCGTCCAGCAGCGCGATGTCCTGCGGCGTGGTGACGATGACGGCGCCGGTGACCGGCACTTTCTGCGACAAGGTCAATTGTATGTCGCCGGTACCGGGCGGCATGTCGACCACCAGGTAATCCAGGTCGCGCCAGTTGGTCTGCTCCAGCAGCTGCTGCAGCGCCTGCGTGACCATCGGGCCGCGCCACACCATCGGCTCGTCCGGATCGATCAGGAAGCCGATCGACGACACTTGCACGCCGTAATTCTCCAGCGGCTCCATGGTCTTGCCGTCCTTGGTCTCCGGCCGGCCGGACACGCCCAGCATCATCGGCTGCGACGGGCCGTAGATATCGGCATCCAGCAGGCCGACCGAGGCGCCCTCGGCGGCCAGCGCCAGCGCCAGGTTGACGGCGGTGGTCGACTTGCCGACGCCGCCCTTGCCGGAGGCCACGGCGATGATGTTCTTCACGTTGGGCATGAGCTTCAGGCCACGCTGCACGGTATGCGAGATGATCTTGCTCGACACGCCGACGCTGACGTTGCCAACGCCCGGCAGCGCGCGCAGGCCGGAGATGACGGCGGCGCGGATGCCGTCGAACTGGCTGCGCGCCGGGTAGCCCAGCTCGATATCAAGGGAAACATCGCCGCCCTCGACCTTCAAATTCTTCACGGCCTTGCCGGTCACATAGTCTTTCGTTGTATTTGGGTCAACGATCTTGGACAGCGCGGCTTTGACGTCTTCTACTGTGATGCTCATGTAACTCTCTCCGTAAAATGTGCCCTCATTCTAGCGCATCGCGCCAGAAAACCCCTCGAACGTGCGCAGTTGCGGCTTCCACTGTTAAAATGTTCTTTTTCCACCCACAAAGTGCATCAACCATGACCCGCAAGCTGTTCGTCACCACTGCCCTGCCCTACGCAAACGCCGCTTTCCATATTGGCCACATGATGGAGTACATCCAGGCCGACATCTGGGTCCGGTTCCAGCGAATGCAGCGCGACGGCGCGAATGGGGAAACTAAGCAACGCGTGGTGCACTTCGTCGGCGCCGACGACACCCACGGCACGCCGATCATGATCGCGGCCGAAAAGGAAGGCATCACGCCGCAGGAATTCGTCGCCAAGATCGCCGCCGGCCGCGCCCAGTACCTGGACGGCTTCCACATCGCCTTCGACAACTGGTATTCCACCGACTCGCCGGAAAACGTCGAGCTGTCGCAGGGCATCTACCGCAAGCTGCGCGATAACGGCCTGATCCAGACCAAGATCGTGCCGCGCTTCTACGACCCGGTCAAAGGCATGTTCCTGGCGGACCGCAACATCAAGGGCGAGTGCCCGACCTGCCACGCCAAGGACCAGTACGGCGACAACTGCGAAGTCTGCGGCGCCGCCTACCAGCCGACCGAGCTGATCAACCCGTTCTCGGTGTTCACCAACGCCACGCCGGTGTTGAAGGATTCGGAGCAGTACTTCTTCAAGCTGTCCGACCCGCGCTGCTACCAGTTCCTCAAGGACTGGCTGAACACGCCCGGCCGCTTGCAGCCGGAGATGGTCAACAAGGTCAGCGAATGGCTGGGCGAATCCGGCGAAAAGCTGGCCGACTGGGACATCTCGCGCGACGCGCCCTACTTCGGCATCCCGATCCCTGACGCGCCGGGCAAGTTCTTCTACGTCTGGCTGGACGCGCCGGTCGGCTACCTGGCCAGCCTGAAGAACTACTGCGAGAAGAAAGGCATCGACTACGAGGCGCTGCTTAAGGATCCTGGCACCGAGCAGATCCACTTCATCGGCAAGGACATCGTCTCCTTCCACCTGCTGTTCTGGCCGGCCATGCTGAACTTCGCCGACCATCCGGTGATCGACAAGCTCAAGGTCAACGTGCACGGCCACCTGACCGTCAACAACGAGAAGATGTCCAAGTCGCGCGGCACCGGCATCTCGCCGCTGCGCTACCTGAACCTGGGCATGAACCCGGAATGGCTGCGCTACTACATCGCCTTCAAGCTGAACTCCAAGGTGGAAGACCTGGACTTCACCGGCGACGACTTCGTGGCCCGCGTCAACAGCGATTTGATCGGAAAATACGTCAACATCGCCTCGCGCTGCGCCGGCTTCATCGCCAAAAAATTCGACGGCAAGCTGGCATCGTCGCTGTCCGAGGGCGCGCAGGGCTGGATCAAGCGCGCGCTGATCACCGCTGACGGCGTCGAGCGCCAGGCCAGCATCGCCGCCAATTTCGAGGCGCGCGAGTTCGGCAAGGCGCTGCGCGAGATCATGGAAATCGCCGACATCACCAACCAGTACGTCGACGAGAACAAGCCGTGGATCCTGGCCAAGGACGACGCCAAACTGGCCGAGCTGCACGACGTCTGCACCACCGCGCTGATCCTGTTCCGCCAATTGACCATCCTGCTGTCGCCGGTGCTGCCGGGCGTGGCCGCCAACGTGGCCAAGTTCCTCAACGACGACCAACTGGTGTGGGCTGATACCGACGTCGCCAGCGGCGTGGTGTCCAGCGCCATGCTGGGCCGCACGATCGGCGCCTACGCGCACCTGATGACGCGCGTCGATGCCAAGATGATCGAAGACCTGTTCGACGCGCCGGCCCAGCAAGCCGCAGCGGCCGCCGCTCCGGCAGCCGCCGCCAAGCCAGCCAAGCAAGCAGCCGCCGCCGCGCCAGCCGCGCCGGCACTGCCGATGCCGGAAGGCGTGGAAGACCTGGCGCCGCAGATCAGCATCGACGACTTCGTCAAGATCGACCTGCGCGTGGCCAAGATCGTCAACTGCGAACACGTGGACGGTTCCGACAAGCTGCTGCGCCTGACGCTGGACGTCGGCGAAGGCCGCCTGCGCAACGTCTTCTCCGGCATCAAGTCCATGTACCAGCCGGAAGAACTGGTCGGCAAGCTGACCGTGATGGTCGCCAACCTGGCGCCGCGCAAGATGAAGTTCGGCGTGTCCGAAGGCATGGTGCTGGCCGGTTCGGCCAAGGACGAGAAAGCCAATCCAGGCATCTACATCCTCAACCCGTGGCCGGGCGCCGAGCCAGGCATGCGTATTCGCTAAGGGCGTGGGCATGAACATCGTGGTTCGGGAAGCAAGGAATGACGATGCCCAGCTGATCGCCGAGCTCACGCGCGCCGCGTGGGCCGGCAAGGTCAGCGTCACCTCCAGTGGCCACCGCGAGACCGCCGTCCACGTCGCAGACCACCTGCGCGATGGCGGCGGATTCATCTTGCTGGTCGATGAAAAGCCGGTGGGTTCGGTGCGCTGGCTGCCGCTGGACGCCGAGCCGGACGTATGGGAAGTGTGCCGCATGGGCGTGCTGCCCGAGCACCGGGGCAGCAACCTGTCGCAGCATCTGCTGGAAGCCGTGATCCACCACGGCCTGGCCTGCGGCGTCGAAGAAGTGCGGCTGGCCGTGCGCAGCGATCAGCCCAAGCTGATCGATTTCTACAGCGCCTTCGAATTCGAACTGGCCGAAGAACTCGAATACACGCACGCCAACCCGTTGGAGCCGCCGCCGCTGGTGATGCGGCGTTACTTGTAAATACCGCAGCCGAGGATCACGTCGTCCACCCGCTCGACGTAGGTGCGCTTGCCGTCGATCTGGCCGGTGGCGGGATTGGGCCATTTGTAGTCGACCCAGCCCTTGCCTTCCTTGCCCATCCCGACCGCCAGAATGTCCTTGATCAGGAACTTGCCGTCGGCGTCCTTCATCTCCTTGACGTTTTTGCCCACCAGTTTGACGTTGGCGCCGTTGGCCAGCTCCACGCCGTCGCCGTTGGCGCCGAAGGCGAAGATGTACAGATCCTTCTGGATGAACTGTCCCTTGGGATTATTGAACTCGGCCAGCGCCTTCTCCTTGCCGTTCTTTTTCATGAATTCGGCGGCCTTCTTGACCATCGCCACCGCTTCATCGGCCGTGCCCTTCTCCGCCGCGCCGGCGCCCGCGTTGATCAACAGCGCCATGCAACCCACCATCAGGTACTTCAACAGGTTTTTCATTTTCCCAGCTCCTTGGATTAACAACACGAACGTCGATTATTCGATGCCAGCCAGGCCAGCACCGGGCCCACGCCCACCACATCCGCCGCGCGGGCGATGACCGCCTCGGTGACGCACCACGGATATGGCAGCGAGGCCACCCATTTCATCACCGGCTCCAACGCGGCAGGCGGCAGTATCTGCATGACCTCCACGCTGATGGCCAGCCGCTCGGCCAGGCCGGTGACATCTTCGAAACGCCAGTCATAGCGCCCGCACCCGACCCGCACATTGCCACTGCCCTTGTCCGTCATCGCCACCAGCCATTCGCAGCTGAAGGCGGAAACCCCTTTTCCCGGCGGAGGCCCCAGGCAAAAAGTATAGACGTTCTCGTAGCTTTGGCCGAAACGGCGTACCAAAACCTCGGCAATGGCGTCGCGTCCCTGCGACAGTGGCGGAAAGGTGATGCTGTCGGTATGAACCTGCATCGACAGCAAGGCATCCTCGCTGAAGGCCTCGGCCAGCAGGTGGGGACGATTGCCATCCTTCGCCAGCAGGTAGCTGTGGATGGTGTGGGCGGGGGAGCGCATGATAGCCGGCCTAGAAGACGTGGCGAATGCCGAGATTCAGGCCACGGTTGCCGGTGCCGCCCTCGATCGCGCTGCCGACCGTGTAGCCCGCGCCGTTCTTGTTGCGGATGTAGGCATACACGCCGTACAAGTCAGTGCGCTTGGACAGGTAGTAGCGATAGCCCGCCGCCAGCTGCTCCGCGTCCTGATTGAAGCTGGTCTTGTCGTTCTTGCGGATGTAGGAAGCGATCCACGTGCCCATCCCCTGCGGCACGGTCACGCCCAGCAGCACCACGCTGCTGTCGATCGACGGCGTCGGCGCCACCGCGTAGCCGAACGGATTGTTCAGGTTACGCGGCAAGGCGCTGTTCATGCCCTTGTCCACGCCATACGCGAAGTGCGCCTTCGCCACGCCAAAGTCGTACAAGGCCGTCAGCACGGTGTTCCTCGCGCTGCTGTTGGTCTTCACGGTGGCCGTATCGTTGTTGCGGTTGTGATGCGCCAGGCGCACCACCAGCGGACCATTCACGTATCCGACCGAACCGCCGAACTGGCGCTGCGCCGTGCTGTCGCCCGCGACTTCGCCCACGCCGTAGACCACTTCCGCGTTGAAGCCGTTCACCACCGGCGACGCGTACTTGACCGCGTTGTCCATGCGGCTGGCGCTATTGCCGGTGGACGCCATCAGGTTCTTGGTGTCGCCCGCCGTGCCGGAGCCGAAGGGATCGACCGCCGCCACCGCCAGGTACTGCGGCGTGTACTGGCGGCCCAGCGTCAGCGTGCCGGCCGTCTTGCTCTGCAGGCCGACGTAGGCCTGGCGCCCGAACAGCAAGCCGCCCTGCCCCATCGCGCCGGTATCGGCCTGGAAGCCATTCTCCAGCAGGAAGATGGCCGACAAGCCGTCGCCCAGGTCCTCCGTTCCCTTGAAGCCCAGCCGCGATCCCGACTCCACGCCGCTGGTCAATTTGGTGCTGGAAGCCGCCGCGCCAACGCCGCCGCTCTCGCGCACCACCGCCATGTCGACGATGCCGTACACCGTCACGTTGGATTGGGCCGCCGCCGTACCTGCCAAGGCGGCCAGCGCCAGCGCAAACATAGTCTTGTTCATTTTTTTGTCCCCAGTTGTTCAGGCTCTGATATGGAAGGCGGGATAACGAGCCCTGGCTACCCCGCCCATCTGCTTATTTGATGCCGAAGCCGCCGCCACCCGGCGTCTCGATCGCGAACACGTCGCCCGCCCGCATCTCCGCCGTGTGCGTGGCGCCGAATTCCTCGATCGATCCGTCGCCGCGCTCGACCCAGTTGCGGCCCAGCGCACCAGGCGCCGCGCCTTCCAGGCCGAACGGCGCGATGCGGCGGTGGCCGGCCAGGATGTTGGCCGTCATCGCCTCCAGGAAGCGGATGCGGCGCAATGCTCCATCACCGCCGCGCTGCGCGCCCTCGCCGCCACTGCCGCGCCGGATCGCGTGAGTCTCAACCAACACCGGGAAGCGCCATTCCAGCACTTCGGGATCGGTCATGCGCGAGTTGGTCATGTGCGTCTGCACCGCCGCCGTGCCGTCGAAGCCCGGCCCCGCGCCGGAACCGCCGGCGATGGTTTCGTAGTACTGGTGCTCTTCGTTCCCGAAGGTGAAGTTGTTCATCGTGCCCTGCGAAGCCGACATCACACCCAGCGCGCCATACAGCGCATCGGTGACGTACTGCGATACTTCCACATTCCCCGCCACCACCGCCGCCGGATAGCGCGGGTTGAGCATCGAGCCTTCCGGGATGATGAGGTTGAGCGGCTTGAGCACGCCCTCGTTCATCGGGATGTCGCTGTCGATCAGCGTGCGGAACACGTACAACACGGCCGCCTTGCAGACCGACAGCGGCGCATTGAAGTTGGTCGGACGCTGCTCGCTGGTGCCGGTGAAGTCCACCGTGGCGCTGCGGCTGGCGTGGTCGATGGTCAGCTTCACCTTCAGCACCGCGCCGTCGTCCATCTCGTAGGCGAAGCTGGCGTCGCGCAGGCCGCCGATGGCCTTGCGCACCGCCGCCTCGGCGTTGTCCTGCACGTGCTGCATGTAGGCCAGCACCACGTCCTCGCCGTAGCAGGACACCGCTTTTAGCAGCTCATTGGCGCCGGTCTCGCAGGCGCCCAGTTGGGCGATCAGGTCGGCGATGTTCTGGTCGATATTGCGGCTCGGCCAAGGGCCGGCGCCAAACAGCCCGCGCACCAGCGGCTCCATGAACACACCCTTGTCGACGATCTTGATGTTATCCAGCAGGACGCCCTCTTCCAGGATGGTGGTGCTGTTGGGCGGCATGGAGCCGGGCGTGATGCCGCCGACGTCGCCGTGGTGGCCGCGCGCGGCGACGTAGAACAGCGGCTTTTCGCTGTCGCCATAGACCGGGCAGACGATGGTGATGTCCGGCAGGTGGGTGCCGCCGTTGTATGGCACGTTGAGCACATAGGCGTCGCCCGGCGCCATCGTGGCCGCGTGCTGGCGGATCACGCATAACACGCTGTCGCTCATCGAGCCCAGATGCACGGGGATGTGCGGCGCGTTGGCGATCAGGTTGCCGTGGCGGTCGAAGATGGCGCAGGAGAAGTCCAGCCGCTCCTTCATGTTGACCGAGTAGGCGGTGTTCTCCAGCGTGGTGCCCATCTGCTTGGCGATCGCCATGAACAGGTTGTTGAAGATCTCCAGGTGGATCGGATGCACGGCGGTGGTCATCTTGTGCGCGCTGCCGGCGGCTGCGGTGCGCTCCAGCATCAGCGTATGGTCGGGCAGCACGTGCGCGGTCCAGCCGGCGTCCACCACAGTGGTGGCGATCTCCTCCCGGATCAGCGCGGGGCCGACCACGCGGCTGCCCACCGGCAGCTCGGCGCGCACATGCAGCGCGATCGGCACGGTCTGGCCGTCGACGTAGCTGTAGACGCGGCCCGGCGAATCGCCGCCGCCACCGGCCGGCACTTCGATGACGAAGTCCGCGCCATCGCCAGCGCCTATCGCCTCGGCGGAAACCGACTCAATCACCAGCGGCTGGCCTTCCATGACGAAGCCAAAACGGCCGCGATACAGCGCCGCAAAGGCCTCGCTCATCTCGGCCATGCCGCCCAGCGGGATGACGAAGGCGGAATCGCTGTCCTCATACTTCAGCCGCGCGCACAGTTCAACGCGGATGTCCTCCTGCGCCACCTGCTGCTCCAGCAGCTCGGTCGCGGCGTCGCGCGCCAGGGCGACCAGCTGCGGTCCCAGTTCGGCCAGCGTGGCCTCGCTGAGCGGTTGTTCGACCGCGCCTTCGCGCATGGCGCGGATGTCGGCCAGTCCCATGCCGAACGCGGACAGCACGCCGGCGAACGGATGGATCACGATCTTGGTCATGCCCAGCACATCGGCCACGCGGCAGGCGTGCTGCCCGCCGGCGCCGCCGAAGCAGCACATGGCGTAGCGGCTGACGTCATAGCCGCGCTCCACCGAGATCGACTTGATCGCCTGCGCCATGTTATCGACCGCCACCGCCAGGAAGCCATCGGCCACGGCGGACGGCGACAGCCGCGTGCCGGTTTCGCGGGCGATCTGCTCGGCCAGTTCGCCGAAAGCACGCACCACCACGTCGCGGTCCAGCGGCTGGTCGCCGTTCGGGCCGAATACGTGCGGGAAGTGCTCCGGCTGGATACGGCCCAGCATCACGTTACAGTCGGTGACGGTCAGCGGGCCGCCCTTGCGGTAGCTGGCCGGCCCCGGATTGGCGCCCGCCGATTCCGGGCCGACCTTGAAGCGGCCGTTCTCGAAACTGCAGATCGAGCCGCCGCCCGCCGCCACGGTATGAATGTGCATCATCGGCGCACGTACCCGCACGCCGGCCACCACGGTCTCGAACACGCGCTCGTAGGCGCCGTCGTAGTGGGCGACGTCGGTCGACGTGCCGCCCATGTCGAAGCCGATCACCTGTTTCAGGCCGATCGCCTCGCAGCTCTTGACCGCGCCGACGATGCCGCCGGCGGGGCCGGACAGGATCGCATCCTTGCCCTGGAAGCGGCCGGCGTCGGTCAGGCCGCCGTTCGATTGCATGAACATGATGCGCACGTTGCCCGTATCGGCCGACACCCGCGACACGTAATCGCGCAGCACCGGCGACAGGTAGGCATCCACCACCGTGGTGTCGCCACGGCCGACGATCTTCATCAAGGGGCTGACCTGGTGGCTGACGGAGATTTGCGTAAAGCCCGCCTCCTCGGCCAGCGCCTGCAGCCGCTGTTCGTGCTGCGGATAGCGGTAGGCGTGCATCAGCACGATGGCGATGGCGTCGATGCCCATGGCGCGCAGTCCCACGAACTGGCCCCGCAGACGCTCCTCGTCCGGCACCTCCAGCACCTCGCCGCGTGCGCCGATGCGCTCATCGATCTCGATCACTTTTTCGTAGATCAAATCCGGCAGCTCGATACGCATGGCGAAGATGTCCGGCCGGTCCTGGTAGCCGATGCGCAGCTGGTCGGCGAAGCCGCGCGTGATCGCCAGCGCGGTGCGCGCGCCCTTGCGCTCCAGCAGCGCGTTGGTGGCGACGGTGGTGCCCATCTTGATCACTTCGATCTGCTCGGCCGGCAGCGGATCGCCGGTCTTCAATCCGAGCATGTCGCGCATGCCCTGCGTGACGGCGTCGTCGTAGCGCTCCGGGTACTCGGACAGCAGCTTGTGCGTAACCAGCTTGCCGTCCGGGCGGCGCGCGACGATGTCGGTGAACGTGCCGCCACGGTCTACCCAGAACTGCCAGCGGAGTTGTTGGGTGGGGATGTCGTTTTTCATGATAATGCCTCTACTGTCTAAATCAGGATTCAAGTTGTTTGCCGGCGGTTTCGGGCAGCGTCAGCGCGGCCAGGATCATCACGCCGTAGGCCGTACCGGCGAATATGCCGATCGCCTCGCCCAGCGCCATCGACTGGCTGCTCATGCCTATCATCAGCGGGAACAGCGAACCGACCGCGCGGCCCATGTTGTAGCTGAAGCCCTGGCCCGAACCGCGGATCTCGGTCGGGAACAATTCGGTCAGGAAGGCGCCCATGCCGCTGAACACACCGGACACGCAGAAGCCCAGAGGGAAGCCGAGGAACAGCATCACGCCATCGGTCACCGGCAGCCGGGTGTAGGCCAGCGCGATGCACAGCGAGCCGGTGGCGAACAGGATGAAGTTCTTCTTGCGGCCCAGGTAGTCGGTCAGGAAGGCGCTGACGATGTAGCCCACATACGAGCCGACGATCACCATCGCCAGGTAGCCGCCGGTGCCCAGCACCGTCAGATGGCGCTCGGTTTTCAGGAAGGTCGGCAGCCAGGTGGTGATGGCGTAGTAGCCGCCTTGGGCGCCGGTGGTCAGCAACACGGCGCGCAGCGTTGTGCTCAGCATCTTGGGTGCGAAGATTTGGGCGAACGAGGCGCGGTCCGCCGGGGCCACCTTCTTCTGCTGCGCCACGAACACCTCTGGCTCGTCGACGAAGCGGCGGATGAAGATCACGAACAGCGCCGGCAGGATCCCCAGCAGGAACAGCGAGCGCCATGCCCATTCGGCCGGCAGCAGCGAGAACATCAGCGCATACAGCAGCGCCGACACGCCCCAGCCTATCGCCCATCCCGCCTGCACCATGCCGACCGCCTTGCCGCGGTCCTTGGCGCGGATTACCTCGCCGATCAGGATGGCGCCGGCGGTCCACTCGCCGCCCATGCCGAAGCCCATCAGGCCGCGCGCCACCAGCAGCTGCGTGAAGTTCTGCGCCAGGCCGCACAACACGGTGAAGAGGGCGAACCACAGGATGGTCAGCTGCAGCGTCTTGACGCGGCCGATGCGGTCCGACAGGATGCCGGCGATCCAGCCGCCAGCGGCGGAAGTCAGCAGCGTGACGGTGCCGATCAAGCCGGCGTCGCCCTTGGACAAGCCCCAGGTGGCGATCAGCGTCGGGATCACGAAGCTGAGGAATTGCGTGTCCATCGCGTCGAGCGCGTAGCCGATCTTGCAGCTCCAGAAGGTGCGGCGCTCCTTGCCGGTCAAGGCGTGGAACCAGGCGAAAAATCCTTCCGGCTGGGTGGTTGATAGAGCTCTGGTGTTCATGGTGGTCCCCTTTTGTCAGATGTAGCACTCCCCTGCGGACGCGCTGTGCGGGTCCGTCGCGGGTGCCACTTTGGTTTTAAATCAGAACGCTGCTAAAGATGAATTCAGTATGTCCGTCACCAGCATGTAGCCTGGCTGGTGGGTGATCACCAGCGGCAGGCGCGCATGGCGTATGGCTTCCTGCGGCGTCACGCCGCATGCCCAGAAGACCGGTATCTCGTCCGGCATGATCTCGACCGGATCGCCGTACTCAGGCCGCGCGATGTCGGCGATGCCGATCAGCGCCGGGTCGCCCAGGTGTACCGGCGCGCCATGCACGGCCGGGTAGCGGCTGGTGATCTGGATCGCGCGGATAGCATCGGCCGCCTTCATCGGCCGCATCGACACCACCATCTCGCCACCGAACGGGCCGGCGGCCTGGTTGCGGATATTGGTGCGGTACATGGCGACGTTGCGGCGCTGTTCGATGTGGCGCAGCTTG
>Ga0308157_10005876_pt1 | contig 15043 bp, 10 predicted proteins | sample PhyBR1_FD_201035 | JGI IMG/M metagenome (GOLD analysis project Ga0308157, IMG submission 201035) | Phyllosphere microbial communities from UC Gill Tract Community Farm, Albany, California, United States - DLSLB.R1 | ecosystem: Host-associated > Plants > Phyllosphere > Unclassified | place: USA...
TCACCCGCGCCGGGAGTCGTCGGCTTGTACCCGTCGGGCGCCGTTACGGTCACGGTGTAGTGCTCACCTTCCGGCAACACCGGCAGGTTGTTGAATGTGTACTCGCCGTTCTCGCCGGTGGTGGTCGGCTCGACGATGTTGCCATCGATGTCAGTAACAGGCTCGCCATCGGGGCCCGTGAGCGTCAGCTCGACGCCCTCAATACCCGGCTCGTCGTCATCCTGAATGCCGTCGCGGTCGTTGTCGAACCAGACGTAATCACCGACCGACACGCTGGGCGTGCGGTAGCCGGCGTCGATCGTCGGGTTGTCGGCCTCGTTCGGCTCGCCCGAATTGTTGCCCTCGAGCTCGGCGCGGAACGGCACCATGCCGTCGGCGCCAGGATTCGAGTCATTCGCGGCATCATCGTCGTCGCCACCCTGCCGGGTCAGCGGGTACGTGACACCGTCGAGCTCGACCTCGGTCGGAAAACCGATGATGTAGTCGTGGCCTGCGAGCAGGTCGGTGAAGGCGTAGTAGCCGTCGCCGTTCGTCGTCGTACGCTCGATCTCGATGCCATCAGCGTCGTAGAGCACAACCTCGACTCCTGCGAGCGGCTGCTCGACTTCGGGATCGCCCTGGAGACCATCGCCGTTCGCGTCGAGCCACACGTAGTCGCCCACCGATACCAACGCCGGAACGAAACCGAAGTCGATCGAGTGGTCGTTACGGCCAGCGGCAGGTGAGGTGATCTCGTCGAGCACGACATACGCCGGGAGACCAGAATCTTCAGTAGCCGAGGCACCGTTGTTATCAATGCCGCGGTCGCCGCCCGCGTCGGTCACGGTCGGGCTATAGCCCGCCAGCGGGCCACCCGGCGCGAAGTCTTCCTCGCGGTCGAGACGCACCTGATACGTGGCGTCGGGGAGCAGACCATCGGCGGTGTCGAAGTAGTACTCGCCGTTCTCGTCGGTCTCGGTTGTCGCGACGAGTTCGCCGTTCGCGTCGTACAGGCTCACTTGAACCCCCGCTATGCCGGGCTCGTTGCCGTCCTGAATGCCGTCCTGGTCAGTGTCAGACCAGACGCGGTTGCCAATCTGCTGGGTGGCCTCCAGAACGATCGCTTCCATGTCAGCTAGCCCCTGAGCCTTGCCGAAATCACCCGTGATCTCGGCGTTGCGTACAGGGCTGCCGTTGCTGAGGTTAAACAAGCGCACGCCGTTCGTGAGGATCGCACCGGTCGCGTCCATCACGTTCGTCAGGATTGTGTTCGTGCCCGGAACGTGGACAAGTCCTGCTGAAGCCGCCTTGGCGTGGAATGCGCCGGTCGTCGAGAACTCGTAAGGCTCGTCAAAGACCATCTCGGTGCCGTTTACGACCGTCGAGACGATGTCACCGGACGCGAGGTAGTTTCCATATGCATCGCCAGTCGACTCGGAGGAGCCGAAGAAGAGGGGCGACCCGTACTGGTCAGCACCGCGATCGCGGAAGCCAAGAATCAATTGGCCATCTTCTGTGTGCGCGATATCCGCCAGAATGGGCTGGGGGAAGGTCCACTGGTTGCCGACCTCAGCCGGGTTAGTGGGAGCGTGGTACGTCGTGCCTTCCACGCACTCTGCAGGGACCGTGTCGTTCCATGGCAGCCAATCAACAGTGCTGCATCCGTTTCCCACGAGGTTATAGACGACGTTTCGTACGCCATGGCGTTCCACCATGTCGGCGGCGTTGCCGTGCACGGGCGCCTCACCCGTCGCAGTCAGTGTGCCGTCGGCGGCACGCTCATACGTCAGGATGTATGTGTCGAGGGTCGTACCACATGTCGCACCCACGTACAGCTGGTCGCCTGATTCTTCGAGGGCAAACGGCGTCCAATCAGCGTCGGAGCAGTCTGCAATTGGCGCGACCTTCAGCGTCTGCACCGGCGCCGGATTTGCGTCTTCCTGAACGGGGAACACCACGAGCGAGTCAGTGTTGAGGTTCACGGTCGTCACGAATGTGTTCGACTCATTAACCTCGACGTCGCCGAGTGCTTCGCGTCCAACCGCGACGCGGAAGTCATAGTCCTGCAGACGGTTACCGAGAACGCCCATATCGGCGGCGTGCTCTGTCGTGCCCGCATCGTCGACGATGGCGTAGGTCTCCTGCGCGCCTGTAAGGGGGTTCACGCGATAGATCGCACCTGGCCCGGACGGTCCGTACGCGGATCCACGCTTGGCATACGCACCCGCATACACATCCTGCGTCTCGGTATCGACGCCGATGCCGTACACGGCACCGATCGATGTCTGGTCCGTGACCTGAGTCGGAGTACCAGGGCTCAGGTCGTAGGGGATGGAATAGATCCCCTTCGTCTCGCCGTCGGGGTATACGCTGTCGGGCTGTACTGCCGAGAACATAGTCGCGTTCTCGGGGCCCAGCGTGGTGTAGTCGATGAAGCCTACGGAAAGTTCCGCGTCCGTGCCATTCGAGAGGTCCACGAATGACACCGTCGGCGCGTACTGAGCCCCAGCGCGTCCATCAACGATCTGCGTGTCAGTGAATCGGCCCGTGTTCGGATTGATGACCTCAACACGATACTGACCGCCCGCAACACCGTCCGAGGGCGTAAATGTCGCCACACCGTCCGCGTCCGTACGCACCTCGACAATGGCGTCCTCGCTGTCGACGATACGCACGCGCACGTCATCCAGCGGAGCGTCGACGCTATCGCGCGTGCCGTTCACATTGACGTCGTTCGCGACGGTGACCGTCAGCGTCCCGTCCGACGTCGCGGCGGCAGCTGGTGCCGCAACCGACAGCAGTGCAATGGGTATTGCACACACCGCCGTTCCTGCTAAGAGTTTCTTCATCGCGTCCCCTCAAGTCAGCAATATGTGCACAAGACATGCAAACGCTATGGATTCTGCTCAGCGCCTTGCCAGGAAGACCTCAGTATTGACCCCCGCTAGGGGTCAAATATCACGAGCCGCGTCAATTTCACCCTCCACGTCATCCCTTCATCTCCGGCCTGCCTGATCGCGGTTTCCTTATCGTTGTCGTTGGTGACTCTGCCCTTCATCGCCCGATGGCCGTGTCTGCCAGAAAGTACGAAGTCCCATGCCCCGACACCACCGCATCGCGATTATCGAAGACCATCTGCTCCAGCGCAGATACGCGGAACGGCTCGTTGCACTACAAGACGATATGTCGGTTGTCTACAGTGGCGCGACGCTACCCGCATTCATGGAATGGATGCGTGCTGCCGCGCAACCGGAGATCCCAGATCTGCTCGTTCTAGACCTCACTGTCGAGCGGGATAGCCCCGCGGATCCACTCGTCGTCCGCAAACTCATCCGCTCAGGGATGCGCGTGATCCTCTTTACGGCGATGACCTCGCCTCCGCTCGTGCGCCAGATGCTCCGCGTCGGCGTGAGCGGCGCAATCGGAAAGCGAGACAGCGAGGAACACATTCTGCTCGCGTTGCGCAAGGTCCTCAAGGGAAGCGAATGGACGTCGCCCGAGCTCTCGGCGGTGATCATGCAAGACTCGCAACGCCCACAGCTGAGCGACCAGGAAGAACGCGCGCTGGTTCTCTATGCGTCAGGGCTCACAATGAGTGCCGTAGCCGAGGCCATCGGCGTACAGCCCGGAACGGCCAAGAAGTACATCCAACGCGTACGCACAAAATACGCCGAGGCCGGCCGCCCCGCGAGCTCACGGAGTAGCCTCAACCGCGTCGCGACGGAAGACGGCTACATGGAACTCACCCCGACGCATGCACTACCAGCGCGATCACGTGGCTTGACAGCCCCTCCACGGTTAGGCAGCCAGTGACGCAACGATCAGTGTCTGTTCACCGAGCTCCTGCCGCGACATGCGTACGGGGCCGTGCGTGCTGATCTGAAACGAACGGAGACCACCGACCGCGACAATGGTCAACGATACGGTTCGGCTATGGTCGGAGATCATGCTGGCAGTCACCGTCGTGCCGTGGTCCGCCGCCGCAACAGCGGCGAGAAGAAATGTTCCGAACGCAGATGCATTCTCCGCGTCATCGACGTCCACACCCTCAACCTGCAACCGGAGCTCTACGCCGTGAGCCCGAGCGGTGGCGAGCGCACGAGCGAACCACCAACTCATGAGCATGCCGCCCGATGAGATCGCACACACTTGGCGGAGGTAATCCGCCTCGCGGCGGCAGACGACACGAAGCTCGGGGTCGTCGAGATCGATCCTGCCTGTACCAATGTCACGCAGAATTTCTAGAGATGCGTCGAGACCCGCGTCACTCCACTGCTCCAAGAGACTCTGCGCACTGTCGACGAGAGCTCGCTGGCGGCGTACGAGACGCCGTCGTTCTCGCGCACTATACATGCGATCAACAAGGTCGAGGAACACTCGGTGCAGGAGGTACCAGGCCAGAAGCACCGCGAGGGCCGGCACTTGCGCGATGATGCCCTGCAAAGCGACTACGGGATCATCATATGCACGTATCAGAATCGTGGTCGCCAGCGCCACGAGCACGAGCGCAAGCGCCGCGAAGAACGCCTTCCTGTCGGGACGTGTGACCAGCAGGAAAACACACATTCCGGTGATGAGCATGGGCGGAAACGCGCTACCGAGGCCGCGCGCCTGGTCGCCTGCCTCGTACCCGAGCCAGGCCACAATCGGCACCAGCACGAGAGTCACTCCGTGAAGCCAGCCAGGCAGGTCACGCCCCCTGCGCATCACGAGCCAGAACGCGAGGGTGAGGCTGAAGACGATGACCGCCGAGGCTGTGAGAGAGATCGGCCCGATACGGGGATCTAACGCGGAGATCGCTACGCTCGCGCCATGGATCGAGACAGACCAGATGAGAGCCGCCCTGGCTAGCACTGAACGACTGCGGTGCACGCCAGACTCGATGAACGAACCGGTGTCAGCCTCCACTACCTGCGTCGAACATCGGAGTTCGATGGACGTTCCTTGCCCGACTGCGGTATACAGCGCCACATCAATACCGTGTGCACGGGCGCGGGCGAAGAGCGATTCGGCGAGACCGCGACCGCGCACCAGTTCTCCGTCGAATCCGCGTCCGTCATCGTGGACGACGACGATCATCTGATCGCCCTCGGACCTGACCTCGATACGCACCCGGTCGTCGCCCGCGTGCTTCGCCGCGTTCGTGACCGCCTCGACGGTGCAGTCGAGAAGGGCATGAGCCGTGGACGCGGGAAGAGCCGGTTCCACGTCCCGGATCACGATCTTCGCGTCGTCCGCCCATTCGACGCGCACGCCCGCCACGCGTTCAATGTCGACGAGACTTCTCATCGCACGGGGAGCGGCCGGTCCTGCGCGAAGCTCCTCGACACGTTCGAGGTTGCTCCGGCACCGTTCCCGGATGAGTTCGCGGTCGTTCTCGCCATGATCACGGGCGAGAAGCGCGAAGGTGTTGATCACCGTGTCGTGCAACGTGCGCGTATACTCGGCCATTGTCTCCACGGTGACGCCTCGCACGATGGATTGCTGCTCCGTTTCAGACGTCACGGTTTCTTCGGCATCGATCATACGTGCGACGGCACGTATCCCGCGCCCGAGGAAGACGACCGCGGTCGCCAAGGCCGCGAACGCCAAGACTACTCGCACCAGTTTCCCCAGGTCGCCGGCCGGAGAGTATGCGATCGCCGCAGCGCCCGCAACCGCTACGCCCGCGACGACGAACAGCGGTGCGTGCCCCTCCCACAGCAGAATAGGCACCGCCGCGGCGATAACCAGGCAGACGAAAGAGATCGTGAAGAGCAACTGCTGGTCATCGACGACGATGACGAGGTCGACGAGACACGCGAGGTAGGTCGCCCCCATCATCCATGCGGGGCCGAGCAACGCGAGAGCCGCCGCAATTCCGAGGAGAAGCGCAATGCCGTGCAGAGCCAGCGGCACGACCAGCGATACCCGCATGTGCGAGAAAACGGCTGCCAGAACGAACATCGGCTGTATCAGAGTCACACCGCCGATCTCTGCGATGCGCAACGCGTGGGCGACTCTTTGCGCGTTCGTCTCCTGCGCGACTTTCGCGGAACGCGCCCGTCGTGACGTCATTCCGACACCCTTTCTCTACCCACCAGGCGGCGCGGCGACATCCTGTTCGCCCGCGACGCACCGGCGCGATTTCGTGGCCAGCGGCTGGTGAAAATCGGCGCCGAAGCAGAAGAGAACACCGAACCCCGGGTATCGATCCGTGCACGCTCCGCGAGGTCGCATCGGACGATGGGCCGCCCAGTCAAGAATAGCGACCGAGCGTCGACGCGGGAGCTCGCCCGGCTACCGCCTCGCCTTCTGCTTCGGCGACCCGAGTTCCCACGTCTCCGTTCCCCCGCCCAGCCGCGTCTCCGGCGCTCCGTCGAGCTCGTCGGCGTACACCTCCGAGTCGTCGACCGGCTCGTAGCCGATGCGGCGCGCGCCGTCTCGCGACAGCCAGTTGCGCGTGTTGGCGGACGCTCCCCACACGTATGCGAAGGATCCGTAGTCGTTCTCGAGCGCGGCGTCGACAAGCGCGCGGGCATCGCGGGGCGAGAGCCAGACCGCCATCCGTGTCAGCGACTTCGGCCGCTCGCTGCAGCCGCCGATCCGGATTGCGACACCCACCATGCCGTATCGCTCGCAGTACAGCCGCACAAGCGCTTCGCCGGCCGCCTTGCTCCATCCGTAATAGCTATCGGGGCGCGGCGGGGCATCGTCGGGCAGGCCTTCTTCGATCTCTGCGAGGCCGACGGCGTGATTGCTCGAGGCGAAGACGAATCGACCCACGCCCTCGGCCGCGGCGGCCTCCAGCACGTTCCGGGTGCCCTCGATGTTGACGAGGACGATCTCGTCCCAGGTGTCTTCGCCGGCGATGCCGGCGAGGTGCACGACGTCGGTGACGCCGCGCATCGCGCCGCGCACCGCCTCCGGATCCGTGATGCTGCCGTGCAGGACGCGCACGTCGGGGCGTTCGACGGTCGCGCCGGCCTCGTCGAGGAGCACGTAGCGCCACCCCGCTCGGGGCGGTCGGTCGAGCAGCATGCCGCCGATGCGTCCAGCTCCGCCGGTCATCAGCACGGTTCTCGTCATACCCTCAGTCTGGCGGATCCGGGCGGCCTCATCGTCCCCCTTGGAGAACCCGCCCTGGCCTGCTAGCCGTGACCGCCCCCGACGGGAATCCCCATCCTCACGACGGTGCCCGCGCCCTCGACCGAGCGCAGCGACACGGATCCGCCGTGGCGGGAGAACACGGTCTGCACGAGCGTGAGACCCAGGCCGGATCCCGCAACGTCGCGCGCGTTGGCGGCTCGCGCCAGCTCGTCGAACACCTGCGGCAGGTCGCTCTCGGGGATGCCGCGGCCGGAATCGGCGACCTCGATCACGGCGGTGCCGGATTCCTCGCGGAGGCGCACTTCGATGGATCCCGCGGAGGAGTACTTCGCGGCGTTGCCAAGCACGTTGTCGATCGCCAATGACAGCAGGTCGAGATCGGCCGACACCGGGGGCACCGGCCACGGCACGCGCGTGACCTCCAGCCGGATCCGCCCGCCCGCCGCCGGCTCACGGGCGGCGAGCGCGTCGACGGCCTCGACGATCAGCGCCTCCAAGTCGACGTCCTCGCGCTCGAGGGCGCGCGTCTCGAGCTCAGCGAGCTTGCGCAGGTCCCGTACGAGGTCGCTGAGCCTGCCCGCCTGGGAGTCGACGAGCGACCAGCGCGGATCCTCGGTGCCCGCCGCGGCGGCCGTCGCGCGGATCGCGGTCAGCGGATTCTTCAGCTCGTGATCGAGCCGCGCGAGGAAACGGCGGTGCCGCTGCCGCTCGGCCTCGAGTGTCTCGGCGGCGGCTGCCGCGGATACAGCCGCCCGCGCGCTCTCGCGCTCTCGGATCCGCGCCGCGCGCGAGCGGCGCACGAGCAGCACCGCGACGATGGCGAGGCTCGCGAGCACGCCGATCACGACGAAGGCGAGCGGGATCGCGACGGCGATCTGCAGCATCCGGCGCTCGCCGAGCAGGGCGAGCACGCCGCCGATCACCGCGCCGAGCGCGAGCGGGATCGCGGCGAGCAGCCACGGCCTCACGCCGCCACCACCTGCGCGATGAAGCGATAGCCGAGCCCCTGGGCGGTATCGATGAAGCGCGGATCCGCGGGGTCGTCGCCGAGCACGCGCCGCAGCTCGGCGATGCGATGGTCGACGGCGCGGCTCGAGGTCGCGAAGTCGAAGCCCCAGAGCCCGGCGAGCAGCCGTTCGCGCGAATGGGCCTCCTGCGGATGCGTCATCAGGAACTCGAGCAGCGTGAGCGCCTTCGGCGTGAACGTCAGTTCACGCGCTCCGAGCCACGCCCGCCGCGAGGTGCGGTCGAGCACGAGATCGCCTGCGCGGATCCGCTGGCTCGTCGGCACGCCTCGGGACGCCCGGCGCAGAACGGCCCGCACGCGCGAGAGCAGCTCCTGAGGGTCGAAGGGCTTGTTGAGGTAGTCGTCCGCGCCCTCGTCGAGGGCCGCGCTGCGCTCGAACGACTCCCCGACCTGCGTCAGCAGGATCACCGGCAGCCACGGGTCGCTCTCGCGCAGCCGCCGCACGAACTCGCGCCCGTCCATGTGCGGCATGAGCACATCGCTCACCACCAGATCGGGTTTTTCCTCCCGAACGGCGGCGAGCCCTTCGCGCCCGTCCCCCGCGACCCGCACCGCATAGCCGCTGCGCTCGAGGAACGAGGCGAGCGGCGCCGTGATCGCGGCGTCGTCGTCGACGAGCAGCAGGCGGGTGCGGTCGGTCATGATCCCGAGATAATCACGTTTCCGGCGCCGCTGTCGCTCACCTTCGGGGTGTCACCGAGCCACGAGACCGAGTTCGCGTCGCCCGCGGCCGTGATGGCATCGACGCTGTCGAGGTAGATGACGTTGCCGGAGCCGTTCACCTCGATCTCGCCGACCTCGCCCGCGATCACGACGCCCGCGAACATGTCGACGACGATGCGATCGCAGGGGCCGTCGATCTTCGCGACCGTGCCGGCCTCGTCCGGCGTGAACGTCACCTCGCCGTCGCAGGTGAGGGTGCGCGTCACGGCGTCGAGCATGTCGTCGCGATAGTCGGCCTCCTCCTCGCTCCACGAGTCGCCGCCCCCGCTGCTGCTGTCGCTGGACGCGACGGGCTGCGGATCCTCGTCCTCCGGGGCCGCCGGCTCGTCCGCCGGCTCGGTTTCGGATCCGCTCTCTGCCGCGGTGTCGTCGCCCGCGGGCTGGGATCCGGGAGACGCGGTCGCGGTCTCGTCGCCCGGCGCCTCGGCGTCGGTCACCGAGACGGAGCAGCCCGTGAGGCCGATGGCCAGGAGCGCCGCGAGGGCGAGGGCGGGGAGGGTGCGCATGAGGTGTCGTCCGTTCGGTCTCAGAAAGCGGGGATGAAGATTTCGACGCGGCGGTTGAGCTGTCGTCCGGCGGGGCTGTCCTCGCCGTCGATCTCGTTCGGCGCGACGGGCCGGGTCTCGCCGAGGCCCTCGGCCGTGAGGTTGGAGGTGACTCCGGCGGCCTCGAGCGCGACGACGACCGCGTCGGCTCGCGCCTCGGAGAGGGTCTGGTTGTAGGCGTCGTCGCCGATCGCATCGGTGTGGCCCGAGATGACGGCCTCGGCGACGTCATAGCTCGTGAGCGCCTCGGCGACGGTCTCGAGCGTTTCGGCAGCGTCGGGCCGGACGTCGCTCTTGTCGAAGTCGAAGAGGACGCCGTCGTCGAAGGTGATGACGGTGCCGCACGACTCGATCGGCTGCAGCGCGTCGAGCGTCGGAAAGACGCCCAGCTCGGGCACGGTGCCGATGGGCTCGAGCTCTACCGATTCGCCATTGATGAGGCCCGTGCCGTCGCCGTAGTTCACGATCGCGATGTCGTCGTCGGTGTAGTTGCCGGACCCGTCGCCGTAGTTCACGATGCTCACATCGCCCGCGGTGAAGGTACCGGATCCATCGCCGTAGTTCACGATGGAGACGTCACCCGCCGTGTAGTTTCCGGAACCGTCGCCGAAGATGCGGACCGAGATCCTGTCGTCGGTGTAGAGGCCGGACCCGTCGCCGTAGTTCACAATATTGACGGTGCCGTCATCGTAGACGCCCGAGCCGTCGCCGTAGTTCACGACCGTCACCCCATTGAGCGTGAAGGTGCCGGATCCGTCGCCATAGTTGACCGAACCGCCGTCGGGCCCCGTGTAGACGCCGGAGCCGTCGCCGTAGAGGTGTGCCGATCCCGCTCCCGCGGTCACGGTTCCGCCGTCGCCGCAATGCGCCGGCGCGACCGTGACACCCGGGATCTCGGCGAAGTCGTCGCGGATATCGAGCGTGAAGCCGTCGGCCGAGGCTTCGTCGAGCAGCGACAGATCGGGCAGGCGGAACAGCGGCACGGGCGGGAACTCGCCCACGTCGTACCCCGCGACGGTGGGAAACTCCGGATCCGGCTCGGAGTCTTCCGGATCCGCTTCCTCGGTGGCGGCCGTTTCCGGCTCGTCGCCGACCTCCGCGGATTCGTCGACGGAGGCCGGCGCGGACGTTTCGGGGGCCGACGACTCCGGCTCGTCCTGTCGCGGACCGGCGCCGCATCCGGCAAGAGAGACGGCGAGGATTCCGGCACCGACGAGAGCGAATCCGGAGCGGATCGAGATGTTCATGATTTGAGCGTAGCCAGACGATGTCGCCGCGCCATCGCCGACGTGTCGCAGTTTCGCGACAATTCACTCCCACCCAATAGCCTGGGCATCATGAGTGGTCTCTCCCGCATCGTCGTCTACACCGGTTCCTCCGACGGGACCGACCCCGCCTACCTCGAGGCCGCGAGCGCCGTCGGATCCGCGATCGCGGGTGCCGGGCTCGGGCTCGTGTACGGCGGCGGCAACGTCGGCCTCATGGGCGCGGTCGCGAGCGCGGGCCGCGCGGCGGGCGGCGAGGTCATCGGCGTGATCCCGGAGGCGCTCGTCGACAAGGAGATCGCACACCATGACCTGAGCCGACTCGAGGTCGTCGCCGATATGCACGAGCGCAAGATGCGCATGGCGGACCTCAGCGACGCCTTCGTCATGCTGCCGGGTGGCGCGGGCACGCTCGAGGAGTTCTTCGAGGCCTGGACGTGGCAGCAGCTGGGGATCCACTCGAAGCCGATCGCGGTCTACGACGTGAACGGATTCTGGGATCCGCTGCTCGAGATGCTCGACAAGATCGTCGCGGAGGGCTTCATCGGTTCCCGCTTCCGCGACCGCCTCATCGTCGCGACGGATCCGGTCGAGCTCCTCGAGAAGCTCGACGCCTGGGAGGCGCCGGCGGCGAAGTGGACCGTTCCGGAGGACATCGCATAACGCGAGAAGGCCCGCCCTGACGGGCGGGCCTTCTCGCGTTATGCGATGCTTACGCGTCGACCTTGCCGTAGCGCTCTTCCTCGATCTCCTCGAGGGTCTTACCCTGCGTGTTCGGCGCCCAGATGGTGCCGACGAGCATGGAGACCGCGAGGATCGCGATGAGGATGGCCGCCAGAGTGTGCAGGCCGAGCATCTCGAGCCACACCGGGAAACCGTAGCTGAGCACGCCGACCATGATGCGGGCGGTGAAGAACAGCACGCCCTGCGCAGAGGCGCGGTACTGGGTCGCGAACAGTTCGGCGGTCCAGAGGCCGTAGAACGCCTGTGCGCCGATTCCCGAGGCGAAGCCCCAGAGGATTGCGAAGCCGAACAGCGAGACCGGGCCACTCGGCAGGTAGACGAGCACGACCCATCCGGCGATGCCGAGCACTGCGCCGATGAAGAACAGGACGCGGCGCGACATGCGGTCGCCGAGCCACATGAACGTGAAGGTGCCCACGACCGTCATCGTCCAGAGGAACGACTGCAGGAAGTACTGCTGCGCCGAGTCCGTCAGGCCGGTCGCGTTGTAGACGTCCGGCATGAACATGCCGGCCTGGCCCGCGACGGTGTTCCAGAACGCGTAGACGCCGACGAGGAACAGCAGCGCGAGGACGTTCTGCTTGCGGCCGAGCAGCGCCTTGAAGCCCTGCCCCGCGGCGGCCTTGTTGCCCTGCTGGGTGCGGATCGCCTGCGTGTTCTTCCAGTTCTTCGACTCTTCGAGGCCGCGGCGCACCCACCAGGTGATGAACGCGACGACGAACAGGTGCAGGAAGATGATGCGGGATCCGAGCAGGCCCGCGGGCGTGAGGAGCGCGGCGAGCAGGAAGCCGATCGCCGGGCCGACGGACCAGGCGAGCTGCGCCATGCCGACGTGGGCGGCGCGCTTGTCGCTCGGCGCCTCCTCGGCGATGTAGGTCCACGATGCGGGAACGCCCGCACCGACCGCGATACCCGTCACGATGAATGCGCCGAGCAGCATCCACTCGTTGACCGCGAACGCGGCGACGAGAACGCCGACCATGTAGACGAGCAGGTCGTAGGTGTAGATGAACTTACGACCGAACTTGTCGCAGAGCGGACCGCCGATGATGGCGCCGATCGCGGCGCCGAAGGCGTTGGCGCTGAGCGCCGCGAGCAGGCCCTTGAAGCTCTCGTCGAAGCCGAACTCGCCCTGCCAGAAGACCATCGAGGTCGCGATCGCGATGATCGAGCCGGCCTCGATGTAGTTGGACATTGCGACGGCGGCGGTGGCCTTCCACCCCGTCGTCTTCTTCGCACCGATGCGTGCCATGTGTTGCTTTCTTCGTCGTTGAAATCTTCGCTGTGTGATCTCGCCTCACGTATGAAACGATTCAGCGCCGAAGGAAGTGTACGTGCCGACACCTGATGATTAGCCCCTAGCCGACGCGATTCCCGGCGTCCGCTCGGCAAACTCGCGCGATACGGATGTCCCCTACTGCGGCAATGGCCCCATACTGCGGAGGAGAACCACCTTTCACTCCGCAATACGGGGCCATCTCCGCACTTCCGGTCAGCCCTCCAGGTACTCCCTCACGATGTCATCGAAGGTGGCGGGTGCCGCGAGGCCCAGCGCCTCGGCACGGGCCGCGTCGAATGCCGACGGCCATGTCGTCACGATGTCGATCACCGCGGGGTCGATCTCCCAGTCGATCAGGGCGCCCGCGCCCGGCTGGGCGCGCTCGAGCGCGTCGACCATCTCGCGCGGCGTCGTCGTGAGCGACGGCAGGTTCACGGCCGTCCGACTCCCCCACACCTCCGCCGAGACGGCGGCGGCCCGCAGGATCCCGTCGACGGTGCGCGACGGCGATGAGAGCGCGACGGGGGTATCGGCCGGAACCGGGCACACCGCCCGCTCCCCCGCGAGCGGCTCGCGGATGATGCCCGACAGGAAGCTCGACGCCGCCGCGTTCGGGGCACCCGGTCGCACCGACACCGTCATGAGCCGCACCGTGCGGCCGTCGATGAAGCCCTTACGGGTGTAGTCGGCGACGAGCTGCTCGCCGATGAACTTCTGCACGCCGTAGCTGGATTGCGGGCGCGGCATCGTGTCGTCGGTGACGGTGCCGAGAACGGGTCCGAACGGATCCTGCCCGAAGACCGCGAGGGAGCTCGTGAACACGACGAGCGGCGCGGATCCGAGCCCGCGCACGTGATCGAGCATCGCCCGCAGCGCGTCGAGGTTGACGCGCATGCCGAGGTCGAAGTCGGCCTCGGCCGCGCCCGAGACGACGCCCGCGAGATGGAAGACGACGTCGACGGATCCGAGATCGGCGAGGCGCGAGGCGAGATCCCCCGTCAGCATCGTCACGCGCTCGTCGGCCAGCAGATCGTCCCGCGCCGCGCGCACATCGAGCAGCACCAGCTCTCCGATGCGGCGCATGGATCCGCCAACCTCGATCGATCCGGCATCGAGGATCCGCCGGGCGAGCACGTCGCCCAAGAACCCCGCGCCGCCCGTGATCGCGACCCGCACATCACTCATTCCCCTGCTCCTTCGTCCCTGTTCTCGAGCGCTCCGATGCCCTCGAGAACGTCGATGAGCGCGCCGTCGTCGCCCACGTTGCCCGGCACCACGACCTGTACCCGCGGGCCATCCGCCTCGAGGTCCCACACCGAGATGCCCGGCGCGATCTGCCCGCGCACCTGCGCGCGCGTCACGCCGAAGCCCGTTCGGGCGACCTCGGCCGAGGTGATGCCGCCCTTCGACACGATCGTGCCGACCGTGCGCGAGAGCCGCCTCGTCGCCGCCATGAGCGCACGCATGACGAGTTCACCGTCGGCGAGGCCGTCGTGCTCCGCGCGGCGCACGCGCTCCGAGCTGACGATCGCAATGCCGCGCGCGGCAAGGATCCCCGACGCACGCGCCGAGGCCGCGGCGCCGGCCGCCTCCGGATCCCTGCGGGCATCGTCGGTCGGGATCTCGACCGGTTCCGTCCCCAGCCGCGCCTCCAGCGCCGCGAGCTGCTTGCCCGCGGCGCCCGTGTGCGATCCGCAGACCACCAGCGCTCCGCCGCCCGGCACCGCCACAGGCCGAGCGAGCAGCCCCGTCGATGCCGCACCGGCGGCGAGCGCGGCGAGCGTCGCGGCGGAACGCACGACGACGGGCGTACCGGAGAACCGCGCGATCTTCAGACCCTCGTGGATGAGGCGGATGTCGTCGTCGGTCTCGGCATCGGGCGCGACGACGGACCCGGGCTCGGCGAGGGCGAGCGCGATCGCCACCGCGCGACCGCCGGTCTCGCGCAGCGCGTCGAGCGGCACGGTCACGGCGTCGCGATCGCCGACCTCGCGGGTCCAGTCCACGAGATGCGACGAGCGGTACCCGAACACCGGATCCGCCGCGAACTCGGTCTCGCCGGCCGGCACGTCGACGCCGCCGATCCGCACGCGGTGCACGCCGCCGATCGTCGTGCGGCCGCCCGCGGGGAACGCGGGCACGAAGAGGATCCGCCCCTCGTCGCCGGCGAACACGTCCGATTCGGCGAACACATGCCCGCGCAGGGTCGAGTCGCCACGCAGCACGACGAGCGGATCGGATCCGAGCCGGTCCCGCACGGCGGCCAGTTCGCCGCGGATCCGCTCCGCGAGCGCGACGGCCGCCGCCGCGTCGATCGCGCGCGAGTTGGTCTGCAGGTAGACCGATCCTTCGCGTTCCAGCACCCCGGCGATGCCGTCGGTGTCCCATTCGA
>Ga0308157_10005878_pt1 | contig 15038 bp, 13 predicted proteins | sample PhyBR1_FD_201035 | JGI IMG/M metagenome (GOLD analysis project Ga0308157, IMG submission 201035) | Phyllosphere microbial communities from UC Gill Tract Community Farm, Albany, California, United States - DLSLB.R1 | ecosystem: Host-associated > Plants > Phyllosphere > Unclassified | place: USA...
GTATTTCTTTCAGTCTTAGGATTTGTCACAGTTGTTCTTCAGTTTTACCTGATGATGGAAAACAGAACGGTTTCTGTGATGGAATCTGTGATTCGATTCTTTAGTTACTTTACGATTTTGAGTAATCTGATTTTGGCAATAGTATTATCGCTTCAGTCATTTCAAAAAGAAACGATTAAATTTTTTACGCCAATTACTGTTTACATTACAATTGTCGGATTGGTTTATCAGATTTTACTGCGACATACCTGGAATCCAACCGGACTTCAAAGAATTGTGGATGAATCGTTACATTCTGTGATTCCTCTTTTGGCGATTGTTTATTGGTTTTTGTTTGAGGAGAGAAAGATTCGTTATGCAGAAATCCCTAAATGGCTGTTGTTTCCATTAGCCTATTTAATTTATATTCTCATCAGAGGAAATTACTCCGGCTTTTATCCTTATCCGTTTGTTGATGTCAATCACTTTGGACTGAATCAGGTTTTGATTAATTCTGGATTTATGCTGACTGCATTTGTAGTAGTTTCAGCGCTTTTGGTTTGGATAATAAAATTGAGAACGAAATAGAAAAATATAACATTTACAGAATATTTACGAAACCCCATAAAAACAAAAAACCATCACATTTCTGTGATGGTTTTGCTCCTCTTCTTGGGCTCGAACCAAGGACCCTCTGATTAACAGTCAGATGCTCTAACCAGCTGAGCTAAAGAGGAATGTTTCTTTTTGCTTTAAGCGTGTGCAAATATAGAAACTTTTTTTATACTTCCAAAACTTTTTTGAGAAGTTTTTTTAATTTTTTTAGCCTAGAGCCTGCACTATCAGCTTAACTATATCATTTCCAAATATTAACGCCATAAGCCCTAATAAGAAAATAACACCCACCATTTGTGCATTTTCCAAAATTTTCTGTGGAACAGGTTTTCTTGTAATGATTTCCCATAATGTAAACAGAACGTGGCCGCCATCTAAGCCCGGAATCGGAATTAAATTAAGGAAAGCCAGCCAAACGGAGAACATCGCAGTAAAGCTCCAGAAAAACTCCCAGTTGATGGACAGACTTCCGTCTTTGCTTTTATCCACGTGCATATTGTTTACAATTGCAATCGGACCGCCCACTTTTTTATAACCTTGTATCTTCTTGTGGAAAATCAGCTTGAACTGCTTTACTTGCTTTGTCAATGAAGCAATACTTCTGTCAAAACCTCTCGGAATTGCTTCTAGGAAACTGTAGCTTTTTACAACCTCACTTTTCTTAAGAGAGTTTTGAGCAAGCTGTAGATTTGGTGTAAAACCAATTTTTCCTTCTTTGGTAATATCTGAATTGATAGTCAAAGGTTGGTTATTTCGGATAACATCCAAAGCAACTTTTCTGCCTTTGTTGGCTGTAAGAATATCACCTATTTGGTCATAGAATTCGATTTTTTGACCATTGATACCAACAATTTTATCTCCTTTTTTCAGTCCCGCTTTCATCGCAGGCATATTTGGAGACAAACTATCTATCACAGCAGGGAATCTTGGCGTGATATAAGCCTTAGCCTCATTAGCACCCAAAATATGTGCAATTCCGTCTTCATTTGGAGCAAAACTCACTTCTTTTCCATCTCTAAGAACAGTGATTTTATTACTTAATAAAATATCAAGGAAACTGTCTTCCAATCTCTCTTCTGGCTTGCCATCAATTTTTAAAATTTTGTCACCAGTTTTGAAACCCAACAATTTTGCAGGTTCAGAAACCGCAATTCCATTTTCGAATTTCGAATTATCGTGATAAACTTCTCCCTTAAAATAAGAAAGCGAAGAATAGATTGCCCAAGCCAAAAAGAAATTCACAGTCACCCCGCCAAGCATAATAATCAATCGCTGCCAAGCTGGTTTTGCACGGAACTCCCACGGTTGTGCAGGTTTTTTAAGTTGCTCGGTGTCCATACTTTCGTCCACCATTCCGGCAATTTTCACATAACCTCCGAAAGGAAGCCATCCGATTCCGTATTTCACACCTTCGTGCCTTCTCCAGTCGTCTTCCGGAAGTGCAGAAATATCGATAGGCTGCAGGATTTTCTTTCCGTCTATTTCCACCTCTTCTTCAGTCGGTTGGTTTTTCGAAAGGAATTTATATTGCCATTTTCCATTGATTTTCTTCATTGCGAAGATGGAAAAATAAGGGTCAAAGAATAAAAAGAATTTGTCTACTTTGGTTTTGAACCATTTCGCTGGCAGAAAGTGCCCGATTTCGTGTAAAGTTACAAGAATAGAGATGCTCAGTATAAACTGAAATATCTTTAATGCTAATTCCATTAATATGTTTTAAAATTATAGGTACGCAAAGGTAATCATTTCAGTCAGAAACTATACCAATGTAAAATCTTTGTCAAAAAGTCATCAATTGGCGAATTATTGGAATTTGACTACGTAGAACCACTTCGTTAGGTTTGGGCAGCTATTTGACATTCGTCGAAACCTATTTCTAATTTTTTTATGGCAGCTATTTCCGCCTTCCGCTCCCAATCTTTTTTGCCAGACGATTTCAGTTTCACTAGAACTTTAAGTACAAGCAAAAAAGGATTTCCGCTCAAGTCGGGCTGCGGGAGATTCGTTTTCGAATAATGTGTTACGATTCAATAGAAATCCTTAATTTTAATTCAAATTTAAAAATGAAAATATGTCAAACATCGAGATGATAATCGAGGAAAGAGCAGCAGATATCGGCAATTTTTTGGTCGGCAGATTGTTGCCGTTTTCTCAGAAAAGAAGCGTTGGACCATTTGTGTTCATAGACCATATGGGACCGGCAGCGCTCAAAGATTATGAAAATATGGATGTTCCGCCGCATCCGCACATTGGACTTTCAACCTTGACATTTTTGTTCGAAGGAAGCATTATGCACAGAGATTCCATCGGGACAGAGATTGAAATCAAAGAGGGCGCAGTGAACTGGATGACAGCAGGAAAAGGCGTTGCCCATTCCGAAAGAACGCCGGAATATCTCAGAACTACGGATAAAAACCTTCACGGATTACAAATTTGGGTTGCACTTCCAAAAGAACTGGAAACAATGGAACCCGAGTTTTTCCACATCAACAAAAAAGATATCCCAAGCTGGATAGACAACGGAATCCAATATAAATTAATCGCTGGCGAAATTCTTGGACGCAAATCTCCGGTTCCTGTTTATTCACCATTGTATTTCCTTGAAGTTAGAAATACACTTCAGGAAGACCGGGAAATCATTCTGGGCGATTACCTTTTCGGCGAATCTTCACTTTACATTTTAGAAGGCAACATCGAGAGTGAAGGCAATCTTTACACGCCAAAACACATCCTGATTGCGAAAGATGCGAAACTTTGTCATTTTGTTTTAAAACCAAATTCCACTGTTTATATTTTTGGAGGTGATGCTTTTCCTGAACCTAGGTATATCTATTGGAACTTTGTAGCGACCTCCAGAGAAATGATAGAAGATGCTAAAGCAAGATGGCAAAACCACGAGTTCCCAAAAGTAATCAATGATGATGGCTATGTTCCGCTACCACCGCAAAATAAGAATATTAAGCTGAAAGAATAAATTGTAAAAAGCATTTCGATATTTCGGGATGCTTTTATTTTTTTGTGATTAAAATAAAAAATTAAATATTCAGATGTAATAAACGGTTTCTTTTAGTTGTTATACCAATAACTAAAAAAATAGGTATAAATGAAAAAACTACATTTAATCATTATTCTGCTTGTATTCATAAGCACTTTTGCACAAACTGTAAATAACTTAAACAACAGAGAAAAATCGAAAAAAGAAACAGTGTATGCGAATCAAATTGATTCCTTAATGATAAAATCCTACGAAAGAGGTTTATTCAATGGAAATGTTCTTATCGCTAAAAATGATAAAATCATCTATCAAAAATCATTTGGTTTTACCGATGAAACGAAACAAACGCCTTTAAATAACAAATCGATATTCAATATTGGTTCGATTGCAAAGGAATTTAATGCAGTTTCCATAATGATTTTAGCTGAACGAGGTCTTCTGAATCTGGATGACCCAGTTTCCAAGTTTAATTTGGGATTACCAAAATGGTCAGAGAAAGTTACCATCCGTCATTTGATTAACTATGCCAGCGGAATTCCTAAAATAGAGTCGGGCTTAACTTCGGTAACTGATGAAGATGCTTGGAAAATTTTGAAAAGCAGTAACAGTTTATTGTTTGAACCTGGAACAAGTTACAAATACGATAACGGCAATGTGTTTTTGCAGAGAAGAATCATTGAAAAGGTTTCTGGAAAAACATTTGAGGAATTTGTGACTGAAAATATCATTAAGCCATTGAAAATGACAAATTCAGTTTTTGATCCAAAATTTGGTTATAAAAATCGTACATCTTGCTATGATATGGACAATGTACGATGTCCGGAAATGAATTTCATCAGCGGATGGCTTTGGGAAGATATCAATGACCTTTATAAATGGATTGATGCAATGAACTCAAATCGTCTTATATCAAAACAATCCTTTCAGACTTTGTTGAATAATCCATACGCTAAAGACGAAGGTGGTTCATTGGGAAGATATTATGAAAAAGAAGATTTACAAAGACATAATGGAGTATCTTATAAATTCGAATCCATTTTTTTAAATGATTTTAAAAATAATATGACGATAATTCTAGTGTCCAATAACCTCAATAGAGTTTGGGATTTAGGGCATATTATTCATAATTTAATGTTAGGGAAAGATTACGAAATTCCTAAAAAATCTATTTATCGAGCGATAAGGAAGGAATCTTTAACAGACATCAATAAAGCTATAGAGACTTATTATTTGCTTAAAGAGAGTTCTAAAAATGAGTATGGCTTTGAGAATCCAAGTGAACTTAATAAATTAGGATATGAATTATTAAGAGGTGGTAAAAATAATGAGTCAATAGAAATATTTAAATTGGCTACAAAAGAGTTTCCTAAAGATGCCAATCTATTTGATAGTTTAGGAGAAGCCTATTTTGTAAACAAACAATATGATTTAGCATTAGATAGCTATAACAAAGCAATAAGTCTTGGTGGAACCAACGGTAATGCGGAAAAAATGATAGAAAAAATCGGGAAGGAAATGGGTAAGTAAAACCTTCCCGAATGTAACAAACATTTTTCTGAGTTGTCTTATTAATTAGAAATCAATTATTCTAAATGAAAAAACTAAGCTTAATCATTCTGCTATCTTTATCACTCAACACTTTTGCGCAAAGTGTAAACGATAAAATCAAAATTTTAGAAAACAATCTCAATTATTGGGATAAATCGAAAACAAAAAAAGCGCCTTTAAAAGACCGAATGGCGTTTTATAACGCAATTGCAGTAAGCATCGCCGTCATCAAAGATTATAAAATTGAATGGGTAAAAGCTTATGGTTTTGCAGATGTTTCTAAAAAGAGAATTGCAACACCTGAAACACTTTTTCAAGCCGCTTCCATTAGTAAATCTATCAATAGTCTTGGAATTTTAAAATTGGTTCAAGACGGGAAATTAAGTTTGGATGATGACGTTAATAATTATCTTAAAACCTGGAAATTCCCGTATGATGCAACTTCAAATGGTAAAAAAATTACAATTGCTAATTTGCTATCTCACAAAGCAGGATTGTCTGTACACGGCTTTGGAGGTTATGAAAAAGGAAAAGAATTGCCCACGACAATACAGATTCTTGATGGATTGAAACCTTCTAATTCTAGCGCAGTTCGTTCCATTTTTGAGCCTTCTACAAAGTTTCAATATTCCGGCGGTGGAACTACGATTTCTCAATTAATCCTTGAAAATACAACTGGAGAAAAGTATGAAGATTATATGCTGAAAAATGTGCTGATTCCTTTGGGAATGAGCAACAGTTCTTACAATCAACCACCTTCTAAAGACAAAGAAAACCTTCTGGCAACAGCTTATGAGAACGGAAAAGAAGTTAAAGGAAAATACCATATTTATCCTGAAAAAGCGGCAGCCGGATTATGGACAAACCCAACTGATTTAGCGAATTACATCATCGAAACCCAATTGTCTTTATTAGGAAAATCAAATAAAATTCTATCTAAAGAAATATCGCTGAAAAGATTAGAAAACAATTTCGGTGTCTTTTTGAACGATTTTCAAGGGACAAAATATTTTATTCACGATGGTAAAAATCAAGGTTTTATTTCCGTGTGCATCGGAAGTTTGGAAGAAGGAAATGGCGCTGTGGTAATGACAAATGGCAGTAATATGAAGTTGATTTATGAAATTGTGAACAGCATCGCAAGTTTGAACCAATGGAAAAATTTCCCTATTGAATCTCAATCAGACCCCATTTCATTAACCATCAAAAAAGTAGCAGAAAAGAATATCGACAAAGGAATTGAACTTTATAAAAAATTGAAGAAAACGAAACCAAAAGATTACAATTTCTCGGACGAAGGCGAACTTAACAATCTTGGCTATGAATTTTTACACGACAATAAAATAGATTCTGCAATCAAAATTTTCAGTTTGAATGTTTCTGAATTTCCAAATTCAGCAAATGTTTACGACAGTCGTGGTGAAGCTTATTTTAATAAAAAAGATTATCAGAATTCTAAAAAAGATTATCAAAAAGTTTTGGAATTGGAGCCTACGAATCAGAATGCGAAAGAAATGCTTTTGAAGATAGAACAAGAAGTTAAAAGTCAATAATAAACTGTTAAAACATAAAAAAAGCATCTGAATCCAGATGCTTTTTTTATGTTTAAATGATGTTAGAAGTTGAAAGAAACCCCGATGCTTCCGTTGTTTCCGGCTTCGATATAAGCACCAACATTTTCGTTGAAGAAATATCTAACACCCAAATGAACCCCCAATCCGAAATCATCTCCTAATAACCCAAGATCAACACCAGGATAGATGTCCCATTGGCTAGGAAGGCTCAAAGGTTGTTGCAAATGGAAATTGGCTCTACCGAATATGAAGAAATTATTATCCTTATTATCGTCCTTGTATCCACTGAAATAGATATTTGCTCCAGCTCCTAATGATACGATTTTTGACAAACCATAATCATAAGTCCCGGTAATTCCGGTTCCATTTCCCCAGGCATTAAGACCAACCTGTAGTTTTTGATCGCCTTTTCCTGTCCAAGCTTGTGCGTACGATAAAACGCCCGCAAAAAGTCCGAGTGTTAAGAGTAGTTTTTTCATAAGAGTAAGTTTATTTAGATTTTTGAATTAAAAATTCAGTAACAAAAATAAGACCATAGCATATTTATGCTTAACATAAAATCTTATTTTATCGAATTTAATCATAGTATATCAGAAAACTTGGGATTCAAAAATCAATTAGATTCTATTTATTTAGTGGTTTGATTATCAATTTATGTATAATTCTAATTATGCTAAAATTTTTTTTATTAAGATAAATTTTTCATGAAATTTTTCGGCATAGTTTTTTATTTAGTTTATTAAATAATATCAGATTTAGATTGGTATTTCGTAATTTTACAAGAATGAAAAATATAATTTTTTTAATATTAGTTACTTTATTTCTGCAACAATGCGCACAGAAAAAAGTCGATTTGACCAAACAACCCACACAACAAACTAAAATGGAAGATAATACGCACAAAAACAATCCTTATTACTCAAGAACCGACAGAACCAAACTCAACGTTTCCAACGAAGAATGGAAAAAAATACTTTCACCAGAAGTTTATGCCATCGCAAGAGAAGCCAATACAGAATACCCTTTCACGGGGAAATACAATGAGTTTGATGAATTGGGCGAATATTACTGCGCTGTTTGTGGTAATCATCTGTTCCGTTCGGATTCCAAATTTGCGAGCACTTGTGGTTGGCCAAGTTTCTTTGAAGCGGATAAAGAAGGTGTGATTTATAAACGAGACTCTTCGCACGGAATGGAGAGAACCGAGGTTCTTTGTAAACGTTGCGAATCTCATTTAGGTCACGTTTTCAATGATGGTCCGCCTCCGACTGGAACGCGTTTCTGTATGAATTCTGCGAGTTTGGATTTCCAGGCTGATAGTAAGAAATAGGATTTATAAACAAAAATCTTTAAACTAATCCCGAAAATTATTCGGGATTTTTATTTTGATATAATCTGCAAAATTTGCTCAATTTGCGAGAATTATAATCAGGAAATTACCTGAATTAAAATTAATCATTCTTAATTTTGTGCTTCTAAATCTAAAGTGAATTGAAAACAATATTCATCACCGGAGCCACTTCCGGAATAGGAAAAGCCACTGCCATTCTTTTGGCCAATCAAAACAACAGATTGATTCTCTGCGGAAGAAATCAAACTGTTCTTGACGAGCTAAAAAACGAATTATCCAAAGAAACCGATATTTTTAGTTTAAACTTCGATGTAAGAAATTCTGATGAGGTTTTCTCTGCTATTAATTCACTTCCCGAAGATTGGAAAAATATTGATGTTTTGATTAATAACGCCGGAAATGCTCACGGATTAGATTCTATCGCAGACGGAAATCCGGATGATTGGAACGCAATGATGGACGGGAATGTGAAAGGTTTGCTATATGTTTCTCAGCCTATTATCAAATTAATGAAAGAAAAACAAAACGGTCAAATCATTAATATCAGTTCTGTTGCAGCAAGACAAACTTATGCCAATGGCGTTGTTTATTGTGCCTCGAAGAAAGCCGTTGATGTCATTTCTGAAGGAATGAGACTGGAGTTGACAGAATTTGGAATACGTGTGACAAATATTCAGCCGGGAGCTGTAGAAACTGATTTTTCCAAAGTGAGATTTAAAGGCGATTCTGAAAGAGCATCGACAGTGTATGCGGGTTACGAACCTTTGTTGCCGGAAGATATTGCAGACACAATTGCTTATTGCATCAATGCTCCGGAAAGAGTTTCGATTGCAGAAATTGCCATTTATCCAAAAGCTCAGGCCGAACCAAGAACAATTTATAGAAATATTTAAATGATGAAATTTCTGTATTTCCTGTTTTTCTTTTGCTTTATTTTTGGATATTCTCAGAATTATTCCAAACAGGAAAAAGAATTATTAAGTCAGGTTTCAAGGTTGGATTCATTGATGCAGAAAAATGATTCCAAAATTCTGACATTATATTCTGACGATGTTTCGTTTGGACATTCCAACGGCTGGGTTCAGAATTATCAGGATTTCAAAACAGATTTCGAGTCCGGAAAAGTGAAATATCAATCTGTTAAACAAACAGAGTTGAAAGAATTAAAACTCAAAAATAAATTCGCAAACATTCGAAGAATCATCGCTGTAAAAGGACTTTACAAAAACGAAATCTTCGAAATGAAACTTTCCGTCTTGGAATTCTGGATTCGACAAAAAGGAATCTGGAAATTGTGGAGCAGACAAAGTGTGACTTTGAAATCATAATTTTCTAAATTCTTACATTTGCAAAATGAAAATCCTCCACATAGAAATTTCGGCCAAAAACTGTTCTGTTGCAATTTCCGATGGCGAAAAAATCCTTTGTCTTTGCGAAGAAGTTTCCGATAACTATAAACAATCCGAAAGTCTTCACAGTTTTGTAGAATGGGCTTTGGAAGGCGCAGGAATTTCTTTGAAAGATTTGGATGCGATTTCATTAGGAAAAGGTCCTGGTTCTTACACGGGTCTTAGAATTGGCGCTGCTTCTGCAAAAGGTTTTTGCTATGGGTTAAAAATTCCTTTGATTGCGATCAATTCTTTGGATTCTATGGTAGAAGAATTTATTAATCAAGGTTTTGAGTTGATTATTCCATTGATTGATGCTAGAAGGATGGAAGTTTATACTGCTTTTTTCGATGGAACTTCCGGCGAAATGATAAAGGAGACAGAAGCTAAAATCCTAGATGAAAGTTCCTTTGCAGAATTAGCGGATAAGAAAGTGTTGTTCATTGGCGACGGCGCAAAAAAAGCACAGGAAATCCTGAATCTTCCTAATGCAGAATTCAAATTCGATATTTATCCTTCCGCAAAAGGTTTGATTAAAAAATCTGTAGAGAAATTCAACCAAAAAGAGTTTGAAGATACGGCGTATTTTGAACCATTTTATCTGAAAGACTTTCAAGGAATCAAGAAAGCAGACCGCATAAAAAAATCCTGAGTTAATCAGGATTTTTGCTTTTATTTCTTCGAAACTTTGTAAAGTTTTCCACTGTCTGTGATGCCGTAGAGATTGCCATCCATTCCATTCAGAACATCTCGGAATCTTTCTTTTTGGTCGAGCAACAAACGTTCTTCTCCAACTACTTTATTGTCTTTAATCACGATTCTGTTAATGTGTTCTCCACTGAGACAACCAATGAAAAGATTATTTTTCCACTCCTCGATGTTGCCAGTATAGAAAGTCACACCGCTTGGTGAAACCACTGGATCCCAATAGTAAACGGGCTGCTCGGTTCCCGCTTTTTGTGTAGTTCCGTTATTGATTTTTTCTCCGGAATATTCTATTCCATAAGTGACATCGCCCCAACCATAATTTTTTCCGGCTTGGATCAGGTTGATTTCATCGCCACCTCTCGGTCCCATTTCGATGTCCCAAAGCTGTCCTTTTTCATCCATAGCCATTCCTTGTGGATTCCGGATTCCATACGCAAAAATCTCAGGTTTGTAACCATCTTTTCCGATGAAAGGATTTCCCGCAGCTGGTTTTCCGTCTTTTGTAATTTTTAAAATTTTACCTAGATAATTATCTGTTTTTTGAGCATAGATCCTGGTTTGTTTATCTGATCTTTCACCAGTGCTTACAAACAGATTTCCGTCTTTATCAAAAACCAATCGGCTTCCGTAGTGTTTATCGCCGTCATAAGTTGGCGTTGCCCTAAAAATCACTTTGACATCAGAAATAGTTTTCAGATCAGCAGACAATTTTCCTTTTCCTACAGCGGTATGGTTCCCGTTTTCATAAGGTTCAGAAAAGCTGAAGTAGATGATATTATTCGTTTTAAAATCTGGATCCAAAGCCACATCCAACATTCCGCCTTGTCCTTTGGCATCGACTTTCGGAAAACCATCGATTTTCGATATTTGTTTGCCGTCAGCAGAAACGACATTCATAAAGCCAGATTTTTCTGTGATTAGGAATCTTCCGTCAGGCAAATTGATGATTCCCCAAGGTTTTCCTAGAGAAGTATTCAGAATTTCAACATTGTAAGGTGTTATTGTTTTTACTGATGTAATTCTCGTCTGTCCTACAAATGCAGGTTTGTAATCGGTGTTAGCTTTTTCTTCTTTAGCAGAGACTTTGCTGGGTTTTCCTTTGCTCTGACAAGAATAAAATACGCTGACCAATGATAGAATAACTGGTAATGTGGATTTTAGCATAACTTTTATTTTATGCTTCGAATGGAAAAATAATGCCAGTAATATTTGTTCATTCAAATTTTAATTCTACATTTGTAGAACAAAATATAATATTGTAGAAATGAACGAACAAAAATTGACAGAAACCGAAATGACTTTAATGGAAATTCTTTGGAAAAAAGAAAAGGTTTTTATGAAAGATATTTTGGAAGATTACGACGATCCGAAACCTGCCTCGACAACCATTGCAACACTGTTGAAAAGAATGCAGAACAAGGATTTAGTAGGTTACAAACTTTACGGAAACTCGAGAGAATATTTCCCAAAAGTGAAGAAGGAAGATTATTTCCAGGGCGAAATGTCTTCCATGATTGATCGTTTTTTTAATAACTCCGTGAGCCAGTTTGCCTCTTTTTTCACATCCAGTGCAAAATTGTCCCAGAAACAGTTGAAAGAACTTCGAGACATTATCGACAAAGAAATAACAGACTAAAATGTTAATCATTATTTTCAAAATAATCCTTTGTTCATCGTTATTGATAGGGATTTATTATATGTTTTTACAAAGAGAAAAAATGTTCCGTTTCAACAGATTTTATCTTTTGCTGAGCTTGGCTTTTTCTTACGCCATTCCTTTTGTTAAAATTAATTTACCAGCCATTCCGAAACAGAAAAGTCAATTGATTTTTGACGAAATCCAAACACAGCAATTGCTTCAGAACACGGCTCCAACTTCAGAATTCAATTGGGTGAATTGGGTTTTGATTGTTTATGGTTTGGTCGCTTTTGGATTGATTATTAAAGCTTTGTTTTCAATCTTAAAAATCATCAACTTAAAAGGAAAAGATTCAATTTATCAAAATCAAAAAGTCAGGTTAATAGAGCAGAGTCTACCTCCTTTCAGCTTTTGGAATAAGATTTATCTGAGCCAAAATTATTTCGAAAATCAGCAAATTGATAATCGGATTTTTCTACACGAGAAGACACATTTGGTTCAGAAACATTCTCTGGATTTGATTTTTATTGAGTTTCTACAAGCGGTTTCCTGGTTCAATCCTGCCATTTTTTTCTTCAAAAAAGCAATCATTACCAACCACGAGTTTTTGGCAGATGAGGTGATTGTAAAAAAGGACTTCAATGTCAGAAGTTATCAGCATTTGATACTTTCAGAAGTGATGAATACTCAAAATATTTCATTAATCAACCCTTTCAATTTTAATAATACCAAACTACGATTTATTATGATGACAACCCAAAAATCAAAATTAGAGAAAGTGAAAAAAATCCTTGCTGTTACTGTTTTCACAGGAGCAAGTATTTTATTTGTTCAAAAAGTTTATGCTACGGAAACAAAACTTGAAGTGAAAACCGAAATTCCAGAAATATCTGAGGTAATTCCTTTGAAGCTTGACACCATTCCAAGCAAAAAAATTCAGAATGCTAATGTTAAAATCAAGTCAAAAAAAAATCAGTCAACTTCAAGAGAACTGAAGGAAAATGAATTGCCGATTCCGCCCCCGCCACCTCCTGCCAGAGATATAACGGCGGCAGAATTTCCAGAAGGTCTTAATGCTTTGAGGAAAAATTTCCAAAATGAATTTGACTCCTCTACATTTGGAAAAAAAGATGGAACTCTAAAGACAAATGTCTATATTACCATTGATGAAAATGGAAAAACCAAAGATGTAAAAGCAGAAGGTCCAAGTCAGGCGTTCAACAATGAAGCAGTAAGAACTTTGAAATTGGTCACTCAGGATAAACTTTGGAAACCAGCTACAGAAGAAGGAAAAGCAGCAGCAACGGTTTTCCAATTTCCAATTACAATGCAGTTTCGATAGAAAATTTTTATGATTAACATCAAACGTTCCGCATTCCGGAACGTTTTTTTATTTTGTATTTTTGTTATATGGATTTCAAACTGCATTCAGAATATAAACCAACCGGAGACCAGCCAACTGCAATTGAAAAATTGGTGGAAGGTATTAATATCGGCGAGAAATATCAGACACTTCTCGGTGTAACGGGTTCTGGAAAAACATTCACTGTTGCCAATGTTATAGAAAGTGTGCAACGTCCTACCATTGTAATGGCACACAACAAAACTTTGGCGGCCCAGCTTTTTATGGAGTTCAAGGAGTTTTTTCCGGACAATGCGGTAGAATATTTTGTAAGTTACTACGATTATTATCAGCCGGAGGCTTTTATTGCTTCTTCCAATACTTACATCGAGAAAGATTTAAGTATCAATGAAGAAGTGGAAAAACTGCGACTTTCTGCAATTGCAAGTTTACTTTCCGGGCGACGAGATATTTTGATTGTGGCTTCGGTTTCGTGTATTTATGGTGTGGGAAATCCGAGCGAGTTTCATAAATCATTAATCACCATTGAAAAAAATGAAAAACTTTCGCGAACCAGATTGCTTCACCAATTAGTTAGTGCGCTGTATTCCAGAGCGCTCAATGATTTTCAGAGAGGTACGTTTCGTGTAAAAGGTGATGTGATTGATATTTATCCGGCTTATGCAGATACAGCAATCAGGATTCAGTTTTTTGGTGATGATGTGGAGAAAATCCAAAGCTTTGACCCGGTTTCCGGAAATGTGATTTCGAATTTTGACATTATCAATATTTATCCTGCTAATCTTTTCGTAACTACAGCTGAGACAATGCAAGGCGCCATTCGTCAGATCCAGGATGATATGGTGAAACAAGTAGATTTCTTCCGCGAAATCGAAAAACCTTTGGAAGCAAAACGTTTGGAAGAAAGAACAGAATTGGATTTGGAAATGATTCGTGAGCTTGGATATTGTTCAGGAATTGAGAATTATTCCCGATATATGGATGGCCGTTTACCTGGCTCCAGACCGTTCTGCCTTTTAGATTATTTCCCCAAGGATTTCCTGATGGTCATAGATGAAAGTCACGTAACCGTTCCTCAGGTTCACGCGATGTATGGCGGCGACCGAAGCCGAAAAGAAGTTTTGGTGGAGCACGGGTTCCGTTTACCAGCGGCGATGGATAACAGGCCGTTGAAATTCAATGAGTTTGAGGATATGCAGAATCAGGTGATTTATGTTTCTGCAACGCCTGCAGATTACGAATTGGAGAAATCTGGTGGTACTTATATTGAACAAATCATCCGTCCGACAGGGCTTTTGGATCCGATTATCGAAGTTCGTCCGACAATGAATCAGATTGATGATTTGATTGAGGAAATCCATAAAAGGGAAGAAGCCGACGAAAGAGTTTTGGTGACGACATTAACCAAAAAAATGGCGGAAGAACTCACGAAATATTTCACGAAAGTGGGCATCAGAACAAGATATATTCACTCCGATGTAGAGACTCTGGAAAGGATTCAGATTATGCAGGATTTGCGTTTAGGCTTGTTTGATGTATTGGTTGGAGTCAATCTTTTGAGAGAAGGTCTGGATTTACCAGAAGTTTCTTTGGTTGCAATTCTGGATGCTGACAAAGAAGGAATGCTGCGTTCCAGAAGATCGATGATTCAAACGGTAGGTAGAGCGGCGAGAAACCTGAACGGACGCGCAATAATGTATGCGGACAAGATGACAAAGTCTATGCAGGCAACCATCGATGAAACCAATTACCGTCGTGAAAAGCAGATGAAATACAATGTGGACAACGGCAAAGTTCCGATGGCACTGAACAAGAAAATCAGTGAAAATCTGGTTGGTAGAAGCAAAGATTTTCCAGATGCAAAATACACGCACAAAG
>Ga0308157_10005879_pt1 | contig 15037 bp, 8 predicted proteins | sample PhyBR1_FD_201035 | JGI IMG/M metagenome (GOLD analysis project Ga0308157, IMG submission 201035) | Phyllosphere microbial communities from UC Gill Tract Community Farm, Albany, California, United States - DLSLB.R1 | ecosystem: Host-associated > Plants > Phyllosphere > Unclassified | place: USA...
GGGCGCACGGCGGCCCTCGCCCGGTCTGCGGTGTCGAATTCTGCCTCGCCGAGGGCTTGTGTGAGCCCCTCCCGCGCGGTGCGGAGCGTGGCGTCGGCGTGCTGCGCGTCACGAGCCGCTTCGGCCCGCGCGCTGGCCTGCGACGCGAGGCGCTGGGCCGCCCCGATGCGGAGCGCGACGGACTCGTAGGATCCGCGGGCCTCGGCGACGGCCGCGCTGCCCGCGGCATGCGCCTGCACGGCGTTCGCGATCTCGGTATCGAGCTGCACGCGCGATTCCCGGGCGGCGCGGTGCTCGGCCGCCGCCCGGTCGCGCGCGGCCTCGAGATCGGCGATCTGCTTATCGAGAGCCGACACCTCCCGCGCCGCGTGCTCGGCGTCGGACTTCTGCCCGCGCGCGACGAGCAGGTCGCCGTCGACCGCGGTGGCGCTGCGCCCGCCCGCGCGCGATTCGGCCTCGCGCAGGTCGAGTTCGGCCTGCTGCCGCGCGGCGGCCGCGGCCTCGTGTGCGGCCACGGCCAGGGTGCGCTGCTCGTCGGCGTCGTCGAGCGCGTCGGGCGTGACCTGGTCGTCGCCGAGGGGTGCGGGGCTCGGGTGGTCGACGGATCCGCAGACCGCGCACGGCTGCCCCGGCACGAGCTGCTGCGCGAGCTCGCTCGAGAACCCCGCCAGCCGTCGCCGGTGCAGCTCATCGAGCGCGTGCTCAGCGGCCTGACGTTTCTGCTTCGCCGCCGCGAGCTCCTTCTCGGCTGCGGCGTACGCAGCCGCAAGCTTCTCCACATCGTGCGCCGCGGCGAACTGCACTTCCAGCGCGCGGATGTGCTCGCTCACCGATTCGGCCTTGGCGGCGCGCGCACTCGCGTCATCGCGCCGCTTGCGGGCCGATGCGATGCTGTGCGGAAGTGCCTCCTCGCGCGCCGCGAGCGCGGTGATCGAGTCGTCGATCTGGCGGAGCTCTTCTCGGCGGGCCTCGATGCCGTCGGCGTCTCGTGCCAGCTCACTCTCTCGCACGCGCAGCGGCTCCCAGGATCCGATGCGGCGGGCGAGCTCATCGGCGAACGCGTCGAGGTCTGCGGGGACGGCATCGGGCGCGGGCGGTTCGGCGCCCGTGAACACGTCGCCCGACTCGTCGCGTGCGCGCGTCCATGCCTCGAGCGCACGATCTGCGGCGGCGGTGATCCGCCTGGCGTCGGTCTCGCCACGTTCGAGCGCCGTGAGCGCGGAGCGCACCGTGTCGGCGCGCCGTGCACCGTCGAGCTCGGCCTTCGCGGCGTCGAGCTCGCTGCGCCGGGAGTCGAGATCCGCGATCTTGGTCCTCGCGCTGTCGCGGCGCCGCTGGTTCTCGGCGAGCATGCGCGTGTCGTCGCGGACCTTCTCAGCGGCAGCCCTCACCCTGTCGGCATCGGCCTCCGCTGCGGCGAGCGCCGCACGACGCCGGTCGGCCACGTCGCCCGCGGCCTCGACCTGCGCGATGCGCGCGGGCCAATCATCGGGCGCGCCCTCCACCGACATCGGATCGGCTTCGTCTGACGGTGCGGCCTCGCGCACCTCTGCCACCACACGCGCCGCCTCATCGAGGATCGCGCGCAGCCCGCTCGCACCCTTCTCGAGGCCCTGCTCTGTTGCCTTGCGCCGCGCGTCGAGCTCGGCCTCGTACTGCTCGAAGCGGTGCGTGCCGAACAGCGAGCGAAGCAGCCTCTGGCGCTCGTCGTTCTTCGCCAGGAGGAACCTCGCGAACCGCCCCTGCGCGAGCAGAATGACCTGTTGGAACTGCTGGCCGTTCATGCCCACGATGTCGAGGATCTGCGCGCCGACCTCGCGATCCTTCGTCGCGACCGCCTCCCACTCGTCGCTCCAGCGCGACAGCACAACCGTCGAGCGCTCGGTCGTCGTGCCCTCGCCGCGCTGCTTCGGCCGCTCGAACTGCGGCGTGCGCTCGATGCGCCAGGAGGCCTCGCCGATGCTGAAGTCGAGCACGACGCGCGACGGATCCGTGCCGACCGAGTAGTCGCTGCGGAGCCGCTTCTCGCCGTCGTCGTAGCGCGGCGTGGAGCCGTAGAGCGCGAAGCAGATCGCGTCGAGGATGCTCGATTTGCCCGTGCCCGTGCGCCCGGAGATCAGGAAGATGCCGTCGTCGGCGTAGCGGTCGAGATCGACGATCTGACGGTCGCGGAACGGGCCGAAACCCTCGATGTCGATGCGGTGGATTCTCATGCAGTCGCCTGCGCCCGGTGCTCGGAGATCACGTCGGCGAGCAGCTGGCGCTCGTCGTCGCTCGCGCGTTCACCGCGGCGCACGTGATCGAGGAAATCGTCGATGACCTGCGGATCCGGCACGCCCCGCCCGACCCGCTCGCGATACGTGCGCGTGTCGGCAGCCTCGCCGTCGCGCTCGGGCTGCAGGTCGATCGTCGCGCAGTGCGAGAACCTCTCGCGCAGCCGCCGCATCGGCTCGCGCTGGGGCAGGCGGTCGGTGAGCACGGCACAGATCCAGTCGTCGAAGTGGGCGTCGTGCGCGGGATTCTCGAGGAGGTCTTCCAGCTCGCCGCGCAGCACCGAGAGGCGGCGCGGCACGGGAAGATCGAGCCACGCGATGTCGGTCACGCCGTCGGCGTCGAGGTCGACGAGCCACGACCCGCGCGGCTTGTGCGCCTCGCCGAAGCTGTAGTGCAGGGGCGCACCCGAGTATCGGATCTGGGGCGCAAGCTCGGCGCGCCCGTGGATGTGGCCGAGGGCGACGTAGTCGGGGCCCTCGAAGTCGGACAGCGGCACGACGTCGAGCGAACCCTGGCGCAGATCCTGCCGCACCTCGCGCTCGAGCTGCGGCGTCGGCTCGACGCCCGCCGCGAAGCAGTGGGCGATCGCGACGGAGCGACCGCCGCGCTCGGCGCGATCGCCGTTCACGAGGCTCATCGCGTGCCCGACGACCTGCTCCTGCGTGCGCAGGGACACGTCGGGCCAGGTGCGGCGCACGAGCGCCGGCTCGAGGTACGGGATGCCATAAAAATGTACTGGGCCGAGCTCATCGCTCAGCGTGATCGGGGTGCCGACCACGGCCGCGTCGGTCAGCACGTGCACGCCGTCCTCGAGCAGCGGAGCGAGGAACCCGAGCCGCGCCGCGGAATCGTGGTTGCCGCTCGTGACGACGACGCGCGCGCCCGTCTCGCGGATGCCCGTGAGGGCCCGGGTGAGCACCCCGTAGCAATCGGCGGCGGGCATCGACGAGTCGAACACGTCGCCGGCGACGATCACGACGTCGACCAAATGTTCGCGCACCTGCGCGACGAGCTCGTCGAGCACCTGCTCCAGCGCATCGAGCGTCGAGTTGCCGTGGAACGACCGCCCGATGTGCCAGTCAGAGGTGTGGAGAATCCGCATGCCACAACGGTATGCGCGACCACTGACATTCGACGACGCGCACTGGCTATGCTGACGACCATGGACGCTGACGCAGACGTCGAACTTGCCCGTCTTCGCGCCGAAGCAGAGGCCGCGCAAGCGGCGCTCGCGATGGCCGAGAAGAAAGCCGCAGGGGCGGCGGAGCCCGAAGACGAGCCGGCTACCGGCCCGCTGTCCGCCGAGGAGGTGGAGGCGATCGTCGCGGGCTACGCGTTCGAAGGCGCGACGCTCGACCTCGGTGCGGTCGTGAACGGATCCGTTGTGAGCGGCGCGCAGGTGCGGATCCCGCTCAGCATGATGAACCGCCACGGTCTCATCGCCGGCGCGACCGGAACGGGCAAGACGCGCACCCTGCAGGGCATCGCGGAGCAGCTCGCCGACAAGGGCGTTCCGGTCTTCGCGGCCGATATGAAGGGCGATCTGTCGGGCGTCGCCGTGCCGGGCGAGATCAGCGACAAGCTGAGCGTGCGCACGTCGGCGATCGGACAGGACTGGCAGCCGAAGGCGTCGGCGACCGCATTCTTCGCGCTGGGCGGTGACCGCGAAACGAGCCGCGACCAGGGGATCCCTGTGCGCGCGACCGTGAGCGGTTTCGGTCCGCTGCTGCTGAGCAAGGTGCTGGGGCTGAATTCGACGCAGGAGTCGAGCCTGCGCCTCGTCTTCCACTACGCCGATGAGAACGGCCTGGCGCTCGTCGACCTCAGCGACCTGCGCGCGGTGCTGTCGTTCCTCACGAGCGACGACGGCAAGGCCGAGCTGAAAGCGATCGGCGGAATTTCGTCGGCGACGGCCGGCGTGATCCTGCGCGAACTCGCGGCGTTCGCGGCCGACGGCGCGGAGGATTTCTTCGGCGAGACCGAGTTCGACGTGACCGACTTCATCCGGCATGCCGAGGACGGTCGCGGGATCCTCAACCTGCTCGAGCTGCCGAACGTCGCGAGCAAGCCCGCACTGTTCTCGACGTTCCTCATGTACCTGCTCGCCGAGCTGTTCGAGGTGCTCCCGGAAGCGGGCGACCTCGACAAGCCCAAGCTCGTCTTCTTCCTCGACGAGGCACACCTGCTGTTCGCGGATGCGTCCGACGAGTTCCTGCAGTCGATCACGCAGACGGTCAGGCTGATCCGCTCGAAGGGCGTGGGCGTGTTCTTCATCACGCAGACGCCGAAGGATCTGCCGAGCGAGGTGCTCGGCCAGCTCGGATCCCGCGTGCAGCACGCGCTGCGCGCCTTCACGCCCGATGACGCGAAGGCGCTCAAGGCGACCGCACGCACCTACCCCACGTCGGGCTACGACCTCGAGCGCGTGCTGCAGGAGCTGGGCACGGGCGAGGCGATCGTCACCGTCATGAGCGAGAAGGGCGCGCCGACGCCCGTCGCGTGGACGCGCGTGCGCGCCCCGCAGGGCCTCATGTCCCCCGCGCCGGAGGGAACGATTGCCGAGATCGTCTCCGGATCCGATCTACTCGCCACGTACGGCGACCGCGTCGATCCGGAGTCTGCGCGCGAGATCCTCGCCGCGAAGATCAGCGCGGCGGAGGACGCCGAGCGCCGCGCGGAGGCCGCGGAGGAGCAGGCGAAGGCCGCCGCTCGCGCGCAGAAGGAGCAGAACAAGGCGGACCGCGCGCACGCGACCTCACAGCGCACGCGCACCTCGTCGCGGCGCCAGCCGAAATCGGCTCTCGAGCAGGTGCTCGGATCATCCATGACGAAGCAGGTCGTCTCGGGAGTGGTACGCGGGCTGTTCGGAATCGGGCGGCGGTAGGGCGGGGGCTTCCGGTTCCGGACGCCCAAGGAGGATTGAGTCCCGGTGCGGCGTGAAAGAAGCAATTCAGCCCGCGGTGGCCGTAGATGTGAGTATGCGTGCCCGTCGCTCGGATTGTTGAGGCCTCCGGCAGCAGGTCGACTTCGATTTGGAACAGCATTGCGATGAGCCCGAACCGCGCGCGTCGGGATCAACGAGCTGCTCTTGACAAGATCCATCCCAGCCGCGCAAAGGTTGCCGCTCAACGCCGGGCGCCCAGTCCGCCGCAATTGGTTGCGGTGATCGATGAGTCGAACAGTTAAAATGTGACGAACGCAGATTCGGCGAAATCTGACACTTGCGAGACGAATGCATCGAGCACGTCGGATAGCACGTCGAACGTCAAGCTTCCACCCATGTGCGAGCAGGGTTTGCAGTCCATTTCCAGATTCCGGACCACTGGCGCTTAATCGCGTCCAGCGACTCATAATTCAAGACTCACTGCCGACAATGTCCCTCCGAAGACAGAGTCTCGAATCCCGATCCAGCGCGCGGGCGTCCGGCGCCCGCTAGACGGTGGTGACAGAACCTACGAAAGTTTTCCGGAGGCGGTACGTTTAACCTTTCGGCGTCGGCCGATGCCGGGCATTACCAAAAAAAACAGGATCAGCAGCGTTCGCTCATCTTAAAGGCTCTCAAGAAGCTTCTCTGCGATGGCTTTGCCAAGCGGGATTGGTACAGCATTCCCAATCTGGCGTGCAATCGCTGTCTTCGAGCCAACAAAACGATGCTCAGCTGGGAAACCCTGCAGCACTGCCGCTTCAAAATGCGTGATCGCACGGTGCGCCGTCGGATGCAAGTAGCGACCCTTCTCGGGTTTGAAAAACTCAGTTCGGATCGTGACTGACGGCTTGTCCCAGTACAGCCGGCCCATGACATCGGCTGATCCCGACGTGTGCCCAATCCAGCACTTAGGAAGAAGGTCGGGCCGCTCTCTCGCGAGGTCAAATCTGTTGCCACGCTCCGGAATCGCCGCGAACCTGTCAAGCGAAAGTTGCGTGTAGCGCCGCCCAAGATGCAGTTCATCACGCCCGAACGGTCCAGCGAGTTCCTTGCCTGCGAACGAAGTCCGACGACCCTCTGGCAAATCGATGCCGTCTACCGCAGCCGCAGCACCTGCCTCGCGGAAGGCCGTGCGCACACTAACGTATGCGTCGTCGACCGTCTTGTCCGGCCAACCGGGGAACGGCAGGTTTCGTAGGTGACCGATAATCACGGTCCTTTTGCGCGCCTGAGGAGCGCCGTAGTCAGCTGCATTGAGCACGCGGTGGTCGAAGTCGTATTCTTCGAGTGCGCCGCCCAGTGCAGTTTCCTTCTTGAAGAGGTCGTACTGCGGTGAAGCCGCGAACGCGGCGACGTTTTCCACGACGAAGTACTTCGGCCGTGCCAGCAGGATAGTTCGCATGTACTCGCGCCAGAGCGAGTTGCGTTCGTCCTCCTCATCTCGCTTTCCGAGGGTTGAGAAGCCCTGACATGGTGGTCCGCCCACGATGAGGTCTGCCTGCGGGATACCACCCAGTTCGATCCAGTCTTGGATGCTGCCCGCAAAGACGATTCCCTCGCCAAAAGTGGCCTCGTAGGAGGCTGCAGCAGCGGTGTCCCATTCGACCGCACAGATCGTCTGGTACCGATCGGAAGCTGCGCGGAAGCCAGCTGTGAAGCCGCCAGCGCCGGCGAAGAGATCGATGACGCGAATCGGGTCCACGGGCATCCTCAAACCCTAATCGAACATCGTACGGAGCGTCGTGTGACGGACCGACGGCAGGAAATTTCGTCCGCCCTGCCATTCGGAGAGTTACGACGCCGTTTCACCCTGCACCGCCAATAAAGCCACGCCGGGTTCAACTAACGAACCGTCAACTGTCTGCTCGGAGAACGCAGACTCTGCATCGTCGCGACGCATCTGCTCCTGGGCTAGAGGGCTAGGGGGCTCATCGAACGGTCCTTGGGGCAAGTAGTCCCGGAGGCTCCGAGATCGGTCCGGAGATCGCAGCTTGTCCATCGTCAACTTCTCAATCTGCCGTATGCGCTCTCTCGTCACGCCGAACGCCACGCCGATCTGTTCCAGCGTTTTTCGCGGCACATCACCGATCCCGTACCGCATTCGGATCACGCCTGCTTCGCGTTCACTCAGCGAGTCGAGCAAGCTCTCGATCTGACGGTGAAGCAAGTTCGCTGTGACCCATTCATGTGCATCGACAGCGTGGTCATCGACGACAACCTGACCGAGCGGCACCGTCCACCACGATCCGGAGTCGAGCTCCACATGAAATGGTTCATCGAGGGAGCGTGGAGGCTTGAGATTGTCGACTACGCCACGAACGAGATCGTGCGAAGCCCCGAGCTCCGCTGCAGCAGTTGCCAAACGTTCAGAGGCCCCGCCCTTCGACCTTTCCCATGCTGACTTAATCTCGGACAGCTTTTCGACGACGTGGACTGGAAACCGAATCAGCCGCCCCTGGTCAGCGATCGCACGTGTCATGCTCTGCCGGATCCACCATGTCGCGTACGTGGAAAACTTCGAGCCCTCCGCCCAGTCGAACTTTTGCACCGCACGGATGAGTCCTGCGTTACCTTCCTGCACCAGATCGGCGAGATCGACTCCACGCCATTGATAGCGCTTCGCAATTGAGACGACCAATCGCAAGTTGGATTCGATCATCCGGATCATCGCTTGATCCCCGCGCCGCTTCAGGATCTCAAGTTCCAGACCGACCTGGTCGGTCGCTCTATCACTGTGCTCCCGGTTCAACCGTTCCTCGGCGAATAGCCCTACTTCGATTCGCTGAGCGAGCTCGACTTCTTCGTCCGCAGTAAGCAAAGTTTGCTTGCTCAATACTTTGGTGTACTCATCGAACGCTTCGGGCGACACATGTATGTGTGCCACGCGCGGGTCGGCCAGCGGCTCATATGGGTCCGTACTCGCGACCACGGCATCGTAGATCTCGATGGCCAACGCATCGTTGAGAGCTGGCGAGGTTATAGGCCGGTCGTTGCCGACATCTTCCGTCGGAGGCGGCTCAGGCTGAAGCGGCGTGCCGAGCGTGGCCGCGAACGCTGCCTGCATGGCGTTCACACGCTCAATCGTTGCCTGTCCAAGTCGTTCCTTACCCGCGTGTTCCTCCAACGAGAAAAAGAGGCTCGTCTTCAGCACTTCGAACGACGAAACATCCGTCTCCAGCGCCTCGCGATGACGGGAGTTAAATCGAATGACGCCGGTCGGTGGCTCGAAGACGAAGAGCTGCCCAACCGGCATGTAAGCCCAGTCGAACGATATACCTACGTCACGGTCATCGCGCGCGCCGACCGTTTGTTCCACAACTGCACGCAACGCCGAAGGGGACCCGTCACCCACGTTCGCGACCGGTCGCGGTCCCGTCATCCGTCGCCGTGAACCTGACAAGACCCCACGCGCCTCGTCCCAGAAGCCGCGCATCGTGAATCCTTCGTTCACGGCGCTTTCGAGCGCCTGAACTGCAGAAGGTCGCAGCACGACTCCGCGCTTCTCGGGATTGATCGCAACTGCATCGAGCACATCATCCGTGAGGTCGATCGCAACACGTGCAAGCTGCAGATCATCTGAAATATCGTCTCGAAGCCCTAACCAACCACCAGAGTGCAGCAACCTGTCGTTCCGATAGACGTACATCCCTTGGGCCTCGCGCCTGCTTCGCCCCAGGGGTACGGCTGCCCCACCATCCACTCCTGGCGGCAACACGACGCATGTGGCCGGTAGCTCGATCCCTGACTGCAGCTGCCCGATCAACATTCGAGGATATCCTTCGGCACCCCACATTGCGAAGCCGAACGGATCAATCGACTTCACGACGCGAGGCGCACCGGTGTCTGAGGTGACCTCGTCTATTTCCTCTAACGAGACCTTGATCCGACCGTCCGCGAGCATCCGGTGAAATGTCAACCCCAGCTCGTCACGTACCTGCAGAATCGTGGATTCCAGCCAACTTCGTCGCTGCTGCACTGAGGTTGCCACCGAAACTGACCCAAGTTGCGTCCACTCAACAAGCGTCCCTGATTCCTCCTGGAACCCTCTCCTCCGTAGCAACGTCGCAGCGGTGTCGCTGTCGAACGCTTCCGCGACAATATCCACGCCCGTCTGTTCTCGACCCATCCGCATCGCTGCCGCAGGTTCGAATCCCGTCGATGAATACACCGTCAGGACCATTGCTTGGCTGAACGACGCACCCTTCAGCCCGATGCCAAAATGCCCCATTGACCCGGAGTTGTAGTCCCGCTGCCGGCCGAGCGAAAACGCCGACGCGAGCTGAGCCCGGGTCATGCCGCAGCCATCGTCGCTAACCCTAATCGCCCGGACACGAGCGTTCCGCGTGACAAAACGGATGTTAACTCTGGACGCCCCGGCGTCGACGCTGTTGTCCACGAGCTCGGCCAGTGCAGATGCCAACGTGTGGCCGCGGCCAACAGCGTTGAGCACCGAAGCGCTGGGTCGGATCTCGATGCTTCGAGGAGCCTGCGAAGACGCGGGTTCAGGGGCAAGTGTGCTCATGACTGTGATCGTACGCACGACCTACGACATCCGAGAGCTGCTCCGCTCGATGTTGTCCGAGGCATGCGATAGAAAGGAGGCATCCCCGGCCTGGGACGCTTGAGCGCACGCGTTGCTGGCCGCGCACCGGATGGAGTCGCAGTTCCCAAGAAGATTCTCATCGAGACGTCCCTACCCATCTAGACGTTCAAGTCGTCATCCACACGCGACACGGCCGGGATTGATCACTAGATGCAATTGTCTCTAACGCGTGTCAAGCACGAAATCGCACAGTAGGCGAAGGAGCCGAGAAATGCCGACGAACAACGACGACCATCCCTCCCATCTAGACCCGCGAACCGTCGAGGAGTACTTTCGACTCGGCGCAAAGACCGCGTTCGACCTACACTCGGATCCCACGGTGAGAATGGAGATCGACCCGTCGCTGGAGACGATCGAGCTCACCATGCCTGCGTTGGGTTCAGACCCCGAAGTTACATCGTTCGAACGCCTCGTCTTCTCGAGATTCGTGAACGCCGGCGACGAATGGTTCCTATTGCGGATCGACGCCAAAGACATGCACTATGAGGCGTATGTACTGGTTGAATCGATCGTCGATCTACTGCGTTCCGGTGCCTCTTTCCGTCACGCCGTCTCGGAAGCACTCATCTCACTCAGGGAGTTACTCGCCAGTCGACGATGCCTGACCGACGAGAAGGTTCTCGGCCTCATTGGCGAACTGCTCGTTCTACAGCACGTAATCAGTAGTTCCGGTGAACAGATCGCAATCGGATCGTGGCTGGGACCAGCAGCCGAGGAACACGACTTCAGTTTCCGCTGTTTCGACGCCGAAGTGAAGACCACGAAGTCTGAACACCGTGTCCATGTGATCAGTTCGGAAACGCAACTCGAGCCTTCGCCCGACACGCCGCTCCATCTCATCTCGATCCAAATCACACGAGCAGGAACGGCTGCGGAGAGCTTCACACTACCGTCGCTGATCACCGACATCCGCGAGTCACTCGACCAATCACTACGAACTTTCGACTCCGCGCTCGAGGGGCTCGGATGGAGAGACGCGGATAAGGACCTGTACAAGGTCCGCTACCAGCTCCGTTCCGTTCCGCGGGCATATCTGGTCAACGCCCAGTTCCCCGCCATCACCTCAGCACGGCTCGACGCGGTCGTTCCCAACAGGCCGAGTGTCAGTAGTGTCTCCTACCGTGTGAATGTCTCCGATCTCACTCATTCGACGATCGGCAATCCCCTTCACGACTTCTGCGAGGTATCAGAATGACCGCGTTCATCGATCCGGCGATCTCCGCTTCTGTCCGCAAAATCCTGACCCAGATGCGCGACACTGGCCCCGAAGAACTCCTAGCACTCATCGAGTTTGATCTGCGTAAGTCGGAGCACACGCCGACGGAGAGCGACATAGTCACGGCGGCTACCGTCGCCGAGTTCAACGACCCCACTCGTCGCGCAATGCATATGGCGCTTGCAGTTTGGGACGCTAGCACTCTCCCAGATTGGGGCGATAGCACTTCCGCCGCTACCCCGGACCGGCGGGAACGAATCTACGATCTGCTCGAGCTCTCGGCCGACGCGCGAGAGAAGCTCGACGACGAGTTCCCGAGTGCGTCTCAGATGGATGCAATGATCGTCGATCCGAACCATTGGACGCCCTGGTACGACGAGGACCGTCGCACATCTCACGATTTCTATTGGAAGGCATACAGCGGGGTGTTGGAACGAAAAGGCTGGGACGTCGACGCGCTGGCGACTCTTGACCGGTCGACAACCGAGATTGTGCAGCGGCTCGCAGACCCGAGCGCAGCCAAGGGCTACCAAACGAAAGGGCTGGTCGTCGGGCACGTCCAGAGCGGAAAGACCGCGAACTTTACGGGCATCGTGGCAAAGGCGATCGACGCTGGCTACCGGTTGGTTATCGTCCTAACCGGCACCATCGAGCTCCTCCGTGGCCAGACCCAGCGGCGGCTCGACATGGAGCTCGTCGGAGAGGAAAACATTCTCGACGGCTCCGACGCGTCGGATGCGGAATCGATTCGTGGCATTGACTACGTCGGCACGCACGACTCCGACTGGTATTCGGGAAAGTTTCTGAAGCATGGGCAGGACATCCATTCACTCCCAGAGGTACCCGCTATCAAGCGACTCACTAGCGCCGACAAGGATTATCAGAAGCTGCGGTTAGGAAAAGACACGCTGGATTTCCGTCGCACGGGAGAGCTCCGAGACACAGGCAAACCCGTATACGCCCCTGAGAATATTTATTCGGTCGACGCACGCATTGCCATTATGAAAAAGAACACGACGGCACTGAAGAACCTGCTCCACGACCTCAAAAATATTCGCGCTGACGGCAAGGAAATACCAGCGTTAATCATTGACGATGAAGCGGATCAGGCATCCGTCAATACAGTCAATCAACGTTCAAAGAAGGAAATCTCGGCAGAAGTCAAGAAGCGGTCGGCGATTAACAAGCTCATCGCGGAGCTATTGCAACAACTCCCACGAGCGCAATACGTGGGATACACCGCGACGCCGTTCGCGAACGTGTTCATCTCACCTGACGATTCAGAAGATCTGTTCCCCAAGGACTTCCTCGTCAGCCTCGAACCATCGTCACAATACAGGGGTGGTCGACACTTCCACGACCTTTGGCAGCTCGCAACAGAGGACGCGGGGGATCCGGGGCACTCGAACGAAGCCGCGTTCGTACGAGACCTCCGTGCAGACGGAGATTCTCAACCTGATGACGAGGAAGATGAGATCCTCGAGGCGCTAGACGCGTTCGTGCTCAGCGGCGCCATCAAGAAGTGGCGGGAATCAACCCACAATGAATTTTCATACAGACACCACACGATGCTCGTACACGAGTCAATCCGGACTGCGGATCATTCTAACCTTGCTGACAAGTTCAGCACGGTGTGGAGCACCCGCGGGGCGTACAGCAGCCCCGCCGGAATAACGAGATTACTCGACCTATATGAAAAAGACTTCGCCGCGGTCCACGACTCGCGCGCAGAATGGGCTGAACTTCCGCTGCCAAACTACTTCGACGATCTGAAGCCGTACATCGGACAAGCGGTCGACGCTATCACTGCGGATGGATCCCCCGTCGTAGTCGTCAATGGTACGAAAGATAGCGACTACAACGCGATGGATTTCCAGCTCCGCCCATACTGGAGAATCATGGTCGGCGGCGCCAAGCTCAGCCGGGGGTTCACCGTGGAGGGACTCACGGTGTCGTACTACCGCCGCCGAGCAACCGCGGCCGACACGCTCATGCAGATGGGCCGGTGGTTCGGCTACCGACCAGGTTACGAAGACCTCGTCCGTCTGTATATCGCGCGCGACATCGTGGATTCCCGTGGGAAGACCTATGACCTTTACGACGCTTTCACCTCGATTATCGAGGACGAAGAGGAGTTCCGTGATCAGTTGCGCAAGTTTGCCGAGATCCAAGAAGACGGTCGTCCAGCGGTTCGCCCTATTCATATTCCGCCACTCGTATTCCAACAGCTACCCTGGCTAAAGCCGACCGGATTGAACAAGATGTACAACGCGACTCTGCAATACGAGGGCGAAGGCGGCATGGTGAAAGACTTTAATGCTCATGACGATCGCAAGGACGGCACACGAAACACGAAACACCTGACCGCGGTGCGTCCACTGTTGATGGCGCGCAGCACGACCCTTAAAACGTTCTGGGGCGTCAATGGAACACACTTCGAAGCGCGATCCGCGATCGCTTCGACGGAACAAGTCCTCGCCACGCTGCGCGAGTTTGAATTCTATTCTCCCGACCTGCTCAACCCCACGATCCAAATGATCAAGAAGGCGGCTGAGGAACGCACGCTCCAGGATTGGGTCGTAATCGTCCCCGAGCTCGACCCGTCTTACCGACGCGAACTGAACGGTGTTAACGTTTCTATCGCCGAACGCCAGCGCAGGAGAGACCGCCCCGGGTTCGCAGGAAGCGAGCGCCGGCACCGTGCGACGCTCGAAGTGATAGCGCAGAACCCCACGCCGAGCGCGAAAGCTGGCGTCGAGGCCGAAGCTCTATCGACACCGACACGCGGCGCGTTGTTGATCAACTTCGCATACGATCCGGAAGTATCCGACGAGGAGCGCGCGGCTTCAGGTCGTGCAGACGCAGCTCGCGTCAAGCGAACCTCATGGCCCGAGGTGATGTCTGCCGAAAGCGTCGCGACATTGTTATCTATCGCTATGCCGTACGGTTCCGCGCCACGGGGACGGATCGGGTTTGGTGTGCGCCGTGAGGAGGTCGCTGAGAGTCCGATCGTGGACGTTTAAAGCCCAGCGTCGTAGCGGGCACGACTTCACGGGATCGATGGCGCCTCGAGCGGATTAACGCTGGTTCCAGTCCCCGTACGAAGACACCACGCGTCACGGCACCGCGCCCCGACCGAAGCCCCGAGGACCATCGACTCCCGCCTCACCCCAACAGCCGCTGCCGGTTCCGCACGATCCGCTTCACCTTGCGGATGAGACCGACGTCGAACGACAGATCGTCGATCCAGGTGCCGACCGACGCAGCCACGTCATTGATCATGCGGGAAGCAGCGGCTTCGCGAATCCCCAGCTCCCCCTGCGAGGGCGAGATTGCCGACCTCGACGCCGCCGCGAGGCGCACGAGTTCCGCCGCGCGCTCGCCCGCCTTGCAGACGATCGCGTGCTCAACGTCGCGGCCCCTCACCCCCGCACCCGCCCAAACCTCGAACGCACCCCAGCGTCGATCCCGACACCAGGGTCCGCACTCCCAACGATCTGCAACCTAAGCCCCAGCACGTTCAGCACATCGGACACCTTCTCGAGCCGCAGGGTTTGTTTGCCCTGCTCGAGATCGCGCACGAATGCCACGGAGCAGCCTGCGAGCTCCGCGAGCTCATCCTGGCGCAGCCCGCGCTCCTCATGCGCCGCGAACACTGCTCCCGCGAGTTCGCCGCGTTCTGCGACGCGCGCGGCGAACGATGTACGACTTCGGCGGATCCTCATGAGCTTCGTTAATCCATACGAACACAACGATTAATCCAGTTTGAGCGGGTCGACCCACCACAACGACCGCTAATCACGCCGATCCCCTCGATCAATACCGATCACGTACCGTAGTCACATGCCTCCGCAGAACATCGTCGAGAACGCCCGCGTCCAGGAGGCCCTCATCGCCTGGGCCACCGAGAAGACCGCCCAGACCCACAGCGACGTGCTGCGCCGCGCGGTCGCGGGGTGGCTGCTGCTCGACATCTCGCACTCCGAGTTCCAGGACCCCGAGAACCCCATGCAGGAGG
>Ga0308157_10005880_pt1 | contig 15035 bp, 15 predicted proteins | sample PhyBR1_FD_201035 | JGI IMG/M metagenome (GOLD analysis project Ga0308157, IMG submission 201035) | Phyllosphere microbial communities from UC Gill Tract Community Farm, Albany, California, United States - DLSLB.R1 | ecosystem: Host-associated > Plants > Phyllosphere > Unclassified | place: USA...
ACGTCGGTGTGAGCCGTGATGTCGGGGCCGATCGGCGTCGCGTTGCCGCTCAGTCGCTCGAGCACCTCGAACGGAGCGGATTGATGACTTGCGGACACGCACAGCAGCACAGTTGGTCATTCTACAGGCCGTCGAAGCCAGATCTGAATGATTCCAGAGAAAATAGGGCACCCTTACCGGTGCTTCCCGCGCTATAGATTGGAAGGATGACCACCGAGCGCGCCACGATCCCTCCCGCAATCCGGATCCTGCTCGTGCTCGCCGCGAGCGTGATCACGCTCGGCGGCCTGTGGCTTGCGAAAGGCCTCGTCGGCCCGCTCGCCATCGCCGCGGTGATCGTCATCATCTGCTATCCCCTCGGCCCCGCGATCGCGCGTGCGGGTGCCCCGAAGTGGGTCGGATCCACGGGCGTGATCCTGCTCGGATACGTCGTGCTTGCGATCCTCGCGCTGCTGCTCACGTTCGCGATCACAGAGTTCGTGCGCCTCATCACCGATCTCCTGCCCGAGCTGACCCGCATGATGCAGGACGTGTACACCTGGCTGGGCGACCTCGGCGTCGACGCGTCGATCGGCAGTCAGATCTCGGCGATGTTCAGCACATCGCGGATCGTCTCGCTCATTACCTCGCTGTCGGGCAGCGTCATGGGGGTGGCCATGGCGATGTTCTTCATCCTCGCCTACGTCATCTTCATGAGCATCGATGCGGCGCGGTACTCGCGCGCCGAGCAGGTCTTCGGGCCGCAGGTCCGCCCGGTTCTCGAGCGGATGCGCTCGTACTGCGTCAGCGTGCGCCGGTACTTCGTCGTCAATGCGTCGTTCGGACTCCTCGTCGCGGTCGTCGACACCATCGCCCTGTACATCCTCGACGTGCCCGCGCCGCTGGTGTGGGGAATCCTCGCGTTCGTGACGAACTTCGTGCCGAACATCGGCTTCGTCCTCGGTCTCGTGCCGCCCGCCGTCATCGCGCTCGTCACGAACGACTGGGTCACGGCGCTCATCGTGGTCGTGGTCTACATCGTCGTGAACGTGACGCTGCAGGTGCTCATCCAGCCGAAGTTCATCAGCGACGCGGTCGGCCTCACGCTCACCCTGAGCTTCTTCTCGGTCGTGTTCTGGACGTTCGTGATCGGCCCGCTCGGCGCGATCCTCGCGGTTCCGCTGACGCTGCTCGTGCGCACGCTGCTGCTCGAGGGAGACCCGGCGAGCACGTGGCTCAGATGGCTGTCCGGCGATGATGACGCGGTCAGGAACAAGCCCGCTCACTGATGGGATGATGGGGCCATGGCCCACGATGCTCCGCTCCTGTCCGCGCTCGCAGGCGATCGCCCCGCGTCGCCGCCCGTCTGGTTCATGCGCCAGGCCGGTCGGTCGCTGCCCGAGTACCGCGAGCTGCGCGTCGGCACGCGCATGCTCGACGCGTGCCTCACCCCCGATGTCGCCGCGGAGATCACCCTGCAGCCCGTGCGCCGCCACAACGTCGACGCGGCGGTGTTCTTCAGCGACATCGTCGTTCCGCTGAAGATCGCCGGGATCGAGGTCGAGATCGAGCCGGGGCGCGGCCCCGTCTTCGCGGACCCCGTGCGCACGGCCGACGATGTGCGCCGCATCACGAGCGTGCCGGCGGAGGAGATCGCGCACAATGCGGATCCGATCCGCGAGGCTGTTCGGATCACGACCGAGGAGCTGTACGGCCGCGGCACCCCGCTCATCGGGTTCGCCGGAGCACCCTTCACCCTCGCGGCATACATGGTCGAGGGCGGCCCGTCGAAGGACCACATGCGCGCCCGCGCCATGATGCACGCCGACCCGCAGTCGTGGCACCGACTGGCGGGATGGCTGTCCGAGGTGGCCGCAGTGTTCCTCCAGGTGCAGGTCGATGCCGGCGCCTCGGCGGTGCAGCTGTTCGACTCGTGGGCGGGATCCCTGTCGACGAGCGACTACCGCACCTTCGTCGCGCCGCACTCGAAGCGCGCGCTCGACGCGGTTCCCGGCGTGCCGAAGATCCACTTCGGCGTCGGCACCGGTCCGTTCCTCGCCGACATGCGGCTCGGCGGATCCGCCGACGCCGTGGGTGTCGACTGGCGGATGCCGCTCGACGAGGCCGCCGCGATCGTCGGCCCCGACGTGACGCTGCAGGGCAACATCGACCCCGCGATGCTGCAGGCCCCGTGGGAGGCGCTCGAGGAGCACGTGCGCGAGGTCGTGCTCGCCGGCCGCGCCGCCCGTGCGCACATCGTCAACCTCGGGCACGGCGTGCCGCCCGACACCGACCCCGACCAGCTCACGCGCATCGTCGAACTGGTGCACAGCCTGTGAGCCTGGCCGACCTCGCCGACCTGCACGAGAAGGCGGGCGAACTTCACGTCGTCGTCGTCGGTGCCGGGGCGGCAGGGCTCGTCGCCGCGCGCGAGATCACGAAGGTCGGCATGCAGGTCACGGTCGTGGAGGCGTCCGATCAGGTCGGCGGCGCGATCCGCACGGGCGAGGTCGCGGGGCTCGAGCTCGACCTCGGAGCCGAGAGCTTCGCGACGCGCGGCGGCCACGTCGCCTCCCTCATCGACGAGCTGGGCTTCTCGGACGACGTGGTGTCGCCGAACAGCGCCGGCGCGTGGGTCGCGGGAGTTCCCGGCGTCGGTGCGGCGCCTCTGCCGAAGGGCGGCGTGCTGGGCATCCCCGCGAATCCGTTCGGCGAGGATGTGCGTCGCGTGATCGGCTGGCGCGGGGCCTGGCGCGCATACATCGACCGGGTTCGCCCGCCGCTAACGATCGGCCACGCACACTCGCTCGGGGTGCTCGTCAGGTCGCGCATGGGCCAGCGCGTGCTCGACCGCCTCGTCGCACCCGTCACGTCCGGCGTCTATTCGGCATCGCCCGACGACATCGATCCTGACATCGCGGCACCGGGCCTGAATACCGCGCTCACCCGCACCGGATCGCTGTCGGGAGCCGTCGCGGAGCTTTCCGAGAAGCGGTCGTCCGCGCCGGGAGGAGCCGTCAAAGGCCTGCGCGGCGGCATGGGATCCCTCGCGCGAGCGCTCGCCGCGGACATCGAGGATCGCGGCGGCGACGTGCGCCTCGGCGCGAGCGTCGTCGAGATCGAACGGGAGGCCCCAGAGGCGGATCGCGCCTGGTGCGTCGTGCTCGACGAGGTCGGCGACGACGACGAACAGGTCGAGCTGCTCGCGGACGCCGTGATCGTCGCGACCGAGGAGCGCCCGGCGCGCGCCCTGCTGTCGCCCGTGGTCGGATCCGCGCTCGCCGCCGAGCCGCCCGTCGCGGGCCCGGTCGTCTCGATCGCGACGCTCGTCGTCGAATCCCCCGAGCTCGACGCCGCGCCGCGCGGAACGGGCGTGCTGACGGTTCCCGGATCCCACCGCGCGAAGGCGCTCACGCACGCGAGTGCGAAGTGGCAGTGGGTCGCGGATGCGGCCGGATCCGGCACGCACGTCGTGCGCGTCTCGTTCGGTTCGGCGGGCGCCGCGCCGGTGATCGACGGCCTCGCGCCCGAGGCGCAGGCCGAGCTGGCGCGCGAAGAGGCCTCGGCGCTGCTCGGCGTGTCGATCGGTGCCGACCGCGTGCGCGAGGTGCGGGTCGAACGCTTCCAGCAGTCGCAGCCCGCGGCGACCACCGGACACCGGCAGCAGACCGCGGCGGCGCGCACCGCGATCCGCGGCGTGGCAGAGATCGGAGCGGTCGGCGCATGGCTGTCGGGCACCGGACTCGCGCAGGTGATCCCGGACGCCATCAACGAGGCGGACCGCGTTCGGCGCGCGCTTCTCTTCGACGCACATTGACATCCGCCGTGCTCCCGGCGGGCGGGAACTGTAACGTAGGAGACGATTTCTGATGACGAAGGGGGTTTCCATGCGTGGAAAGATCGGGTTGGTTATCGGACTGGGCGCCGGATACGTGCTCGGCACGCGTGCCGGGCGCGCTCGGTACGAGCAGATCAAGAAGCAGGCCGAGAAGGTCTGGGAGCTTCCGGCCGTGCAGAAGCAGGTCGCGAAGGCGACGGAGGCGGCGAAGAAGCTGCCGAAGTTCGCCGTCGACGGCGTCGTGAAGGTCGTGCGTGCGGCGGATCCGTCGACGGACTCGCGCGCGAAGCCCTCTGACAGCGGATCCGCGGCCGCCGCGGGCAGCGGAGCGACGAAGGCGGCAGGCTGATGGCGCGCGCGACCAAGGCGTCCCCCCTGCGCGATCGCGCCAACGACAGCCTCTTCACGCTCATCGGGGACGTCCCCGATCTGGTGAAAAACCTCGTCCGGGCCGAGCTCGACGCGCTGAAGGCATACGCGGGCAAGGTCGTCAAACACAGCAGCCTCGCGGCGATCCTCGTGTTCGCGGCGCTGTTCTTCCTGTTCTGGGCGACGCCGGCGTTCCTCGCGTTCCTCATCATCCTGCTCGCGCTGTGGCTGCCGCTGTGGGCTTCGGCCCTCATCGTGTTCGGCTTCGGCGTGCTCATGATCGTGATCCTCGGCGCGTGGGCGTACTTCGTGCACGTGCGCGCGATCCGAAAGCTGGAGACCCCCGGAGCGGCCGCGAAGGCCGATGCGGCGATCGTGAAGGAGTTCGCGGATGAGTTCTGAGCAGTCGCCGACGGTCGTGCCGAGCGGCATCCAGAATCCCGTCAACCTCGCGCGCGCCGAGCTGAAGGCCGCGCTCGCCGCGATCGAGATCAAGGCGAACTACCCCAAGCGCATCAGGCAGAGCGTCGACCGGGCGACCGTCAAGGCCCGCAAGGTCGCCGAGAAGAAGCCCATCGTCGCCCTGACCGGCCTCATCGTGGGTGCATCCGCCGTCGGCACCGCCGTCTGGGGCCTCGCCCGCATCGCCTCGCGCTGATCCCGGCCGATTGGCCCTTGCGCGCTCGCGGGGGGATGATGGGAGCATGCCAGAAATCGATGCTTCCCCCGGTAACGACTACAGCCTCTGGACCGTGTGGCGCCGCGATCCGCAGCATCCCGTGACCACCGACGATGCCAGCGAGCTCGCGGCCGTCGTCGAGGAGCTGGCCGGTGCTGGCGTCACGATCCGGGGCTTCTACGACGTCAGCGCCATGCGCGCCGACGCCGACCTCATGATCTGGCTGCACGGACCCGTCGCCGAGGCTCTGCAGGCCGCCACCCGCCGCCTGCGCCGCACCGCGCTGCTCGCGCCGCTCGTGATGAGCTGGAGCGGCATGGCCGTGCACCGCGACAGCGAGTTCAACAAGTCGCACATCCCCGGCTACCTGCGCGGCGAATCCGCGCGCGACTGGCTGGTCGTCTACCCCTTCGTGCGCAGCTACGACTGGTACCTGCTGCCCGACGACGAGCGCCGCAAGATGCTCGCCGACCACGGCCGCATGGGCGCCGCGTACAAGAGCGTCGTCGCCAACACGATGCCGGCCTTCGCGCTCGGCGACTACGAGTGGATGCTCCCGATGGAGTCCGACTCGCTCACTGACCTCGTCGACATGATGCGCGACCTCCGCTACACCGACGCGCGCCTGCACGTGCGCGACGAGCTGCCCTTCCACACGGGCCGCCGCATCGCGGTGGATGAGATCGCAGAGGTCATCAGGTAACCGCATGACCACCTCGCAGCCGATTCGTCTCGGAACCCGTCGCAGCCGTCTAGCCGTCGCTCAATCGGGCATGGTCGCTCGAGAACTCGAGCGCGTATCGGGCCGCACCGTCGAGCTCGTGCAGCTCACGTCGGAGGGCGACACGAATCGTGCGTCGCTCGCGTCGTTCGGCGGATCCGGCGTGTTCGCGACGCGTCTGCGCGACGGCCTTCTCGCGGGGGAGTGTGACCTGCTCGTGCACTCGCTCAAGGACCTGCCGGTCGAGCAGCCGCCCGGGCTGATCATCGCCGCGACGCCGCCGCGCGCGGACGCCCGCGACGTCGTCATCACGCGCGGCGGAACCCCCTTCGACGACCTGCCCGAGGGTGCGCGGATCGGCACGGGATCCCCACGCCGCGCGGCGCAGGCGCGTCGCGCGAATCCGGGCGTCGACGTGCGCGACCTGCGCGGCAACATCGACTCCCGCATGCAGCGCGTGCGCGATGACGAGCTCGACGCCGTCGTGATCGCGGCGGCGGGTCTGACCCGCGTCGACGCCGACGGCGGAGAGATCCCGACTGTCGCGGGGCTGTCCATTGAACCGCGCGCCCTTCCGGGCTGGCCGACGGCCGCGGGGCAGGCGGCGCTGGCCGTCGAGACGGCGGAGGACGCGGACCCGCAGCTGCTCGCGTGGCTCGGCGAGCTCGACGCGCCGCTCACGCGGTTCGCGGTGACGCTCGAGCGCGCGGTGCTCGGCGGAATCGAAGCGGGGTGCCACGCGCCCGTGGGCGCGCACGCCTTCACGAGCGACGGATCCGCGCACGTGCGCGTCGCTGTGTACGGCGACGAACCTCACGATGATGTCACGCTTGACCACTCGGAGCGCATCGACGGCTTCGAATCCCTGATTGAGGGGTATATTCAGGCACGAGGCAGCGGTGCAGCTGCCGACAGCTCGGGTCTCATGATCCGGGCACGCGAGATCGGTTCAGATCTCGCGCGTCGGCTGCTGGAGAACGGGGCAGCCGACATCGTGACGAGAGAGGCACCCCCTACCTCATGATGAAGGAAGCCAGCAAGGACAAGCCCCTGGTCGGTTGGCGCGTGCTCGTGCCGCGCGGCGGCCCCTGGGGAGACGACGTCGCGGGACGACTGCGCGATAAGGGCGCGGTTCCGGTGATCTCGCCGCTGATCAACTTCGCTCCGGCCGAGGACACGGCCGAGCTTGAGACGGCGCTCGCCGAGCTCGCGAGCGGTGCGTACTCGTGGCTGACCGTCACGAGCGCGACGACCGTCGACGTGCTGCACTCGTACGGCGCCAAGATCCCGTCCACGACGAAGATCGCGGCGGTCGGCGAGACCACGGCCGCGGCGCTGAAGGCCGTCGGATACCCCGTCGACCTCGTGCCCGAGAAGGACAACTCGGCCGCCGGCATGGCCGCCGAGATGGTCGCACTCGAGCCGGAGCCGAAGCGGATCCTGTGCCTGCGCAGCGAGATCGCGAAGCCCGTGCTGTCGGTCGTTCTCGCGAAGGCCGGGCACGACGTGACCGCGGTCGTCGCTTACCGCACCGTCGGCGTGCCGGCCACCGACCGTGTCATGCGCGACGTGGGCAACGGTCGGATCAACGCGATCCTCGTGACCAGCGGATCCGTCGCGACGCAGGTGCGCGAGCAGTTCGTCGAGATCCCCGAGCAGACGGTGATCCTGGCGATCGGGCCCCGCACGGCGCGCGATTCCGAGAAGGTCGGCCTGCCGATCCACGTCGTGGCGCCCGCGCGCACGGTCGACTCTCTGGTCGGTCTGCTCGCCGGCATTCCTGTTCCGCCGCCCACGGCCGAGGCGCTCGCGATCGCCGAGACCGGCCAGGTCGACATGAAGTCGCTGCGGGACGACAAGTGACTTCGTTCCCCGCCCGGCGCCCGCGGCGGCTGCGCTCGACGCCGGCCGTGCGCCGGCTGATGGCCGAGACGCACGTCGTTCCGTCGCAGCTCGTGCTGCCGATGTTCGTGCGCGAGGGCCTGACCGAGCCGCAGGCGATCTCGGCGATGCCGGGGCAGAGCCAGCACACGCTCGACTCGCTGCGCCGCGCGGCCGCCGACGCGGCCGAAGCCGGTGTCGGCGGCGTCATGCTGTTCGGCGTACCCGCCGTGCGCGATGCGGTGGGCTCTGGAGCCGACGACCCCGACGGGATCCTCAACGTCGCCACGACGGCGCTCGTCGAGGAGGTCGGCGATGCGCTCGTCGTGCAGACCGACCTGTGCCTCGACGAGTTCACCGACCACGGACACTGCGGCGTGCTCACCCCGGCCGGCGGGGTCGACAACGACGCAACCCTTGAGCGCTACGCCTCGATGGCGCTCGCCCAGGCGCGCGCGGGCAGCAGCCTGCTGGGTCTCAGCGGCATGATGGACGGGCAGGTCCAGGCGGTGCGCGAGGCGCTCGACGCCGAGGGCTTCGTCGACACGATCCTCATGGCGTACTCGGCGAAGTACGCGGGCGCCTTCTACGGCCCGTTCCGCGAGGCCGTGGATTCGCAGCTGACCGGCGACCGCCGCACGTACCAAATGGATCCGCCCAACGCCCGCGAGGGCGTGCGCGAGGCGATGATCGACGTCGACGAGGGCGCCGACATCGTCATGGTCAAGCCCGGCCTGCCGTACCTCGACGTGCTCGCCGAGGTGCGCGCTTCGGTCGACGTGCCGGTGTGGGCCTACCAGGTCTCCGGCGAGTACTCGATGGTCGAGGCCGCCGCGGCGAACGGATGGATCGACCGCCGCGCGACGATCCTCGACTCGATCACAGCGTTCGGCCGAGCGGGCGCCGACGCGATCCTGACGTACTGGGCCGCCGAGGCGGCGGGCTGGATCCGCGAGGGGCTGTAGGGCGTGCGGATGCACAGGCATCCGCGAGAGTATGGACGCATGGATCGTAATGACGCCCTCTTCGCCCGCGCCCAGAAGGTCATCCCCGGCGGCGTGAACTCGCCCGTCCGGGCCTACGGATCCGTCGGCGGCACGCCGCGGTTCGTCTCCTCCGCTGCGGGCGCGTACATCACGGATGCCGAGGGACGCGAGTACGTCGACCTCGTCGCGACGTGGGGGCCGGCGCTGCTCGGCCACGCGCATCCGGAGGTCGTCGAAGCGGTCCGCGAGGCCGCTTCGCGCGGGCTGTCGTTCGGCGCACCGACCGAGGGCGAGGTCGAGCTGGCCTCGCTCATCGCCTCGCGCGTGCAGGCCGGCGGACTCGCTCCGGTCGAGGAGGTGCGCCTCGTCTCGACGGGCACCGAGGCGACGATGACGGCGATCCGCCTCGCCCGCGGCGTCACTGGCCGCGACCTGCTGGTGAAGTTCGACGGCAACTACCACGGCCACTCGGACGGGCTGCTGGCGGCGGCCGGATCCGGCGTCGCGACGCTCGCGCTGCCCGGCACAGCCGGCGTTCCCGTCTCGGTCGCCGAGACGACGCTCGTTGTGCCCTACGGCGACCTCGACGCCGTACGCGAGGTGTTCGCCGCCCATGGCGACGACATCGCGGCCATTATCGTCGAAGCGGCGCCCGCGAACATGGGCGTCATCGAGCCGCCCGAGGGCTTCAACCGGGCGCTCGCGGAGATCGCGCACGGCGCCGGATCCCTGCTGATCGTCGACGAGGTGCTCACCGGTTTCCGCGTGCACCCCGCGGGCGAGTGGGGCCGCCAGGTCGACGCCGGATTCGGCTACACCCCCGACATCCTCACCTTCGGCAAAGTCGTCGGCGGCGGCTTGCCGCTTGCGGCGCTCGGTGGCAGCCGCGAGGTCATGGAGCAGCTCGCGCCGACGGGCCCGGTGTACCAGGCCGGCACCCTGTCGGGGAACCCGCTCTCGGTCGCTGCGGGACTCAAGACGCTCGAGCTCGCGACGCCCGAGGTGTACGAGCACCTCGATGCCGCGGCCGATCGCGTGATCGCCGATCTCACGTCGGCCCTGTCGGCGGAGGGGGTGGCGCATTCGACCTCGCGCGTGGGATCGCTGTTCGGCCTCGCGTTCAAGTCCGACCGGCCGGGCGATTACGAGCAGGCCAAGACCCAGGACGCGCACCGCTTCAAGCCCTTCTTCCATTCGATGCTCGAACAGGGCGTGAACCTGCCCCCGAGCGTCTATGAGGCGTGGTTCGTCACCTCCGCGCACGACGACGAGGCGCTCTCCCGGATCGCGGACGCCCTGCCTGCGGCGGCCAAGGCGGCGACCGCCGCTTGAAGCCGAGCCGCAACGGCGGAGATGAGCCGTAACTGCGGATCCTTGTTGTCGGTCGGGTCCGCGGGAGCGGCTCATCTCCGTACGAAGGGATCAGCGCACGCGGGCGCCCTCGAGGTCGAGGAGGAACCTCTTCACGTCTTCGTTGCCCGAGAAGCCGCCGAGGGCGCCGCTGGCGAGGATCACGCGGTGCACCGGAACCACGAGCGTGAGGGGCGTGTAGCGGCAGGCGGTGCCGACGGCGCGGTGGGCGCGCGGACGCCCGGCGAGCTCCGCGACCTCGCCGTAGCTCGCGGTCTCGCCGTACGGGATCTCGGTCACGCACTGCAGCGCGTCCCGAGCGAACCCCTCGGTCAGCGACCAGTCGATCTCCATGTCGAAGCTCCGGCGCTCCCCGGCGAAGTACTCGTCCAACTGGGATCCGAGCCCGGCGACGTCGTCGCTCGTCGCTTCGAGGGATCCGCGCAGCTCGTGCGCGACCGACTCGACGACCCAGAGCGGATCCTCGGCCGTGCCGAGCGCCACCAACGCGTCGGTCGGCGAGAACACCGCGACCGCAGCCCCGATCGGCGTGGCCGTGACGGAGTACCGATACCCCCGGCTGACTGTGTCCCACGTCGCGTGGGACATGGTCAGGCGGCAGTGCGTGCGCGGGCCGCAGCGAGCAGCGCGGTCGTGCGCGGGCCGAGCCCGAGCTGGTAGGCCGTACGCAGTTGGTCCGCCGTGTCGACATCGCGGCGTAACGTCGGCGCGTCGACCTGCAGCAGCGCGTGCCCCGCCTCGACGTGCTGCTCCGCCGACGCGGATCCGAATCGCGGCTCGAACGTCGCCGGGCTCCGCCACGTGATGAGAGCGGAACCGGACCCCTCTGTGTCCGACACGAGCGCGCGCTCCTCGCCCTCCGCGGCACGCAGCGCCGCGTCGAGGTCGGATCCGCGCAGCGCGGGCAGATCGCCGAGCATTGCGGCACGCGCATCGAGCCTCGCGCGCTCGAGCCCTGCGCGAGCCGCGCCGTTCAGCCCCATTCCGGGATCCGGGATCGACGTCGCCCCCTCGATCTGCTCGACGCCCGCCTGTACGTCGGCGTCGCTCGTGACGACGAGCACCTCACCGACAGTTTCCGCCGACGCGGCTGCCGCGATCGTGTCGAGCGCGATCGCGAGCGCAAGCTGCGGGCGCTCAGCGCCCGGCAGCTCGAGGCGCGATTTGCCCGATTGGGTCGTCTTCACGGGGATGACAACGCTCCAGAGCATGGGGTCCCTTCGGGGGATGGACACGAAGCGATCAGGCTACCGCGGAACGCAGCTTCGGCAATACCTCGCGCCCGTAAAGCTCGAGGAAGTCGGCCTGGTCGTGACCCGGATCGTGGAACACGAGGTGGTTGAAACCCAGGTCGATGTAACGCTGAATCTGACTGATGTGCTCATCGGGATCGTCCGAAACGATGAACCGGCTTGCGGCCCGCTCGGTCGGCAGCTCCTCGGCGAGGCGCTGCATCTCCATCGGATCGTGAACGCCCATCTTTTCCTCGGGCTTGAGAGCCAGCGGTGCCCAGAACCGCGTGTTCTCCATCGCTGCCGCGCGGTTGGGGCGCAACGATACCTTTACCTCGAGCATGCGGTCGACGTCGTCACGATTGCGTCCGGCCTTCTCGACGCCCTCATCGAATGCGGGGATGAGCTTGTCGGTGTAGAGCTCGTCGGCCTTGCCGCTCGTCGTGATCCAGCCGTCGGCCATGCGGCCCGCGAGGCGGGTCGCGGCGGGGCCGGACGCGCCGATGTAGATCGGCACTTCCTGCTCGGGGCGGTCGTAGATCGTCGCGTTGCTGACGTTGTAGTAGTTGCCCTCGTACGTCACGCGCTCCTCGCGCCAGAGCTCGCGGATCAGCAGGATCGCTTCCTTCATGCGCTGGAAGCGCTCGGGCGGATCCGGCCAGGTCATGCCGAGGGTCACCTCGTTGAGCGCCTCGCCCGTTCCCACGCCGAGGATCATGCGCCCCGGGTACAGCGAACCGAGCGTGCCGAACGCCTGTGCGATTACGCCGGGGTGGTACCGGAACGTCGGCGTGAGCACCGACGTTCCGAGCAGGACGCGCTTGGTGGCCTCGCCGACGGACCCGAGCCACGGCAGCGCGGCCGGCGCGTGACCGCCGTCGTGCATCCAGGGCTGCAGGTGGTCGCTGAGGAAGACGGAGTCGAAGCCGTTCTCCTCGGCGCCGACGGCGTAGTCGAGCAGCTCTCGCGGGGCGAACTGCTCGGACGAGGCCTTGTATCCGAAGCGGAAGGGAACGGTCATAGGGGGACTCCTTCGGGGCGAGGGGATCGCACGCGATCGAGTCGTGCGCGAAAGTCGGCGACGGTGCCGGGCCACAGCAATGTGAGCTTGCCGCTCCGATCGTCAACGTACCAGTTTCCGCATCCGCCCGTCAGCCAGGGTGTGCGGGCGGCGCGCTCGGCGACCTCGGCGGTCGAGGCGCGCTCGGCAGCCTCCGAGACGCGCACGGGGCCGGGGAAAGCGAAGGGTGCGGCGACCCGCTCGGCGATGAGCCCGGCGGCGAAATCGGCCTGCGCCTCGGAGATCAGGATCGACGAGTTGTGGCCGAGCGAGGCGTTGGGGCCGTTCACGACGAACAGGTTCGGGAACCCCGCCACGAGCGTCGAGGCGACCGCCGTCATGCCGCCCGACCAGTGCTCGTCGAGTGTGGAGCCGTGTTCGCCGGCGACGAGTGCCGCGTACGGCTGACGCGTGGTCTCGAACCCCGTCGCGAGCACGATCATGTCGACGTCGTGAGTGCGCCCGGAGGCCGCGGTGAGAGTGGATCCGCGCACCTGGGCGAGCGCGCTCGCCTCGAGCGTGACGGATCCGTTCGCGATCGCCGGGTAGAAGTCGTCCGAGAGCAGCACGCGCTTGCACCCGAACGCGTAGTCGGGCGTGAGCGCGCGCCGCATCGCGGGATCCGGCACCTGGCGCTCGAGGTGCTCGACGGCGATGCGTCGCACGGCGGCGGCCGCGGCCGGATCGCCCGACCGAGAGGCGAACCGCGCCTCACCCTCGTCGTAGAGGTCTTGGCGGTGGGCGGCGAGGGCAGACGGATCCTTCGCGTACCGGTGCCGGTCGGCGGCGTCGACGGGATGGTCGCCGCGCGGCACGATCCAGGCGGGGGTGCGCTGGAACAGGGTCACCTCGGCGCCTCGGCGCGCGAGCTCGGGAACGAGCTGGATCGCCGTGGCGCCGGTTCCGACGACCGCGACGCGGCGGCCGTCGAGGGAAGCCCGGTGATCCCAGCGCGACGAGTGGAACATCGGCCCGCTGAACGTGCCGAGGCCGGGAATATCGGGGATACTCGGCTCGGTCAGGCGCCCCGCGGCCAGCACGAGGTGGTCGGCCACGATGTCGTCACAGCACAACGCCGTCGATTCGCGGCCGATCCGGTCCGGGAACCGAGTTCCGATCCCGTTCAGCACAGGATTGACGGCGTTGTGCTGGGCGGAGATGTGCCAGGCGCCGGAATCCCAGCGCGCGCCGGTGAGCGTCGTGCCGAGCAGGAGGTGGGCGGCCAGGCCATCCTCGGCCACGACGCGCTCGAGATACGCCTGGATCTCCCCGCCCGGCGCGAACACCCGCGACCAGTGCGGCCAGGGGTGCGACGCGAGCCCGTACAGGTGCGACGGCACGTCGCACGCGATCCCGGGATAGGTGTTGTCGCGCCAGGTGCCGCCGATGCGATCGGCCCGCTCGAGGATCACGAACGACTCGACCCCGGCGTCGCGCAGCGCGATCGCCTGCGCGATGCCGGCGAAGCCCGCGCCGACGATCACGGCATCCACGTGGAGGGTCATGCGAGCGACACCTCGCGGTACGTCGTGGTGCGCAGGCGGAGCGGCCGGAACAGCGGTCGCACCAGCCGCGCGGCGGCCTCGAGCGTGAGCTCTTGGCCGGCCTCGACCCCGCTCGCGGCGCCGATGCGGCCATCGCGCAGGGTGCCGCCGAGATCGTCGCCGCCCGAGTTCAGCAGCTCCGCGGTGGCGGGCAGCCCGAGCCTCGTCCACGGCAGCTGGATGTGCGCAATCACGCCCGTGAGCATCAGCCGCGAGACGGCGACCATGGCACGGTGCTCGTCAAGGTCGCTGCGCCCGTCGACGAGCGGCATGCCCCACCCCGGCATCGGGATCGGCACGAACTCGTTGAATCCGCCGGTCAGTCGCTGGACCCGGATCAGCTCGCGCAGGTGAGCGATCCGCTCCTCTGCGGTCTCGACGTGGCCGTAGAACATCACGGACGTCGACGAGAATCCGGCCTCGTGCGCGGCGATGACGGTCTCGGTCCAGCGGTCGATCGCCAGGTCGCCCGGCGCGACGAGGGAGCGCACCCGCTCGCTCAGGATCTTCACGCCGGTGCCGGGAACCGTGTCGACCCCGGCGTTCTTCATCGCCCGAAGCGCGCCGTCGAGGCCGAGGCCCGAGCGATCGGCGAGGTCGCTCACGTCCTGCGGGCGGAATGCGTGCAGGTGGATGCGGGGCGCGGCATCCTTGATCGTGCGCGCGATGTCGAGATACCCGCGTGGGTCGCCCGGCATGAGGCCCTGCACGCAGATCTCGCTGAGCCCGAGGTCGGCGGCGTCGCGCGCCATGTCGGCGAGCAGGCCGAGGTCGTACCCACCCGGATCCGCGGAGTGCAGCAGGCTCGAGGCGATGTTGCGGTTGTCGACGATGCTGACGGCCTCGCCGATCGTGTACCGGCGCACGTCGTCGGCGGCCTGCGTGAGCGCGTCGAGCTCGTCGCCGGTCGCGGTGAGCAGGCGGGCCCATTCGTCGTCGGCGAGGGACCCGGGATCCTCCGCCGCGCGCTCGATCACCGCCGCGATCAGGCCGCCGGGCGCGAACATCGCGCTGCCGGGATCCACGGCCTCGGGGTCGTGCGGGACGGATCCCGCGGGCCGGTGGCCCTCGAGCGCGAGGCCCGACGCGGGATCCGCGAGGGCCGCGACCGACTCGCGGAGGGGCTCGGCGATCCACTCATCGGTGAGGAACTCGGGGTGCGCCGTGAGGCGCTCGCGCAAGGTGAACCCCAGCTCGGCGGTGCGGGCGGCGAGGTCGTCGAGGTGCGGCCACGGGCGCTCGGGGTTGACGTGATCCGCCGTCAGCGGCGAGACCCCGCCCCAGTCGTCGGCGCCGGCGCGCGCGAGCATCTCGAGCTCGACGATGTCCTGCAGGTTCGGCGGCACCTGGATCCGCATGCGCGGCCCGAACACGA
>Ga0308157_10005881_pt1 | contig 15031 bp, 12 predicted proteins | sample PhyBR1_FD_201035 | JGI IMG/M metagenome (GOLD analysis project Ga0308157, IMG submission 201035) | Phyllosphere microbial communities from UC Gill Tract Community Farm, Albany, California, United States - DLSLB.R1 | ecosystem: Host-associated > Plants > Phyllosphere > Unclassified | place: USA...
AGATCCGCGTGGCGCCCACCGTGGCCGACCTGAAGCGCCTGCAGGCCGCGCTGGCGGCGCCGGGCGCCCCGGCTGCCGGCCGCCAGCTGGAGACGGTGGTGGCCGAGCACCTGGTGCTGCTCTCGGCCCCGCGCCTGCACCGTTCCCCATGAAGGCCCCCATGCAGACCGCCACGCCCCGCGTTTCCATCCAGACCGCCGATTTCGACGTGGCGGCCGAACTGGCCGCGCTGCGCGCTGCCGATGCCCGCGTGGGCGCCGTGTGCAGCTTCGTCGGCGTGGTGCGCGACCGCAGCGACGGCCAGAGCGTGGCGTCGATGGAGCTGGAGCACTACCCCGGCATGACCGAAAAATCCATCGAGGCCATGATCGACGAGGCGCTGGCGCGCTTCGACATCTTCGGCGCCCGGGTGATCCACCGCGTGGGGCTGCTCGCGCCGCTCGACCAGATCGTGCTGGTGGCCGTCAGCTCGGCCCACCGGGGCGCGAGTTTCGAGGCCTGCGAATTCCTGATGGACTACCTCAAGACCCAGGCCCCGTTCTGGAAGAAGGAAGCCACGCCCGAAGGCGCGCGCTGGGTGGACGCGCGCGTGTCGGACGACGCGGCGCTGGCGCGCTGGGGCATCCGGGCGACGAATGCGCCTGCCGTCTAGTTTGCTATGAATTGAATAGCGAAAGGCCTAGGCACAACAAGCGCCAGAGGCCAGAATGGCTGGAATTGTGCCGGCGGTGCGTGCCGGCCCGTCTCCTGCGTCATGCCGGCTGGAAACCGCTGGCGCGGATGATCCGCTCCCACGCCGCCGTGTAGGTGCGCACGCGGCCTGCGAACGGGCCCTGCGGCTCGAAAGCCACGTTCAGGCCCATGGCGGTGAGCTTCTCGCGCACGTCGGGCATCGCCAGCACCTGCTGCAGCGCGTTGCCGAAGCGGCCTGTGACCGGCTGCGGCGTGCCGGCCGGCGCGAACAGGCCGTAATAGGGGTAGTCGTCCAGGTGCGCGAAGCCCAGTTCGCCGAAGGTGGGCACCTGCGGCAGCAGCGGCTGGCGCTTGGCGCCGATGACGGACACGATGCGCAGCTTGCCGGCGCGGTGCAGCTCGATCATGTCGGGCACCGAGGCGATGCCCGCCGCGATCTGGTTGCCCATCATGTCGGCCGTCATGGGCGCGCTGCCCCGGTAGGGCGCGGCCTGCAGATCCAGCTGGTAGCGCTCGGACATCAGCCGCACCAGGAATTCGGGGATCGAGCCCGGCGCGGGCACGCCGATGGTGTCCTTGCCGGCCCGCTGGGTCTTGACCCAGCGCACGTACTCCTCGACGCTTTGCGCCGGCGTGCCGCCGGACACGGCCAGCACGTTGGAGAACGTGGCCAGGCCCGCCACCGGCGTGAAATCGGTCGCGGGTGCGAAACCGGGGTTGCGAATCACCTGCGGCAGGATCGAGATGGTGTGGTCGTGCGAGAGCAGCAGCGTGTGGCCGTCGGGTGGCGATGCTTTCAGGGCCTGCGCGGCGATCTGCCCGCCCGCGCCGGCGCGGTTTTCCACCACCACGGGCGCCTGCAGCAGGTCCTTGAGCTTTTCGGCCAGCAGTCGGGCGATGGCGTCGGTGCCCGCGCCTGCCGGAAAGCCCACCAGCAGCCGCACGGGTGCGCCCTGCGGCTGCGCGCCGGCCCAGCCGGCAGCGGTGGCGAGGGCCGCGGCCGTGAAGCTGCGGCGGGAAAGGCTGGACATATCGGGCGTGGCGGCGGGCGGCATGGGCGGGCTCCGGAAGGGGTGGGAATGCCGGCATTGTCCGACAGGCCGCCCGCTGGAGGTGCTGCCGATTCGGCTTGAATCCGCCGCTGCCGACCGCATATCCGTGGCAATTCGGAGGTTTTTCCACCATGCGACAAGACAAACTCACCACCAAGTTCCAGGAAGCCCTGGGCGACGCGCAATCGCTGGCCCTGGGCAATGACAACGCCTACATCGAACCCCAGCACCTGCTGCTGGCCATGCTGCGCCAGGACGGCGGCCCGCGCGCGCTGCTAGAGCGCGCCGGTGCCAACGTGCGCGGCCTGGAATCGGCCGCAGAGGCCTCGCTCAAGCGCCTGCCGCAGGTGCAGGGCGGCGACGGCGTGCAGGTCGGGCCCGAACTGGGCCGGCTGCTGCAGGCCACCGAAAAGGAAGCCCTCAAGCGCGGCGACCAGTTCATCGCGGGCGAATTGTTCCTGCTGGCGGTGGCCGACGCCAAGGGCGACGTGGGCACCCTGGCCCGCGAGAACGGGCTGAACCGCAAGAGCCTGGAATCGGCCATTGAGGCCGTGCGCGGCGGCCAGAAGATGGACAGCGCCGAGGCCGAGGGCCAGCGCGAGGCGCTGAAGAAGTACTGCCTGGACCTGACCGAGCGCGCCCGCGCCGGCAAGCTCGACCCGGTGATCGGCCGCGACGACGAGATCCGCCGTGCCATCCAGGTGCTGCAGCGCCGCAGCAAGAACAACCCGGTGCTGATCGGCGAGCCCGGCGTGGGCAAGACCGCCATCGTCGAAGGCTTGGCGCAACGCATCATCGCGGGCGAGGTGCCCGAAAGCCTCAAGGGCAAGCGCGTGCTGAGCCTGGACATGGCCGCGCTGCTGGCGGGCGCCAAGTTCCGCGGCGAGTTCGAGGAACGCCTGAAGGCCGTGTTGAACGAGCTGGCCAAGGACGAGGGCCAGACCATCGTCTTCATCGACGAACTGCACACCATGGTCGGCGCCGGCAAGGCCGAAGGCGCCATGGACGCGGGCAACATGCTCAAGCCCGCTCTCGCGCGCGGCGAGCTGCACTGCGTGGGCGCGACCACGCTGGACGAATACCGCAAGTACATCGAAAAAGACGCGGCGCTGGAACGGCGCTTCCAGAAGATCCTGGTGGGCGAGCCCTCGGTGGAGGCGACCATCGCCATCCTGCGCGGCCTGCAGGAGCGCTATGAGCTGCACCACGGCGTGGAGATCACCGACCCGGCCATCGTGGCCGCGGCCGAGCTGTCGAACCGCTACATCACCGACCGCTTCCTGCCCGACAAGGCGATCGACCTGATCGACGAGGCGGCAGCCAAGATCAAGATCGAGATCGACTCCAAGCCCGAGGCCATCGACAAGCTCGACCGCCGGCTGATCCAGCTGCAGATCGAGCGCGAGGCCGTGAAGAAGGAAAAGGACGAGGCGTCGCAAAAGCGCCTGGCGCTGCTGGAGGACGAAATCGGCAAGCTGCAGAAAGACATTGCCGACCTGGAAGACATCTGGACCTCGGAGAAGGCCCAGGCCCAGGGCAGCCAGCATGTGCGCGAGCAGGTCGAGAAGGTGAAGCTGCAGATCGAGGAGCTCAAGCGCAAGGGCGATTTCAACAAGGTCGCGGAGCTGCAGTACGGCCAGCTGCCCGACCTGGAGCGGCAGCTGAAGGAAGCCCAGGCCAAGGAAGAGGGCACCGACGGCGCCGCCACGCCCAACCGCCTGCTGCGCACCCAGGTGGGCGCCGAGGAGATCGCCGAGGTGGTCAGCCGCGCCACGGGCATTCCCGTCGCCAAGATGATGCAGGGCGAAAAGGACAAGCTGCTGCTGATGGAAGACAAGCTGCACGAGCGCGTGGTGGGCCAGGACGAGGCCATCGCCGCCGTGGCCAACGCCATCCGCCGCTCGCGCTCGGGCCTGTCGGACCCGAACCGGCCCACCGGCTCGTTCCTGTTCCTGGGCCCGACCGGCGTGGGCAAGACCGAGCTGTGCAAGGCGCTGGCGGGCTTCCTGTTCGACAGCGAAGACCACCTGGTACGCATCGACATGAGCGAATTCATGGAGAAGCATTCCGTCGCCCGCCTGATCGGCGCGCCGCCCGGCTACGTGGGCTACGAGGAGGGCGGCTACCTGACCGAAGCCGTGCGCCGCAAGCCCTACAGCGTGCTGCTGCTGGACGAGGTGGAAAAGGCCCACCCGGACGTCTTCAACGTGCTGCTGCAGGTGCTGGACGATGGCCGCCTGACCGATGGCCAGGGCCGCACCGTGGACTTCAAGAACACGGTGATCGTGATGACGAGCAATATCGGCTCCCATCTGATCCAGGCGATGGTCGGCCAGGACTCGCAGGACATCAAGGATGCGGTCTGGGGGGAACTCAAGAACCATTTCCGACCCGAATTCCTGAACCGGATCGACGAGACGGTGGTGTTCCACGCGCTGGACGCGAAGAACATCGAGTCGATCGCCCGCATCCAGCTGCAGTTGCTGGAGGCGCGATTGGCGAAGATGGACCTCGCGCTGCAGGTGTCGCCCGCCGCCGTGGCCGAACTGGCCAAGGTGGGCTTCGATCCGGTGTTCGGGGCGCGCCCTCTGAAGCGCGCCATTCAGCAACGCATCGAGAATCCGCTGTCCAGGCTGCTGCTGGAAGGGCGCTTCCCGCCCAAGAGCGTGATTCCCGTCGATGTGGACCCGGTCCAGGAGCCGGGTGTTTTCAAGTTCGGCGCCGCACAGCCTGTGGAGGCTTGAAGCGCTGGACCCCATGGGTGTGAGGTCCTGACCGTGCCTCACACCCGCCAGAAAGGGGCATGGTTTGAATGATTTCGTGGCCGGGTTGATCCGGTGGACGCTGCGCTTGTTCGTGGTGGTGGTGGGGCTCGTGTTCTTCGTCTGCCTGCTGGCCATGGTGGCCGTGCTGGCGCTGGCGTGGGGCCTCAGGTCGCTCTGGGCGCGGTTGACCGGCCGGCCGGTGACGCCGTGGGTGATGCGGATGGACCCGCGGGACGGCTGGAGCACGGTGTATCGGAGCACCGCGCGCTGGACGGCGGCGCGCGGCTCCGGGCCCGCCGCCGATGAGCCACCCGCACCCGGGGCGCGGGCGCGCGAGCTGCCCGGCGCGCGCGAGGTGGTGGACGTGGAGCCGCGCGAAGTGCGCTGATCCGGGCAGGGCCGGCCTGCGGCAGTGCTCTCTTACAGCCCGTTGCAGCCGCCGTCCCGTGGGTGCGCGGCCCGCTGCCTATGATGCGGAGCTATGACGCCTGCCGATATCCGCCACCAGTTCGAAGTCCAGCGCCAGGCCAGTCGCGCCCAGCCCGACGTGCCGCTGATGGTGCGCCGCGAGCGCCTGCTGCGCCTGCGCAAACTGCTGGACGAACATGGCCCGGTGCTGGCCGCCGCCGTGCAGGCCGACTTCGGCATGCGCTCGCCGCGACTCACCGAGGTGGCGGACCTGTTCATCCTGCGCGCTCAGCTCAAGCACACGCTGCGGCACCTGGCCCGCTGGGCGAAGCCGAAGCGGGTGCGCACGCCGCTCATGCTGCAGCCGGCGCAGGCCTGGATCGAACGGCAGCCGCTGGGCGTGGTGGGCGTCATCTCGCCGTGGAACTACCCGGTGCAGCTGGCCCTGGCGCCCGCCATGGCTGCGCTGGCGGCGGGCAACCGCGTGATGCTCAAGCCCAGCGAGCTCACGCCGCACACGGCGGCCCAGCTGGCGGCACTGGTCGCGCAGTTCTTCTCGCCCGATGAATTCTGCGTGGTGCAGGGCGACGCGGCGGTGGCCGCCCTGGTGGCATCGCTGCCCTTCGATCACCTCGTCTTCACCGGCTCCACCGCCATCGGCCGCAAGGTCGCGCAGGCCGCTGCGGTCAACCTGACGCCCACCACGCTGGAGCTGGGCGGCAAGTCGCCCTGCATCATCGACGCTGACTGCGACCTGGCCGACGCTGCGCTGAAGATTGCGCACGGCAAGCTGCTCAATGCCGGGCAGACCTGCATCGCGCCCGACTACGTGCTGCTGCCGCGCGGCAGCGAAGCCGCTTTCGCCGAGGCCTACCGCGCCGCTGTGGCCAAGCTGTTTCCGTACTTCGAGGGCAACCCCGACTACGCCGCCGTCATCAACGCGCGGCACCTGGCGCGGCTGCGCACCATGCTGCAGCAGGCGCAGACGCAGGGCGCCGACATCCACGTGCTGGAACCGGTGCCGGGTTCGCCGCCACCGCCGCCGCAGAGCATCGGCGACGGGGTGGGGCGGCAGATGCCGCCGGTGCTGGTGTTCGGCGCCACGCAGGCCATGCAGGTCATGCAGGAAGAGATCTTCGGCCCGGTGCTGCCGGTGCTGGGCTACGAGCGGCTGGACGACGTCATCACGCACATCAACGCCGGTCCGCGGCCGCTGGCGCTCTACTGGTTCGGGCGCGGCGAGGCCAACCGCGATGCCGTGCTGCGCCGCACCGTGAGCGGCGGTGTGACCGTGAACGACACGCTGCTGCACGTCGCGCACGACAACCTGCCCTTCGGCGGCGTGGGCGACAGCGGCTGGGGCGCGTACCACGGCGAGCCCGGGTTCCTGCGGTTCTGCCACCAGAAGTCGGTGCTGGTGCAGTCGCGCTGGTCGCTCGGCGGCGCGCTTTATCCGCCCTATGGCGCGCGATTCGACCAGGTGATGGGGCTGCTGCGCCGCTGGAGCTGAACGGCCACGCATGGCCTTGCGCGGGCCGTTCTGGAGCGGTGGGAGAGGCCGCGCGGCGGCTCCGGCATACCGTAGCGGTTGAGGTGAAAAACCATTTGCGGCGACAATGCCGCTCTTTTCGTTTTTTCCCATCTGTTTCCGTTCCCCCATGTCCAGTATCCAGGTTCGTCCCGCTACCCTCCGCGACGCGAAAGCCATTGCCCAGATCCACACGCAATCCGCCACCGAGGCCTACCGAGGCCTGCTGCCAGACGACCAATTGCGATCGATGTCTTCGGTCGAGAAACGCCAGGCCTACTGGCGCGAAGCCATCGAGTACTGCGAGCCCCAGGTGCAAGTCGCCGTCGATGGCGACAAGATCGTCGGTTTCGTCGGCTTCGACCGGTCCCGCGATGAGAAGTCCCGTCCCACCACCGGTGAGATCTGGGCCATCTACGCCTCTCCCACGCACTGGAGCCAGGGCGTCGGTGTGGCCCTGTGGGACGCCGCGCGCGACGGCCTGCAGGAAGAAGGCTGCACCAACGTGACGGCCTGGGTGCCGCTGCGCAACGAGCGCGCCCTGCGCTTCCACGAACTCGCCGGCTTCAAGCGCGAAATGTCCACCGCCAAGACGGCTGTGGTGGGCGGCGTCAAGATCGAGGAAGTGCGCCTCAAGCGCCCTCTGAACTGACAGCGCCGGTGGCTCCGCCCCGGGCGGGCCCGCTGCGGCGCACCAGGCCTTTTTTCTCCTCTCTTCACAGGCTTGGCGTATGACCCCCTCCACGATCCACTGGCAAGACGCCTCCGGCCAGGCGCAGAGCGCGCTCTGGCAAGCCGAGAGCGGCGCGCCCGCACCGCGGCGCGTGCTGCTCGCCGACGACACGCTGGCAGCCGACAAGGCGTATCGCCTGGCATGCGAAGGCACCGGCCTGCTCTGGGCTGGCGACTTCCATAACGCGCGGCAGTTGCTGCAGGCGCTGGCCCGCCGGGCCGATGCGCCGCGCGGCCGCGCTGCCGGCGGCGCCAAGGCCCGCGCCCGGGCCCGGGCGCCTGAGGCACCGGGTGCGCAGGTTCCGGCCCTGCCCTCGCAGGCTTTCCACCTGCACCGGCAGGCGCAGGCCCAGCGGGCGCGCACGCTCTCGCAGATCCTCATTCCGGTCCAGGCCGACTACGGCATTCCACTGCGCCGCGCCCCTGACCTGCGGGCGGCTTTCACCGAAGCCTGGGGCGCGCCCGGCGGCGAGGCCCGCGTGGTGTCGCTGCGCGAGGTGCTGGGGCTGGTCGGCGCGCACGAATGGCGCAAGAAGGGCGTGCCCATTCCGGCGCTCGGCCCCGAGGCGCGCATCCACCCGCACTACGGCGTGTTCTCGCCGGTGCGCGGGGAATACGTGGACCTGGTCGCAACCACGCCGCTGCCGGCCGGCGCGAAGACGCTGGCCTTCGATATCGGCACCGGCACGGCCGTGCTGGCCATCGTGCTGGCGCGCCGCGGCGTGGCCCGGGTGGTGGCGACCGACCAGGACCCGCGTGCCCTCGCCTGCGCGGCCGACAACCTGCGCCGCATGGGTGTGGCGGGGGAGGTCGCGCTGCAGTCGGCCGATCTGTTCCCTGAAGGCCGGGCGCCCCTGGTGGTGTGCAACCCGCCGTGGGTGCCGGCGCGTGCCAATTCGCCCATCGAGCGCGCGGTGTACGACGAAGACAGCCGCATGCTGCGCGGCTTTCTGGCGGGGCTGGCCGAGCATCTGGCTCCGGGCGGCGAAGGCTGGCTCATCCTGTCGGATCTGGCGGAACACCTGGGGCTGCGCAGCCGGGCGCAGCTGCTGGAGTGGATCGACCAGGCGGGCCTGCGCGTGGTGCAGCGGCACGACGTGAAGCCGCGCCACGGCAAGTCTGCGGACGCGCAGGACCCGCTGCATGCCGCCCGTGCGGCCGAGGTCACTTCGCTCTGGCGGCTGGCGGCGGTGTGACCGCACCGGCTGCTGCAACTGCGGCTGCGGCTGGCGCGGCGCGCGCCGTTCATCCGGCCGGCAGCAGTTGTTCCATGCGTTCGCGCACCGACGCGGCGCGCTGCGCGCCCGCCATGACGGTGATCTCGTCCAGCAACGCCTCGCCCACGTCCAGCATGCTGTCGCGGTCACGCGCGCTGCGCAGGGCGTCGCGGAAGCGCTGGGCCAGCTCGGCGTGGCGGCGCGAGAACATGCGCTCGCAGATGTCGAACAGGTACATGCGCGTGCCGGCCAGTGAGCGCAGCGCCTGCGAGGGTGCCGGCGCGCTGCCTGGAACACTGCCTGAAGCACTGCCTGGGGCGTTGGCGACGACCGGCTCGGCCAGATACCCCTGGCGGAGCAGCTCGGCCACCATCTCGGCGCCGACGCCGTTGTACATGGCCTGCAGCTCCGCGAGCGGCCGGCCGTCAGCCAGCAGCAGCAGCGAGCGCTCGCGCAGGCTCAGCGTGCGGACGCCGGGCGAGAGTTCGTGGCGGGCTTTGTCGGTTTTCAGAAGCAGCGGCATGGGGTGGGGGTGGCACGGAGCGCACTGCGTGCCATTGCACACCGCCGCAGTGACATGGCCATGACGGGCGTCGTGGCAGGCGGTGGGCTTGCGAATGCGTTTTGCTATTAAAACCATAGCTAATGGCGCTTTATGGATGGGCGCTGGAAGGCTTTTTGATGCTTGAATTCCAACTAAAGCGGGTGCTCGCCACCCAGGCTTGCATCGGGCGGGCCGCGCCATGACCACGCTGCTGCTGGCGCCCATGGAGGGCCTGCTCGACTTCGTGCTGCGCGACGTGCTGACCCGGGTGGGGGGCGTGGACCGCTGCGTGTCCGAATTCATCCGCGTGACCGGCACGCTGCTGCCCGACAAGGTGTTCCTGCGCTACATCCCGGAGCTGACGAACGGCGGGCGCACGCTGGCGGGCGTGCCGGTACGGGCGCAGCTGCTGGGCTCCGACCCGGCGAGCCTGGCCGAGAACGCCGCCCGCCTGGCCGAGCTGGGGCCGGAGGGCATCGATCTGAATTTCGGCTGCCCGGCCAAGGTGGTCAACCGGCACGGTGGCGGCGCCGCCTTGCTGCGCGAGCCGGAGCGCATCGCCGGGCTGGTGGCTGCCGTGCGCCGCGCGGTGCCGGCCCCTCTGCCGGTGTCCGCGAAGATGCGGCTGGGCTACGACGATGCCAGCCGGGCCATCGAGTGTGCGCAGGCGATGGAAAGCGGCGGCGCCTGCGAACTGGTCGTGCATGCGCGCACCAAGGCCGACGGCTATCGCCCGCCGGCATATTGGGAGCAGATTCCGGCGATTCGCGCTGCCGTGCGGATTCCGGTGGTCGCCAATGGCGAGATCTGGACCGTGGAAGACGCGCTGCGCTGCCGCGAGGTGTCTGGCGCCAGCGCGCTGATGCTCGGGCGGGGCATCGTCGCCGACCCGGGCCTGGGACTGGCCATTCGCGCGGCCGATGCAGGGGCCGCCGAGCGATTCGCGCTGCCATGGTCGGCGCTGCTGCCGCAGCTTGCCCTGTTCTGGCAGCTGGTCTGCGACGGCCTGGAACCCCGGCAGCGGGCAGGGCGGCTGAAGCAATGGCTCAATCTGCTGCGCCGCCGCTACCCGGAGGCCGAGGCGGCGTTCCAGCACGTCCGCACGATGACCGATCAGCGGGAGATTAGCCTTTGGGTGGAGGCGCAGCAGCCAGGCTGATGCACCCTGGTGGCGATCGCGGCACCGTCTAACCGGATGGTCAGAGCAGATGGTCAGGCGCCAGCGGGCCCAGCAGTTTGAGCAGCATCCGCAGGCCGAGGCTGGTGTCGGGGTCGTGGGTGGCGTCCTGCAGTCCGCTGCCTTGCGGCGCGCGCCACACCAGTCCGCCCTGCTGATCGTGCTCCAGCCGCCAGGCGTTGCGCCGCATCGCCGCCTCGATCTGCCCGGCCGCTTCCCGAGACAGCCCGGGGCTGCGGATCAGCAGGGCGATCTCGGTGTTCTGCAGTTGCGAGCGCAGGTCCAGGTTCATCGAGCCGATCACCAGCAGCCGCCCGTCGATCACCATCACCTTGGAATGCAGCATGGCGCGGGATTCCCCCGTGCCGCTGCCGCCCGAGCTGCCGAATGCCGAACCCAGGCCGGAGGCTTCGCTGCGCATTTCGTAGAGCTCGATCCCCATGCGCAACAGCTCTTCACGGTGACGCGCATAACCCACGTGGGCGATGGGGGCGTCGTTGGAGGCCAGCGAGTTGGTCAGGATGCGCACCCGCACGCCGCGAGACCGCGCCTGGGCGAACGCAGCCTTCATGTCGTCGCCAGGCACGAAGTAGGGCGAGATGATGAGCAGGTCCGAACGGGTGATGCCCATCAGCTTGAGCAGCCCATCCACCACCGTGTCGCCCGAGGAAACGGTGGGCACGGCGCCGGGCGTGACGGGGGGCACTCCCTCGGCGCTGTTCGGGGCGGCTGGCGTCTCGCCGGGGGAACGGGTCGCGTTGCTGCCGCCATCGCCATCGCCGTTGCTGCTGTTGCTGTTGCTGTTGCGGGCCTGCCCGGCGCGGGCAGCGGTCGATGTCGCGCGTGATGACGCGGGGAGCGATGGCGAAGTCGCAAGCTGGGTGGAGGCAGCAGCGGCCGCCACCGCCCGGGTGGCGGGGTTCGCCGCAGGCGCAGCCGCCTCGGCCCTGGCAGCCGGCCCTGCTGCGCCCGTCGCAGCGGCGTCGTCCAGCGGTATCTTGGTGGGTTTGTCCACCATCAGCACGGCAGGCGCCCAGACGAAGTCGGCCTGCGCCAGGTCCATCGGCTGCTCGCGCGCAATGCGTTCGCGCTGTTCGCGCGTCGGCCCGCCGAGTGCAGGGCGTGGCTCGTCATCGGGCGGCCGGGGCCGGCTGCCCGAGTTTCGGGCCGCTGACTCATTGGGCATGGCGGGCGCTGATGCCGCCGCTGCCGTCGATTGCGACGTAGCCGCCGGGGTGCCATCCGCGCCCGGTGGCTCGCCGCCGATGCGCGGCGCGTTGCTGCCGTCGTCGTCCAGCACCTGGGCCCGGATGTTGGCAAGCTCCTCCCGCGTGATCAGCGATTGCACCGGATAGGCGCGTTCGTTGTTCCAGTAGCTGTCGAAGCTGCGCGACATTTCCCGCACGATCGCGCCAGCGGCCAGCACGTCCATGTCCACGAAGTTGCCCGATTCGGAGTTGCCGAAATAGGCGTCCCCCAGGTTACGCCCGCCGGTCACGCCCATGGCGTTGTCCGCGAGAAACAGCTTGTTGTGCATGCGCTGCTGCACCCGGGCGAAGTCGGTGAGCGACCCCCACATCCGCCCCAGGGCCGAGCCCCGCGAGCCGGCGACCGGGTTGAACATGCGCATTTCGATATTGGGCTCGAACGCCATGCGCATCACCAAAGCGTTGCGCCCGGTGCTGTGAAAGTCGTCGAGCAGAATCCGCACCCGCACCCCCCGCCGCGCCGCGCCCACCACCCCGCGCAGCAGCCGTTCACTGCTCGCATCGACGTGGATGGCGTAGTACTGCAGATCCAGCGTCTTCTGGGCCTGGCGAACCAGCGCTAGGCGGCTGGTGAAGGCCTCTTCGGGGGTGTTGAGCAGCAGGAAGGCGGAGGCGGTCGGATCGTTGGGGCTGGCGGGCGGTCGGGGCGTGAGCAGACTGCCCAGGGACGTGGCCTGCGGGGTCTGCAGGGCCGTGGAGATCGGACGCTCGACATCTTTGGGCAAGCTGCTGCAGCCCACGGTGAAGATGGCAGCGAGAAGCGCAGCGGCTACGCTGGAGCAGCGGTGCCAGGAGGGCGAAGCACGGGTGGGCATAGGGGCCGCGTCAGGTAGCAACAGAGTCCGCTGGTATACCGTTGTTTAACCCGCATCCGGTGTCGGACAGGCGCGCTGATCGGGACGGGTCGGGCCCCGCCGAATCGTGGCTGCCCGTCGGCTCAGCCGAAGGCAGCCCGCCCGGCAACTCGTGCCACGATGCGTAAATCCGATCCAACCGGCTCGACGGTTTCGAATTCCAGGGAGAGTGCGTGCCCCAGTTCCTGCAGCGGCCCCCACTCGGCCAGGCCCTGTGCGCCTGCGCCAAGCAGCTTGGGCGCAACGTAGAGCAGCAATTCATCCACAAGCCCCTCTCTCACCAGAGAGCCATTGAGCTTGTGCCCGGCTTCGACGTGAAGTTCGTTGATTCCGCGGGCGCCGAGGTCCCGCAGCATGGCGGAGAGATCCACTTTTCCGGCGGCATTGGGAAGGTCGATCACTTCGGCGCCCAGCGCCTGCAGCGCGTTGCTCCGTTCGGGTTCGGCATGCGCCGAGTAGATCAGGACCGATCGGTCGGACGCCTGCCAGAGCTTGGCATGCAGCGGAGTCTGCAGGCGGCTGTCCACAATCACCAGGTGGGGCTGACGAGGGGTCGCCACCTCCCGGACGTTCAGCAACGGATCATCCTCGAGCAAGGTGCCGATGCCGGTGAGCACGCCGCAGGCTCGGGCTCGCCAGGCTTGCCCATCCGCCCGCGCCGCCGCTGACGTAATCCACTGGCTAGCGCCATTGGCGAGTGCGGTGGCGCCGTCCAGGGACACGGCCGCTTTCATTCGAACCCAGGGCGTGCCGCGGATCATGCGGCTGAAGAAGCCGATGTTCAGGTCACGCGATGCAGCGGAACCGGGACCTACGAGGACTTCCACCCCCGCCGCGGCCAAGCGCTCGAAGCCTTGGCCCGCGACCAGCGGATTGGGGTCGGCCAGTGAGGCGACGACCCTGCGAATGCCAGCCCGTATCAGGGCTTCGCAGCAAGGCCCTGTGCGACCCTGGTGGGAGCAAGGCTCGAGCGTGACGTAGGCAGTCGCTCCATGGACGTAGTGGCCGGCTTGCTGCGCTTCGCGCAAAGCCATTACTTCTGCGTGGGGTCCCCCCGCACGCTGCGTGGAGCCCGTTCCGAGAATGGTTCCTGCGGCAGAGACAAGCACGCAGCCGACGCGTGGATTGGGGTTGGAAACAAAAAGCGCGCGCGCCGCGAGGCTGAGCGCTTCCTCGATGAACGACTCGTCTTTTTCAGTCGCCGTTCCGCTCACTTGGTCCAGCATTCGCTCGCCAATGCGCTGGTGGTGGACCCTGCCGCGCCCCTGATCCCTGCCTCGGTCAGCGTGAAGTTGCCACAGCGGTCGCCAATTTGGGCGCCAGCGGGAGTCGCCGTCAAGGTGTAGGTGCGTCCATTGTCGGCAGCCACTCCGCCTGTCGGAGATGTCAAGGCGATCGTGTAGCGTGCCGAAGGCGTGCTCTGCAGGCCCGCCGGGAACACATTGGCGCTCGTCAATGGGTAAGTGCCTTGCGCGGTAGCCACGCGCTCCAGCCATTGGGATCCCTGCAACAGAGTAGCGCGGGCTTCTGCGCGGTGGCCTCGACGGATGTACTCCTGATAGCTCGGAATGGCGACGGCGGAAAGGATGGCCACGATCGCCACAACGATCATGACTTCAATCAGCGTAAAGCCTGCGGATGACGTGCTGTTTCTTTTCATGCCGTTCGTCTCGGTCTCATTGCATCTGGCGCCAGCTGGGTCGCAGAGCCTGCTCCGGCAGCCTGGCCAGAGAGTCATCTCCACTCTTGATGATCTGCTTGTTGATCGCAATGCCCTTGGCGCCCTTCGAAGTGCTCATTCGCGACACTCCCCGGTCCTGATTGTCTGCGGTGTTGTAAATGCCGTCGCCATTCAGGTCCATCACTTGCACGTTCGGTTTGCGTCCATCCATGATGTTCAGCAGCGTCCTGAACTGCTTTTCTTCCTGAGGCGAAGGCGAACACGTCTCTTCCTGCGAGTTCCCACCAGACGCCGGAACCTGGGTGAGCACTTCCAGGACGTTGCTGTTGTCGAAGAACTGCATGGTTTTCAAAAGGCGCTCACCGGTTTCCGGAAGATTGAAGTACCAGCCTTTCTTGGCATTGGCACCCGTATAGGTCACGGTATTGGCGCTCATCTTCCAGAAAACCCGCCCCGAGCTGTTGCCATCGCCGTTGATGGCCGTTCCCACCAGCGTCTGGGCTACCAGATCGGTGGTTCCGGTGCCGACGGGACTGACGGTCACGGAGGTGTCCAGGGCCAGTCGGGAGCTGACGAGCTTATAACGGGTGCTGTCCAGGATCGAATAGATGGTCTGCTTGGAAATGTCGGTTCTGTCAGCCTCGGTCACGTTCTGGCCGGTACCGAAGGCGACCATCACGCCTCCCACACCTCGGTCGTTGGCCTTGACTGTGGGAGCCGCCGTGATCGGCTGGGTACTGGAAACGCCTGCATTCTGATAGGTGGCGGTGTAGAAGGGCGAGCCCGAGAAAGCCACTCCCCAGTTATCCGCATTGTTCGATAGAAGGTCGAACTTCCAGAGGTTGCCTTTGAGATCCCCGGCGTAGACGACGTCCGGACTCCCATCGCCATTGATGTCGACCACGCGGGGCGCAGACAGCCCGTTGCCGACCGCGTTCGTGCCGGTCGATGCGGCCACGATCTTCTTCAAGGCGCGATCAGGGCCGCTCAGGTACTGAATGAGAAGCACGGGGCGTTCGTTGGTGCTGTTGTAGCCATTTCCCATGATGACTGCCCATCTGCCGTTGTTCAGTTTGGCAATCTGCGTGGTCTTGGCCGGGTTGGCTTCATCG
>Ga0308157_10005882_pt1 | contig 15031 bp, 8 predicted proteins | sample PhyBR1_FD_201035 | JGI IMG/M metagenome (GOLD analysis project Ga0308157, IMG submission 201035) | Phyllosphere microbial communities from UC Gill Tract Community Farm, Albany, California, United States - DLSLB.R1 | ecosystem: Host-associated > Plants > Phyllosphere > Unclassified | place: USA...
CCAATGTGCCCGTGATCGACGAAAGCGTGCCGCCGGCGCCGGCCAACGATTACGCGGTCAGCAAGCTGGCGATGGAATACATGGCGCGCCTCTGGATGGACAAGCTGCCGATCACGATCGCGCGGCCATTCAACTACACGGGCGTGGGCCAGGCAGAGAATTTCTTGCTGCCCAAGATCGTCAATCACTTCCGCCGCAACGAAAAGCGCATTGAGCTGGGTAATATCGCCATCGCCCGCGATTTCTCCGACGTGCGCATGGTGGCGCGCAGCTATCGCCGCCTGCTGGCGGCGGCGCCCGCCGGCGAGGCCTTCAATGTCTGCTCCGGCACCCCGCACTCGCTGTCGAGCGTGATCGCGACGATGGGCGAAATCGCCGGCTACGATATCGACGTGCAAGTGAACCCCGCCTTCGTGCGCGCCAACGACGTGCTGCAGCTGACCGGCAGCAATCGCAAGCTGGCCGCCGCGATCGGCGAGCTGGCGCCGACCCCGCTGCACGAGACGCTCGATTGGATGTACAGGGCGTGAAACCCGCAGTCATCAAGGCCGGGCTGGGGACCACCATGGTCGAGCCTGGCCTGACGGGCGGCCGCCTGGACGGCATCGGCGTGTATACCCGGGCCTTGATGCAGCACCTGCCGGCGGCCGGCTGCGCGGTGGCGCCGTATTCCTGGCCGCGTCCACGCCAGGGCCAGGCCGGCATCTCGATCGGCCAGGCTTTTTCCACATCGTTTGAAGCAGCGAGCCTGATCGAGCTGGTGACGCCGGGTGCGCACCGGGTCCACATGCCGCTGGATATTTTTCACGCGACCGACTACCGCGTGGTGCGCATGGATTGCCCGGTGGTGGCGACCCTGCACGACGCGCTGCCGATCAAGCACCCGGAATGGTGCAACCCGCGCCTGCGCACGCTGAAGAACTGGCTCCAGGTCAAGGCGGCGCGCAAGGCCGACCACGTGATCGCCGTGTCCCGGTTCGCGGTCGCGGAACTGGTCGAGTGCTTCGGCATCGACGAGCGGCGCATCTCGGTCGTGCCCAATGGCGTCGACGCGGCATGGCTGGCGGCGCCCGATCCACAGGCGGTCGGCCTCACCCTGGCGGCCCATGGCCTGCAGCCGGGTTATTTCCTTTTTGTTGGGACGCTGCAACCGCGCAAGAACCTCGAGCGCGTGCTCGAGGCCTACCTGGCGCTGCCCGCGCCGCTGCGCGCCGAGCGCGGCCTGGTCGTCGTCGGCGCCCCCGGCGCCCGCAGCGACAGCCTGGCGGCGGCGCTCAGGGCGGCGCAGGCCGCGGGCGAGAACGTGTCCTGGCTCGATCGCCTGACCGACGATGCGCAATTGCGCCACCTGTATGCCGGCGCCGGCGTGTTCGTCTTTCCATCGCTGTATGAAGGCTATGGCATTCCGGTCCTGGAAGCCTTTGCCTCGAACGTGCCGGTAGTGACCTCGACGGTGACCTCGCTGCCCGAGGTGGCGGGCGAGGCGGCCCTGCTGGTCGACCCGCTGTCGAGCGGCGCGATCGGTGACGCCATGCGCATCCTGGCCACCGACCCTGTTGCGCGCGCGCGCTGTATCGCCGCCGGACGCGCCCGTGCCGAACAACTGACATGGCAACACACCGCACGCCTGACGGCGGAGGTGTACCGTGCCGTCCTTTCGCAGTAAGCTGAGCTGATTATGCGTGTCCTTCATTTCTACAAGACCTACCACCCCGATTCCGTGGGCGGGGTCGAACAGGTGATCCGCCAGATGTGCGTGGGCACCGGCCGCCTCGGCGTGACCAATACCGTGCTGTCGCTGTCGCGTCACGACAACCTGGTCCCGTTCGAGTTCGAAGGCCATATGGTGCACCGCGTGCCGCTCAATGCCGAAATCGCCTCCAACGCCATCTCGGTGCAATCGATCGGCGCGCTGGCGCGCCTGGCGAAGCAGGCCGATGTCGTGCACTACCACTTCCCGTGGCCGTTCATGGACCTGGCCCACTTCATGGCCCGGGTCGACAAGCCGACGGTGGTCACCTACCACTCCGACATCGTGCGCCAGCGCCACCTGCTGCGCCTGTACCAGCCGCTCAAGCACCGCTTCCTGAAAAGCGTCGATGCGATCGTCGCGACCTCGCCCAACTACCTGGGTTCGTCGACCGTGCTGGCGCGCTATCCCGGCAAGACCACGGTCATCCCCTTCGGCCTGGACCGCGACACCTATCCCCAGCCCGACCCGGCCCGCCTGGCGCACTGGCGCGAGCGGGTGGGCCCCAAGTTCTTCCTGTTCGTGGGCGTGCTGCGCTACTACAAGGGCCTGCACATCCTGCTCGAGGCCGCGCAAGGCACCGACTATCCGATCGTGATCGTCGGCGCCGGCCCGATCGAGCAAGAGCTCAAGGAGCAAGCGGCGCGCCTGGGCCTGACGAACGTGATGTTCGTCGGCGCGATCGACGAACCCGACAAGGTTGCGCTGCTGACCCTGAGCTATGCCGTCGCCTTCCCGTCGCACCTGCGCTCGGAAGCCTTCGGCATCTCGCTGCTCGAAGGCGCGATGTACGGCAAACCCATGATCTCGAGCGAGATCGGCACCGGCACCACCTATATCAACGTCGATGGCGATACCGGCCTGGTGGTGCCGCCGTCCGACGCCACGGCGCTGCGCGGCGCGATGCGCACCCTGTGGGAGAACCCGGACATGGCGCGCGCCATGGGCCGCCGCGCGGAGCAGCGCTATGAAGAGTTGTTCACATCCGAGAAGATGGCGGCCAACTACACGGCGCTGTACCACGAGCTGGTGGCAAGGCGCGCGCCAAGGGTGGTCGATACGGTGGCTGAAGAGCCGGACGCCGTAAGGTCGGCAGCGGAGCCGCCAACCCTACGATAATCGACAAGACCGTGGGGTGATGGCGCTTATGCCGTCTCGGCCCAGCGCAGCCTGATCTCGCGAATCGCCGGCATCTGGTCGGCGAACAGGTCCACCAATTGCGGATCGAAGTGGTGGCCCTTCTGCTCGCGCAGGAAATTTACCGCATCTTCCTCGGTCCAGGCTTTCTTGTAGGGCCGCACCGAAGTCAGCGCGTCGAACACGTCGGCGATCGCCACGATCCTGCCCACCAGCGGAATATCCTCGCCGGCCAGCCCGTGCGGATAGCCGCTGCCGTCGTATTTCTCGTGATGGGTCAGTGCGATCTGGCGCGCCAGCGCCAGCATGCCGCCATCGTGCTCGCCGATGATCTCGGCGCCGATCGTCACATGGCCCTGCATGATCTTCCATTCGTCCGGATCGAGCGGTCCCGGTTTTTGCAGGATGCGGTCGGGGATGCCGATCTTGCCGACGTCGTGCATCGGCGCCGCATGCAGCAGGTCGTCGGCTTCGATCTCGGTCATGCCGGCCGCGATGCCGAGGATGCGCGAGAAGTGGCTCATGCGGATCACGTGCAGGCCGGTCTCGTTGTCCTTGTACTCGGCCGCCAGGCCAAGGCGCTGCACGATCTCCAGGCGGCTGGCGCGCAGCGCTTCCATGCGCACCAGCGACAGGTGGGTGCGCACCCGCGCGCGCACCACGGGCGGGCTGACCGGCTTGGTGATGTAGTCGACCGCGCCGGCCTCGAAGCCTTCGACTTCGTCGGCGGTCTCGGTCAGGGCGGTGACGAAAATCACCGGCACCGAGGCGGTGGTCGGATGCGCCTTGAGGGCGGCGCACACTTCGTAGCCCGACATCCCGGGCATCATCACGTCCAGCAGCACCAGGTCGGGCTGTTCCTGGCGCGCCAGCTCGAGCGCGCGCGCGCCGTCCTTGGCGAACAGCAGGCGATAGTGGTCCTGCAGGATCTGGCGCAGCAACTGCAGGTTGCTGGCTTCATCGTCGACCGCGAGGATCAACGGGCGGGTATTCGGTTGGCTCATGCTGTTGAATCGTCGGTAGCGTCGTCAAGCTCCTCGTCACCCAGCAGGCCCATGACGGTTTGCAGGTGTTCGAGGGCGAGGTCGAAATCAAAGTCGGAAATCGCGGACTGGACCTGGGTCACGCGGGTGGCGGCGGGATGCGCCGCCAGCGCCGCGGCCAGGCTGGCCATGGCGCCGTCGTTCAGGGCGCCGCGCCGCAGCGCCTCGAGCAGCACGCCACCGGCGCGCCGCGCGCGCGCCAGGTCGACCTGGTTGCCCGGGGCTGCCGGCGCCGGCGTCGCGGCCACCGCGCGCAGCGCGGTGAGCGCCGCGTCCAGCGCATTGTTGGCGACCACCAGCGTGTTGGCGACCTGGCGCGCGTCGGTCGGCACCGTATTGGTGGCTTGCTCGAGCGCGGCCAGCGCGTCGGCCAGCAGCTCGAGGCCGATATTGGCGGCCGCGCCGCGCACCTTGTGCGCCAGCATGCGCAGCTTCAGGTGCTCGCCGCCGGCCGCGTGCAGGCGCAGCGCCTGGCCCAGGTCGGCGTACTGGCGACCGAAGTGCTCGAGCGCCTCGGCATAGGCGTCTTCGCGGTTGCTCCAGCGGTGCAGGCCGGCGCGCCGGTTCAGCGCCTCGCGCGGGGCATTGTTCACGCTGGAAGCGTCCGGCGCATTGTTCGACAGGCCGAGCACGCGCGCGATCTCGTGCGACAGCGCGAACCAGTCGACCGGCTTGCTGGCGAAACCGTCCATGCCGGCGTCGACGCTGGCCTTGCGGTGTTCCTGCAGCACGCTGGCGGTCATCGCGATCACCGGCAGGCGCTGGCGGCCGTCGCGCGCCTCGTCGTCGCGGATCGCGCGGGTGGCGGCCAGGCCGTCCATGGTCGGCATCTGGAAGTCCATCAGGGCCAGGTCGTATTCGCCGCTGGCGGCCAGTTCGACCACGGCGGCGCCGTCGCGCACCGCGGTCATGGTGTGGCCGCGGCGGGTCATCAACAGCTGCATCAGTTCCAGGTTCTGCGGCACGTCATCGGCCACCAGCACCCGCAGCGGCGGCAGCACGGCGGCGCTGCGCACGCGCGGCGCCTGCTGGGCGAAGCGCGCCAGCACCAGCGGCACCCGCACGTGGAAGGTGGTGCCGCGTCCCAGCTCGCTCTCGGCCCAGATCCGCCCGCCCATCAGCTCGACCAGCTGCTTGCTGATCGTGGTGCCCAGGCCCGTGCCGCCGAAGCGGCGCGTCATCGAGGCGTCGGCCTGGGTGAAGGGATCGAAGATGGCGACCAGGCGTTCGGGCGCGATGCCGATCCCGGTATCGACCACCGCGATGCACAGCTGGTCGCCTTCGGCGCCGACCTTGAGCGTCACGCTGCCGCTGGCGGTGAACTTGATCGCATTGTCGAGCAGGTTGGTCAGCACCTGGCGCATGCGCAGTTCGTCGCCGCGCAGGCCCGTGGGCAGCGCCGGATCGTACTGGATGTCCAGGTGCAGGCCCTTGGCGCGCGCGTTCGCGGCCAGGGTCGAGGACAGTTCGTCGATCAGCGACAGCAGGTTGTAGTCGTTCTGTTCCAGCTCGACCGCGCCTTTTTCGAGCTTGGCGGTGTCGAGGATCTCGTTGAGCAGGCGCAGCAGGGCGCGGCCGGCGCTGCGGATGGTGTCGAGGTGGCGCCGCTGCTCCACGTTCAGTTCGCCGTCCAGCAGCACGTCGGTGAAGCCGAGGATCGAATTCATCGGGGTGCGGATCTCGTGGCTCATATTGGCCACGAAGGTCGCACGCGCCGCTGCCGCCTGCTCGGCGGCCTCCTTGGCGTCGCGCAGTGCCTGTTCCATCATGCGGCGTTCGGTGATGTCGAGGATGACCCCGTCGAGCCACTGGATGTCGCCCGCGTCGTTGCGCGCCGCCGTGCCGTTTTCCCACAGCCAGCGCACGCTGCCGTCGGCATGCAACAGGCGGTATTCGATCAGGAACGGCCGCTCTTCGCGCAGGGCGACGCCGATCTCCTTGGCGACCCGGACCCGGTCCTCGGCGTGGATCAGGGCGCCGAATACGCGGCGCGGAGGCGCGCCGATGAAGTCATGCGCGGGGTAGCCGGTCACACGCTCGACGGCGTCGCTGATGAAAATCATGGGCCAGTCGTTGCCCAGCATGCTGCGATAGCCGATGCCGGGAATATTGCCGATCAGGGAACGGAACTGCTGTTCGCTGGTCTGCAGCGCCTGCTCCATGGCGCGCCGCTCGCTGATGTCGGTCACGAAGCAGACGAACAGGTCTTGCTCGCCCATCTGGGCGTGGCCGAGGGCGCCGCGTACCGGCACCTGGCTTCCGTCCTTGCGCACACCAAAGGTTTCCATGCTGGTGTTGACGCCTTCCAGGCTGCCCCTGGCCAGCACGTGCAGCAATCCGCGCTCGGCCTGGCGATCCTGCTCATTGAGCAGCAGGGCGATATTCCGGCCGACGATCTCGTCGCGGCGCCATCCGAAGATGCGTTCGGCCGAGGCATTGAATTCGGTGATGGCGCCGTCGCGGCCGACCGTGATGACGCCATCGACCGTCGTCGTGAGCAGGGCGCGCATCCAGGCCTCGCTGCGCGCCAGGTCGAGGTACAGCGCGCGGTAGCGCAGCAGGCCGTTGGCGGCGACCACGCCCAGCGACAAGGCCACCGTGATGACCGTGATCGACAGCGCCAAAAAGTCGCTGTTCGAGCCGGACAGGCCCATCGGATCGGCGTCGCCGGCGAAGCGCGCGGCCGCCATGCCGGTGTAGTGCATGCCGGCGATCGCGCAGCCCATCACCACCGCCGCCACCAGCAGGCGGCGCGCGTCGGTCATCGACTCGAAGCGCGACAGGCCGTGGCGCACGCCCAGCGCCAGGGTGGCCAGCACCACCGCGACCACGATCGAGAGCGCGAACATGGCCGGGTCGTAGTAAAGGTCGAGGCGCATGCGCATGCCGGCCATGCCGGCATAGTGCATGGCGCCGATGCCGGCGCCAACCAGCACCCCGCCCACCAGCAGGTGGGGCAGGCGCAGCGCTGGACGCGAGATCAGGTTCAGCGCGACCCACGACGCGCCGATGCTGGGCAGGGCCGACAGCAGCGTGGTCCAGTGATCGTAGTGCACCGGCGTGCACAGGTTAAAGGCGAGCATGCCGATGAAGTGCATCGACCACACGCCGGCGCCCAGCGCCAGGCTGCCGGTGCCGAGCACGATGGCGCGGTGCGCTGCATTGGTGCTGGCGCGGCCCGTGATCTGCAAGCCCATCCAGGATGAAAAGATCGCCACCAGCACCGACAGCACGACCAGGCGTGGTTCGTACACGCCATAGGTCAGCATCGAAGGGTCGGTCGGGGCGCTAAAGAGCTGCAACATGAATTCAGGGGCCGGTCAGACAGCGAAACAATTGGTGAGAAACGACCGCGAAGTATGGCATTTTCCCAGGTGGAAATGTTGTTGACGACCGGAATTGTCGGATGATTGGCGAGGTTTTGTAGCGCGGGAGCGACCATTTCTGTGCATTCGTTGTTCGGAAATCATGCGCACTGTATGCTGGACGGATGCAGGGCGTTGCCAGTCGCCACTGCCAAGATTATTCAAGGAGGCAGCATGTCGATATGGCAAGTGCGTGTCGTCGCCGTCATTCTGGCCATCATCAGCCCGGGAATGGCGTGCGCCGCGCCGCAACCGCGCCTCTACCTCGCCACCGAAACCTCGGCGCCGTCCAGCATGCTTGTAAATGGCCGCGTGGTCGGCATCGCCACGGACAAGCTCAGGAGTGCGCTGGCGCGTACCGGCGTAGCCTACGAGATCGCGTTGTTGCCCTGGAAGCGCGCTTATACGTCCGCCCTGCAGCAGCCCGACACCTGCGTTTATTCGACCACCCGGACGCCGGAACGCGAAGCGCTGTTCAAGTGGATCGGGCCGCTCGATGTCGCGCAGTGGGTGCTGATGGGGCGCGCCGACCGCAAGCTGGTGTTGACCAGCCTGGAACAGGCGCGCGGCCTGCGCATCGGCACCTATCACGGCGATGCGCGCGACGCCTACCTGCGCAGCCGCGGCTTCGTCACCGACGCCGCCCCGAACGACTTCCTGAATGCCCAGAAACTACTGCAAGGCCGGATCGACCTGTGGGCCGCCAGTTGGCGCCGGGGCAGCACCGTACTGCAGCAGCATGGGTGGGACAAGCACATCGTGCCGGTGCTGGCCTTCCACCAGATCGAGGTCTACCTGGCCTGCAACCGGTCGGTGCCGGACACGCTGGTCACGCGCCTGAATGCCGAACTCGACGCGATGGCGCGCGACGGCACGGCGCAGCGGATCGAACGCGCCTATGACTGAGAAGGCGCGGCCGGCGGCAAGTGCGTCTCGAAGCTTTCCGGCGGCAGGCCCTGGCACCAGCGCCGCCACATCAGCCGCAGCGCATGCTCGACGCCGTCGGCGACCCGGGTCATGGTGTCCGACCCGGGCAGCATGAAGTGTCCGCGCAGGGCGCCGCGGATCGCCGCCAGCGCCGCCAGGTCGGCGCAGATGGCCGTGCCCCTGGCGATGAAATCCCCGACATCGGTGGCGATGAAATGGGCCAGCCCGCTGTGTTCGAGGAAGCTGGCGCTCTGCCGTCCCGGCACCGAGCCGCCGGCCAGGGTCAGGGTCGGCACGCCCATCCAGCCGGCGTGCATGGTCGTGGTGCCGCCGGTGTAGGGGAAGGTGTCGAGCGCGAGGTCGACCCGGTTGTGCAGCGCCAGGTAGTCGACCATGCCGGCGCGGCCATGGAATTCGAGGCGGTGCGGCGCGATGCCTTCGTCTTCGAGCCACGACAGCAACTGGCCGTGGCCATCGCCCGCGGGCATCCCGGCCACCAGCAGTCGCGCATCGGGCACGGCGCGCAGCAGCGCTGCCCACGCCCCCACGACCTGCCTGTTGATCTTGCTGAGCCGGTTGAAGCTGCCGAAGGTGATGTGGCCGTTTTCCAGGGCCGGCAGCGGCATGACGTCGGGCGCGTCGATATAGGGCACGAACGGCACCGACAGCGGCAATTGCACCAGCTTTTCGGTGAACAGGTGGTCGAATCGTCCGTGCGGCAGGAATGTGCGGGCGGCCAGCACATAGTCCATCGCCGCCAGGCCGGTCGTGCCGGGGTAGCCCAGCCACGATACCTGCAGCGGCGCCATCCTGCGCGCAAAGGCGGGCAGGCGGTTGAAGGAGGTGTGGCCGGACAGGTCGAACAGGATGTCGATGCGGTCGGCGCGCACCAGCTGTTCGAGCTCCGCATCGTCGAGCATGGAGACGCCGCGCCAATGGTCGAGGTGACCGCGCAGGCGTTCGCTGGTGGCGTCGTTCAGGGTATGGGTGTAATAGGCGTACACCTCCACGCCGGGACGCCCCGCGAAGTGCTCGAAGACCGGCTCGATGAACGTCGCCACCGCATGGTTGCGCAAGTCGCCCGAGACGAAGCCGATGCGCAGGCGGCGCTCAGGATCGGGCGTGTTGTCGAAGGGGGCGGGCGGCGCGAGGTTGCGCGCGACCTGCCGGCCGTAGTGCACATGTTCGGCGAACAGTTCCGCTGGCGTGATCTCGTTCACCTCGCTCAGGCAGAACAGCAGATTGCTGTGGGCGTCGGTATTGCCGGGACTACGTTCCAGCAGGGCGCGATAGGCGGCCACGGCCTCGGTGAGCCGGCTCTGGGTTTGCAGGATCAGGGCGTAGGTGATGCTGGACCGTTCATGGTGCGGCGCGATTGCCAGCGCCGCACAGACGCTGGCTTGCGCCTCGAGCAGCCGGCCCAGCTCCGCCAGGGTGATGGCCAGGTGGTTATGGGCGTCCGCGTTCCCAGGCTGTTGGTCGATCGCCCGCCGCAGGGTGATTTCGGCTTCATCCAGCCGGTTGGCGCGCATCAGCAGCAGGCCCAGGTTGCTGAGCGTCTCTTCGTCGTCAGGGTCGAACCGGGCCGCCATCGCCATCCCGTGCAGGGCTTGCTCCGCCGCCCCGCGCCGATGCGCCACGCCGCCCATCAGCTTCCAGCCGAACGGATGCTGGGGAAAGCGTTCGACGAGCGACCGCGCGGCCGCCTCCGCTTCATCGAGCTGTCCTTGCGCGAACAGCGCGGCAGCGTTGTCGATCTCGGCGGCATCGGGAGCGCTGGCGCCCGCGAGCAGCCGTTCGATGTCGTCGAGCGCCGGGTCTTGCAGGCCATTGGACCGGCCCAGTGCGAGCAGTTCGGCTGCAGCGGAGAACTGGCGCGCCTCGACCAGCGCCGCAAGATAGTCGAGCCAGTGGGCCGCGGTTGCCGGGTCGCCCTCGAGGGCGGCGGCGTAATGCGGGATCGCCGTGGCCAGGTCGCCGGCCTGGCGCGCCAGCGCCGCCAGCGCATGGTGGGCGACGGCATGGCCGGGCTGGAGCTCGAATACCGCCTGGTAGAGAGCGAGCGCCTGGTCCAGGTTGCCGGCTGCGGTTTCGTGGCGGGCGGCTTGCATGGCCTGGTCGACGATCTGGCGGATTTCGTCGGTGGGGGGAGGGGTGGTCATGGCGCTACATTAGGGCATCGCGGCGGGCAGGGTCAAGGATCGGCGTCCTGGCCGACAGGGATACTGCCCTCCCAGCAAGTCAGCCAGGTTTCCAGCCAATCGGGTTTGACCAATGGTCGAGCAGCTTCCCCTTGCGAACTCGGCGGCGGCACGTGTGGCTTCGCAAGCCGAGGACCGCGGCGTTCATGAGCGCGCTTTCGGATGGGCGCGCTGCACAGCGTGCGAAGTGAACATCATTGCCGACTTTAATTTCCATGGCACATCCCCGCCGTTTGCATTTTTTCCGCGCGCGGCCTGCTGTTCAAGCCTGCTTCTGCCGATCATCCATCAACCGTAGAACCAACCGCACAGGGCTTGCCTGGCGGTGGTATATCACCTTCGTGGCGGGTTTTCATAATAAGGTGGATAACTTCCAGGCCCACGAAAAATGGAAAGATGTTGCTTGGTTTGTGAACCGGCCCCTGTGCAAGAAGACACTGAGCGCCTGCTCGCGCTGTCGTAGAGATTCAACGCATCCAATAGGGGGGCAAGCCGGGTGTGCGGAATTAGCGCAAGAAATCCGCTTTCGAAGATATTTTGTTTCTCTTCAAAAAGCTTTTTTTTGGATAATTTGGAGCTGGGATGGTCAATTACAGCACTGGGCCTGTATTAATGACGTTTAAGTTTTTAATATATGCTGTCGGAATAACTTACAGTTTTTAAAATAAAATATTAATTTTTTTCACAAGCCGCTGTAAACAAAAGGAAGTTTAAAGGTGGCCCGATTTTTGCTCATTGATGATTCCCAACCAATAACTAGGGGATTAATTATGAAAAGCATTATTGTGAAATATTTATCTGTCGCCGCCATAGTTGCAAGTGGGTTTGCTCACGCTGCTCCCACTCCATATGCGCCAGCTGGTACGGAAAATGCTGTGACGTACAGCTTTACCGCAGCATCAACGGGCAGTCTGATTGGCTATTTTGCCGGGTCTACTGCTGCTTATGAAAACGAGCTGACCATGCTGGTCAATGGGGTTGCGACAGGGCTCTCCGGGCTGAATAACAAGACGTCGGTGTATGGCCAGTCGTTTAACTTCGGCGAGGTTGTTGCAGGTGACTCCCTGGTATTCGTTTTAACGAATATTGTGCCGGGTAGCATCGGCCCTTGGTATTCGCAGGCGAGCATGAACAGCGACCTCGTCAACCACGTGTATTCCGCCTTTTATGCGGGGGATGCCGAGTTGAGTGCTGGGACCTATGTTTCTTTCGAAGATCTCCCAAATGGCGGAGATTTTAACTATAACGACATCAGTTTTGTTTTTTCAAATGTCGCTACAGACGTGCCTGAGCCTGCATCAATCGCATTATTGGGCTTAGGTATGTTGGGTGTCGCAATGGCTCGCCGGAAGAACAATATGCGTAAATAACTACATGTGATTGCCAGGCGAGTGTCATTCGTGGGGCTCGCTTGACTGGAATTTGAAGGCTGTTCGGTTGGGGCAGCCTTTTTCACGATTTGCCCGCTTGCGATACATGAAATCATGGGTATTCTTGCATTATCGGTAGTGGGTTATTTCGATCATGCTGAATGCTGGCCTGTTTCGCTATCAGTGAGATCCCGGCCATTTTGCTTATCCTCTTTGCGCCTGCACGGCCATGTCGAGTTACCCTTCAGGCAGGCGATGTCACCGTTACCTATGGACGAATTTGATCGCGATGCGCAGCAATTGCTCTACAGAAGTAACTCGCCCGCCATCGAGCGCCAAGCGGGGTCCACTGGCGGGGTCAGGTCTGACAGACGGACACGGGCTCTGCAATGACCGTGTTTTTACTGCTCAGCCCGCTTCCAGACGCTCGACGCCGGCTGAGGCTATTTCCGAGTAGCAGATGGGGATCTCAACACCATGGGGGCGGCACCCTGCGCCAAGGGCAGGGGCTGGATAACAAAAAACCCGCTGGTCCAATAAAGGATGCGGGTTTCAAGCTTTGCTGGGGTGTGGTGCCTCCGGCCGGAATCGAACCGGCACGCCTTACGGCGCTTGATTTTGAGTCAAGTGCGTCTACCAATTCCGCCACAGAGGCCCAATAGCAGGCGCGCATCTTAGCACATGGTGCGCACAACTGACTAGTGCGAGCGAGAAATTGGCATCGCAGGGTGGGGCGGGGCCAGTGTTGCCATGCCACCGGCCCTGCTCGTGCGCTCAGCGCGCAATCCGATGCTGCAACAGCCGCAAGCTCCCCACCGGCCCGACGATCTCCAGCACATGCTCGCGCACGGCAACATTGATCGCGCCCTCTTGCCCCCGCAACCAGGGCCGTGGCCGGAAATAGCGGATGCTGGTGCTGTCGACAGCAAGACGTCGGTAGCCCAGCGTGCCAAGCGTTTCGTCGAGCGTGTCGAGCATGTAGTGGGCGTCGAAGCGGGTGCGCATCTCGAAGCGGCCCGGGCCAAGCATGAAGACCGGCAACAGGCCGCCCACGATGGCCGGCAGCACCACATAGGGTAGCGGCGCGTCGGGATCGATCAGGTGCAGCACCAGCACCAGCAGCGGCAGGCCGCCCAGCAAGGTCAGCGCCCAGGGCAGCGACTGGCGCCAGGTATCGATGCGGCGCAGGAAGCCGGGGCGCTCCCGGATGCGCACGATCTCTGAAAACGTCACACTCTTCATGGTGATCTCTCCCTCACAGCATCTTGTGCAACGGCCCGCACCAGTTAATTGGACTGACGCAACACCCATTCAACCCGGGTTGTCATCCTTATCGACTAAAACATTGTGACGAGCGGCTACGGGCCGGTGTTTGACTCTACGCAAACACGCATCCTTTACGAACAGGTTCTCATATTGGCAACACATGCCGCGCACAGGTGAATATCGTTGCTCGCGAAGCGCATAAAAAAACAAGCCGCACGAGTGTGCGGCTTGCCGGAAGTGGATGCTTATTTTGTTTACTTGCTCCTGCGGAACAGCCTGAAGCGCTCGTCGCGGTCCGAGGCGCGCCGGCCTTCCCACAGCGGGGTCGTATTGCGCACGCCCCATTTGCGCAGCAGCGCGCGGTCGTTGCGGTTGCGCAGGCTGTCCTGCAGCAGCACATACTCGCACTTGCCGCCGGCCAGGCTGACGAAGGGCAGGCGGCCATAGAAGGCCAGCGAGGCGCGCTGGGCCGGGCCGACATTGGTGTCGATGCAATCGGTGTCGGCCGGCAGGCGCGCCGCGATCTGCTGGGCCACGCCGGCGTAGCTCTTGCCGTAGTTCAGGTCGGGCAGGAACAGCGTCATCAGCAGCACCCACAGCAGGATCAGGCCGCCGGATGACAGCACCACGGCGCGCCACAGCACCGATGGCTGGCGCGACAGGCGCCAGTGCACCAGCATCACCCAGCCGACGCTGGCGGCGGCAGCCACGGTGAAGGTGACGATGCCGATCTCGGGCATGAAGCCGGGCACCAGCTTGAGCGCGTTCTTGGCCAGCTGGGCCGGCCAGCCGGTCAGCTTGGCGATCCAGAACAGCCAGATGGTGGCGCCCAGCATGGTCAGCACCATCACCGAGAACCAGTCGATGGCGTTGATCGTGCCGCGCTTCATCGTCGGCAGGCCGAAGGCGGCCATCAGGGCCAGCGGCGGCAGCATCTTGAGGAAGTCGCTGTTCTCGGGCACCGGGTCGCACAGCAGCTGCAGTACCAGGGCCAGGAAGAAGAACACCGGCAGCACGATGTGCAGCATCTGCTGCTGGCGGCGCCAGGCCCAGATCGCCCACAGGGCGAACGGCCAGGCCGGCCAGAAGAACCAGATGCCGATCCTGAAGAAAGTCTTGACCGCAATCCAGCCCGGCAGGCCGAACTGCTCGCCGTTCCAGGCCATCCAGTCGGCGACCGGCCACAGGCCATAGGGTTGCACGGCGACGGCGGGCAGGATCCACACCAGGGTCAGCCCGAAGCCGACGCCGGCGGCGACGGCCAGGTCGCGCAGCGCCTGGCCTGCCGGCATGTCCAGGTAGCGGGTGCAGGCGAACAGGGCCAGGATCAGCACCAGCGGCGGCAGGAAGCCCTGGGTGAGCGTCAGGGCGCCCAGGGCCAGGCCGACCAGCACCGCGTTGCGGATGCTGGTGTGTTCCACGTAGCGCACGGCGCGGTACAGGAAGTAAGCGAGCAGCGCGCCCTGCAGGGTCGCGGCCAGGGTCAGGTGGCTTTGCAGCAGCAGGCCCAGGCTGCCGAGGTAGATCAGGACGGCGGTGTCGCCCAGGGTGCGGCCGTAGTCGTTGGGCTCGGGCTGGCCGCCGAAGGCCAGGCGCAGCGGCTGCGCCTCGGCGCGCCGGCCGAGGTGGAAGGCGGTGTACCACAGCGACATCGTGCCCAGCACGAAGATCGCGATGGTCGAGACGCGCGCGGCCAGCACGTCGCCCAGGATCCAGCCGAACAGCTTGATGCAGATGGCGCCCAGCCAGAAGGCCAGCGGGCCTTCGTCGACGCTGGCAAGACCCGCGATGTTCGGGTACAGCCAGTCATCCAGGCTACCGTGCGCCATGGTCCACATGATGCCGAAGCTGCCGGCGTCTTCCTTCCACAGGTCGCGGCCGATGATGCCCGGCAGGATGTACAGCATGCCCAGCGCGAGCAGGGCCCAGCGGGGCAGCGCCAGGGTGGCGGCGGCGGGAAGACGGACTGGTT
>Ga0308157_10005883_pt1 | contig 15029 bp, 14 predicted proteins | sample PhyBR1_FD_201035 | JGI IMG/M metagenome (GOLD analysis project Ga0308157, IMG submission 201035) | Phyllosphere microbial communities from UC Gill Tract Community Farm, Albany, California, United States - DLSLB.R1 | ecosystem: Host-associated > Plants > Phyllosphere > Unclassified | place: USA...
AGCAGCGTCATCCACCATGGGCTTTTGGAAGGGACTTCTTCGCGTTTGAAAACCTGTGCCAGAATGCGCAATGGCGGGAAGGTTTCTTCCTGCGGGCGCGGCGGCGTCATGCGTAGCAGCCACCAGATGACCGGTAGCGCAAGAAGACCTGCGAGAATGAGCGGTGAGCCAAAAGCGAGCGGCAGAAAATTCATCAGCGCGCACTCCCTGATGATACACTTAAGGCATCATGCAATCGCGACAGAGCCTGCGTTGCCGGTGTGTCGGTGCGGTGTACGGTAAAGCTCCAGCCAAGGCGTCGGCAAAAATCGGCCAGCGTATCGCGGCGCGCGATATAAAGACGGCGATAGTCTTCCGCATAGGTTTCAGCTCGGCCTGCAACAAGTGTTGTTCCTGTTTCAGGATCGCGAAACTCGGTGCGTCCCGAATAGGGGAATGTCTCTTCTGCCGGGTCTGCGACTTCAACTAAATGCACGCGAACACCACGACGTGCCAGATCGTCCAGCAGGGTCGTCAGTTCATCAAGCGGTTGCAGGAAGTCTGAAACCAACACCACTTCGGAAAAGCGGCGGATCTGGTCAATATCAGGCAACGGGCGCGAGGCGGTTTCATGCATCAATGCGCCTGCCAAACGCTCCGCACCATTGCGCGCTGAAAAAGGCTGCAACAGCGATGGGAAAGCAATGCGTTCCCCTGAACGCGAAAGAAGTTCGGCCAGTGCGAGGGTCAGAACCAGCGAACGGGCTTCTTTGGAAACGGATGAAAGCTGCGAGCGATAAAGCATCGAGGGTGAGAAATCGCACCACAGCCACACGGTGTGGGCGGATTCCCATTCGCGGTCGCGCACATAGGTATGATCGTCACGCGCTGAGCGCCGCCAGTCGATATGGGCCAGTGTTTCACCTTGCACATAGGGTCGGAACTGCCAGAAATTTTCACCGGGACCGCGTTTGCGACGGCCATGCCAGCCATTCATCACAGTGTTGACGACACGTTGTGCTTCGACCAGCAGATCGGGGATACTCGCTGCACGCGCTCGTGCACGCGCTAAAGTATCCTTGCGGTCTGCCGATGAAACTTCTGCGCCAATCACCATCAGGCAGAAGCCTTCACCAGATTGGCGATGACATCACGCACATGCATGCCGTCCGCACGCGCTGCGAAATTAAGCGCCATACGATGTTGCAGAACTGGTTCGGCAAGCGCTTTCACATCATCGACAGATGGGGCGAGACGCCCTTCATAAAGCGCACGCGCACGCGCACAGAGCATCAGCGCCTGACTTGCGCGTGGACCCGGACCCCATGCTATGTGTTTCTTTGCATGTTCATTGTCGGCATCGGGACGTGCAGAACGCACGAGCTTGAGAATAGCGTCAACGACGCTTTCTGAAACAGGCATACGGCGCACCAGCGCCTGCATCTGGCGCAGACGTTCGGCATCGAGAACCGCATGTGGCTTTGCCTCAGTAACGCCTGTTGTTTCGAGCAGAATACGGCGCTCGGCATCGAGTTCAGGATAGAGAATGTCGATTTGCATCAAAAAGCGGTCGAGCTGGGCTTCGGGCAGCGGATAGGTGCCTTCCTGCTCCAGTGGATTTTGTGTTGCAAGCACATGGAAGGGGGCGGGCAGGTCATAACGCTGACCGGCGACAGTGACGTGATATTCCTGCATCGCCTGCAAGAGGGCTGACTGCGTGCGTGGCGAAGCGCGGTTAATTTCGTCAGCCATCAAGAGCTGGGTAAAGATCGGGCCTTTGAGATAGCGGAAAGAGCGACGACCATCGGCATCCTGTTCCATCACTTCCGAGCCGATAATATCGGATGGCATGAGATCAGGCGTGAACTGAATGCGCTGACCTGAAAGGCCAAGAACAGTTCCAAGCGTTTCAACCAGCTTGGTTTTTGCAAGGCCCGGAACGCCGACGAGCAGCGCATGACCGCCAGCAAGAATCGCAACGAGCGTGCGTTCGATGACGCTTTCCTGCCCGAAGATAACCGTTCCGACATTTTCCTTAATGCGAGCGATGTCGGCGAGTGCGGCTTCTGCTTCGGCAACAATCTGGTCGGGGTTGGCGATTTCGGGGCTAACAACTACGCTCATAAGGACCTCGCAAAAATATCCGCACCTGCATGTGATCGATTAAATCACTATATATGCTGACAAGCCGTGAAACGGTGACTATTTCATGACTTTAAGAGTTTTAATCACATTCGCACAGGGATAACCGAGTCGGATGATAAAAAGCACCCCTGACGGCAACGAAACGCCGCAAAGCGTAAAGCGCGATGCCGAAAATATGGGCGGACTGGAAGCGCTGATTGCGCGCGCCCATGCTGATGCAACCAGTGGACCCGCCACGAAAGAACGTGGGATTCCGCCAGTTGAGCGCTGGAACCCGAAGTTTTGCGGTGATCTGGATATGGAAATACGTGCCGATGGAGCATGGTTTTATATGGGCACGCCGATCGGCCGTCCGCAGCTTGTTCGGTTGTTTTCAACCGTGTTGCGTAAAGATGATGATGGCAAAACCTATCTCGTAACGCCGGTGGAGAAAATTGGCATTCGGGTGGAGGACGCGCATTTTATCGCCGTGGAAATGCAAGTTTCGGGTGATGAAGAGTCACAGAAGCTAACCTTCCGCACCAATGTTGGTGATGTTGTCGAAGTCGATGCTGAGCATCCGTTGCGTTTTGTTATTGATGATGAAAGCGGTGGTCTTAAACCCTATATCAATGTGCGCGGACGACTTGAGGCGCTGGTCGGACGTGCTGTGATGTATGATCTGGTGGCGTTGGGTGAAGAGATCGAGGTTGATGGCGTGAGCATGTTTGCAGTCCGGTCAAATGGTGTGGTTTTCCCGATGATGCCTGTCGATGCGCTGGAGGCGGCATTGCATGAATGAGTGCGTACAAAGCCTGTTTTCCGCGAATGATTTTGCGCAACGCGTACGTCACTGGAAGCCGGATCATGACGATCTGACGGGCGATCATTTGCTCAATCCGGACTTCACGCAATCGATGGTCACATCGAAAATGCGCGATGCAGCTGTGCTGGTGCCGGTTGTGGATCGCGGGCCGGAGGCAACTCTGCTGCTCACGCGGCGCACGGAAAAGCTGCGCAAACATTCCGGCCAGATTGCCTTTCCCGGCGGTGCCATCGATCCAGAAGACGGCACGGCTGAAAATGCAGCGCTGCGCGAAGCCAATGAAGAAATCGGGCTGATTGCTGATCGGGCGGAGATCATCGGGCATATGCCGCGCTATCTCACCGGCAGCGGGTTTTCTATCACGCCGGTTCTGGCAGTGGTCAACACGCCATTTGATGTGTATCCGAACCCAGACGAGGTTGCGGATATTTTCGAAGTGCCACTTTCATTCCTGATGAATCCGGCCAATCACCGGCGCGAAAGCCGGTTGTTTAATGGTCAAGAACGCTTTTATTACGCAATGCCATATCACGAACGATTCATCTGGGGCGTGACCGCAGGCATCATTCGCGGACTTTATGAAAGGCTCTACCGTTGAGCGATACAATGAATATTTCTGACAAGGCCAGTTGGCTTCATGCAAAGCCATTACAGGCGCTTTTTGCCGCTTTTAATCGCGACGGTGGCGAAGTGCGCGTGGTGGGCGGTGCTGTGCGCAATACGCTGCTTGGAACAGCTGTCAGCGATATTGATCTTGCAACGACACATTTGCCGGAAGATACGGTGCGACTCGCAAAAGAAGCGGGTTTCAAGCCTGTGCCAACCGGAATTGAACATGGCACTGTAACAGTGGTTATTCATGGCCAGCCGTTTGAAATTACGACCTTGCGTAAGGACGTTGAAACCGATGGCCGTCATGCAAAGGTGGCATTTGGAACCGACTGGAAAGCGGATGCCGAACGGCGCGATTTCACCATCAATGCGCTCTATGCAACGGCCAATGGCGATGTGATCGATTATGTTGGCGGTCTTGCCGATATTGAAACAAAGACTCTGCGCTTTATCGGTGATGCGGAAGCGCGTATCCGTGAAGACTATCTGCGCATTTTGCGGTTTTTCCGTTTCTTTGCATGGTACGGAACAGGGCGACCTGAAACGGAAGGCCTTCGTGCCAGCGCGCGGCTGAAAGACGGCCTTGAGCAACTGTCCGCCGAGCGCGTCTGGGCGGAGCTTAAAAAGCTTCTGGCCGCACCTGATCCCTCGCGCTCGCTGCTCTGGATGCGGCAGTCGGGTGTGCTGAGCGCCATTCTGCCGGAAAGCGAAAAATGGGGCATTGATGCCATTCATGGCCTCGTGCGCACGGAAGCGGATTTTAGCTGGCCAGTTGACGCACTTTTGCGGCTAGAAAGCATTGTGCCGCCAGATGCGGCACGCATGACGGAACTGGGCAAGCGGCTGAAAATGTCGAATGCCGAGCGTGCGCGGCTTGAAGCATGGGCGAGGGCGGACGCTGTTAAGTCTGAGACTTCTGAGCAGGCTTTGAAGAAACTGATTTATCGCGGCAGTTCGCAGGCGATACAAGATCGCATCCGGCTCGCTTATGCGTCGGCGCGTCAGGAAGCGGCCTCCAGCGACGACGCGATGATCCGTGCCGGTGGCTATTCACGGCTGCTTGAAATGACGGAAAAATATGAGCCTCTGGTGTTTCCGGTGACGGGTAGCGACCTGCTGGAACTTGGCATTGAAAAAGGTCCGGGACTTGGTGAAGTTCTGCGCAATCTCGAAACTTTATGGATTGACTCCGGTTTTAGTCTTGACCGCGAAACGCTTCTGGACAAACTTGATCGCAATAAAATGAACGGCTGATGACTTGTAAAATTTAGCCATAGTTTCATTAACTTATGATCGAATGTTTTTTAGTTTTGTTTTGAAAGCGTCTTGGCATGTCCAATCCTGATACATCGACTTCGCAGAATGCTTCTTCTGATCCCAAGCAGAATTTCGGCACGCAAGGCATTGCGCCAATGGAGCGTCCGGGTGCAGTAACGCGTTTCTTCATGGGCATCGTTGCATGGGCGGAGCGGCTTAATCTTAAATATGCCAAGCTTGGCAATCCACCCGTTTATGACAATGCAACATTCCCGTGGGCGGCAGAGGTTGAGAAAGCCTATCCGGCAATCCGAGCAGAGCTTGAAAAGGTGTTGTTGCGTCAAAGCGAGCTACCATCGTTTCAGGATATTTCGTCGGACGTTAAGACGATTTCGACCGATAATCACTGGAAGACCTTCTTTCTGTTGGGCTTCGGTGTGAAGTCTGAGCAGAATGTCAAAGCATGTCCGAACACATGGAATGCTGTGCAGCATATTCCGGGTCTGACGACTGCTATGTTCTCAATTTTCGAGCCGGGAAAGCATCTGCCGCCGCATCGCGGTCCATATAATGGCGTGCTGCGTCTGCATATGGGCATGATCGTTCCGGAGCCTGCCGATAAGCTTGCGATCCGCGTCGATAAGCAGATTTGTCACTGGCAGGAGGGCAAGGTTCTGATTTTCGACGATGCCTATGAGCATGAAGCATGGAACCACACCGAGCATACGCGTGTGGTGCTGTTCGTCGATTTCGTGAAGCCGCTGAAGTTCCCGGCGCGTTTCGTCAACTGGGCGCTGATGAATTTGGCGATTTTCACCCCTTTCATCAAAGAAGGGCTGGATAACCACAACGAGTGGGAAAAGAAGTTCTATGCGCAGGCTGAAAAGCTTCGCAATCAGCCAAAGGCATAAGGCCTATGCTAGTGAGAGACGAGAAAGCGGGCGACGAGACAGCTATTCGCAATCTCACGCAGATGGCCTTTTTGCATGCACCACATAGCAACCAGAAAGAAGCAGATATTGTCGATGGGCTTCGTTTGGCATCTGCCCTAACTGTGTCGCTGGTTGCAGAAGAACATAATGACCTTGTTGGCCATGTGGCTTTCTCGCCGGTTCTTATCAACGGTGAGGATCTCGGCTGGTATGGACTTGGTCCGGTATCCGTTTCGCCCGAAAGGCATGGCCAGGGGATTGGCAGTACATTGATCCGTGATGGGCTTTCGCGACTGCAAGAGGCGGGAGCCAAGGGCTGCGTGCTGCTTGGTGATCCAGGTTATTATCAACGCTTTGGCTTTAAGGCAGATGACAGGCTAAAACTTCCCGGTGTACCGGCCGAGTATTTTCAGTGCCTGTCTTTTAATGGCGAGATACCAATAGGCGAAGTGAGCTATCACGCAGCGTTTAACGCATAAAGAAAAGGCCGGAAAATCCGGCCCTTTGTTTTAATAAATGTTACGGCCACTTCACCACTGGCGGCATGGACGAGAGAATGGAATTCACATTGCCGCCGGTCTTTAGACCGAAGATCGTGCCACGATCATAAAGTAGGTTGAATTCGACATAGCGTCCACGGCGGATAAGTTGCTCTTCGCGATCCTGCGGTGTCCAGTCCTTGTTGAAATTCTGACGTACCAGATGCGGATAGACAACAGAGAAGCCACGACCCACATCGCGGGTGAAGGCGAAGTCCTTATCCCAGCCGCCTTGTTCTTCGGATGAATGCAGCCAGTCATAGAAGATGCCACCAATGCCGCGTGCTTCATCGCGATGCGGCAGGAAGAAATATTCGTCGCACCATTCTTTCAGGCGTTGGTAATCGACAATGTCTTTATGCTTTTCGCAAATGAAGCGAAAAGCTTTGTGGAAGGCCAGCGTATCCGGGTCTTCTTGCGTGCGGCGACGGTCAAGAACAGGGGTGAGGTCAGCACCACCGCCGAACCACTGGCGCGAAGTCACGACCATGCGCGTGTTCATGTGAACGGCTGGCACATTGGGGTTCTGCGGATGTGCAATCAGTGAAATACCGCTGGCCCAATAGCGTGGGTCTTCTTCTGCACCGGGTATCTGTTTGCGAAATTCCGGGGTGAATTCGCCATGCACTGTCGAGACGTGGACGCCGACTTTTTCAAAGACGCGCCCATGCATGATCGACATGACGCCGCCGCCGCCGTTGCCTTCATCCTTCTGCCATGGGGTGCGGACGAAGCGGCCCGGTTCCTGATCGGAAAGCTGGCCCTGCAAGTCGTCTTCAAGCTGCTCGAAGCTCGCGCAGATACGATCGCGCAATTCTTCAAACCAGTTTTGAGCGGCTAGTTTTTTCTCTTCGATATCTTGCGGGATGATTGCCGGAATTTCGTCGCGCTGCATTTTTGTATCCTCTCACGCAATGTATCGTCATCGTTTTATATAAATGAGACTTAGCAAAGTCCTGTGCGCTGGCATAGCGCGAAGACAAGATGAGTGGCAGGGGCAATTTCCTCTCCCCAAGAAAAGACTCGTCATAGGCGTGTTGCTTGCCTATCTTAATCCCTCAAGGGATCATAAATTTCCCTATAGGGAGGCAATTGCATGAAAGCATCACCGCCCAAACCGCCGCTTGAAGGCTTGCGCAAGCAGCTTGAAAAAGGACGCGCGAACAAAAGTCGACTCCCACGCGATGGCTTTGTGCGCGAGACATTCGCCCTGCCGCGACAGGCTGCACGCGACAAAGCACGCGAATGGTTCGAGAGTTTTCCAAAAGCTGCGTATTGGACTGAAATCGAGAGCTGGTGCGAACGGCCTGATGATGTGATTGAATTCACAATGCGGCGGTTGCCGACATCGGATTAGAGAACTGATTCAATTTCCGACGCTAAGTCTTTGAACTCAGATTCAAATTAGCCATTTCGAGATAACGCGCATCTGTATCCGAAAACCGCTTCACACTTTTCGGGATGCGCTCGCAAAAAAAGCGCCTTCCATTAAAACAGGAAGGCGCTTTGTTTTTTGAGTCGTTATAGTATTACCGACTTATTTGGCTTCGGTCTGCGGTGCCTGTTCCCAAGACTTCCAATCCTTGATGATGCTGTCAGCATAGGTCTTGCCAACGCGATAGGCATTGGTCGTGGCCAGTGGGAAACCACCTGATTTTGCTGCAAGCGATTTCGCTGCGGTCTGGTCCTTGCCCTGACGATCAAAGTTTGAAGAGGTGCGCAGAAGTGCCACGCGATTGAAGTCGAGCTTGCCAGCATCGCCTGCGCGCTTTAGTGCAGTCAGCGTGGCATTGTCTTCCATCTGCGAGGTGCAGTATTCGCCCTTGCCGTCTGTCAGCAGCTTGGTCCACTGTTCAGTCGCTTCTGCAAGCTTGGTGCCGTGCCAATAGGTGTCAGCCGATGCGGTGTCGCAGATCGTGACTTTTGGTGCGCTCTTGGCAGCTTCTTCCGTGTAATGCTTGCGGTATGCCTTCGCATCATCACTGTCGAGAAGCTCAACGCCCTTGGTCGTTGCGAGAGCATAATCTGCAAGCTTGTTGTTGAGTTCAAAGACTTCCGTGCCTGCTGCCCATTTTGGTTTTTCGCCCGGCTTTGATGCGCCAAGACCGAAGAAGTCTGTTGGCCAGCCTTCAGGAGCTTCACGAATATCAATGCGGTGGTTCAAGTTCGCATCGACGGCGTATTTCGCCCAATGGGCAGAACCAAGTGTGCCGTGCTTTGGATCAACGCCTGCAATGCCCGCGATCAGGAAATAGGTGTGCTTGAGATCAAGCTTATCGCTCAGTGCCATGGCAGCAACCGCACTTGCGGCATTAGCAAAGCCCATGGCGGTGGTCATGTGGCAGAGGCCTTCTGCCGTGCAATCGATTTCAGGATATTCAGGGCTTAGACCTGCAAGCTTGATCTTCTGCGTGAACTTTTCACCTTCCAGCCATGGCTTTGCTTCTTCGCCAAACATGGTGATGACCATGACCTTTGGCGAAATGGTCTCGGAAGCCTGCGCGAATGCTGGTGCAGCGAGTGCGGTCGCAAGAAGCGACGCCGACAAAGTAAGGGTGCGGAACGATGGTGTCATTTGAGATAGAACCTTTCTGGCCGGATATAGGAATTGTTTATTCTGTGCTGCCGACAAGATTGCGGCGCATTCAAATCTGCTTCGGGAACTGATTCCGTTTCGTCTCTTATGGGACTGAAAAAGAATCGCTTTCGAGATTTCGCTGGCGCATAGCTTCGCCTGCTGTAAGTGCTACAGAAACCGCAAGATTGAGGGAGCGCGCACCCGGTACCATCGGGATGATCAGCCGCGCATCGGCGATGTCCTGAATGCTATCCGGAACACCGGCAGACTCCCGCCCAAACAGCAGAATGTCATTCTCCTGAAACTGATAAGTCGTGTAGGGAACAGCTGCTTTGGTGGAAAGCAGCACTAGGCGCTTGCCTGCCTGAAGACGCCAGTCATTGAACTGCTGCCAGTTGGCGTGGCGGGTGAGGGCTGCCTGTTCGAGATAATCCATGCCGGCACGTTTCAGTGAGCGGTCGGAGACGTCGAAACCAGCGGGCTCGATAAGGTCCACCGCGAAGCCGAGGCAAGCGGCCATGCGCAGAATGGTTCCCGTGTTGCCGGGAATGTCAGGCTGGTAAAGGGCGATGCGCAGATCCATACAAGCCGGGTAGCCCACAAATCGGTGGGCTGCAAGAGTAGAGCTTTGCTGAAACGCTCGCATCAACACATCTCTGCGCAGCGATGTGTTGCGAATTTGGCTTATTCACAGATCACAAAAATATTCCCTTTTTGTTCCTGTTGTTGTCTTTCAAATTTTATAGGGTGCACGTAAAAGGGACACCATGTTTACATGGTTTGAAAAACGACTCGATGCTTATCCCGAAGAGCCTCCGCGTGAACCTCCGCGCGGGCTCGTAGCCTTTTGCATGTATTATACCCGTGGCTCATGGCCATGGATTATTGGCATGGCTATTTTCACGACACTGATTGCAATTATCGAAGTGTCGCTGTTTGCCTTCATGGGCAATATTGTCGACTGGCTTTCGCATCAGTCGCGCGAGACATTTCTGAGCAATGAAGGCTGGCGGCTTTCGCTGATTGCAGGCGTTGTGCTGGTTATCCTGCCGGGCGTGGTGCTGATCCATTCGCTGCTCATTCATCAGACATTGCTCGGCAATTATCCGATGCGTGTGCGCTGGCTGATGCATCGCTATCTGATCCGTCAGTCGATGTCGTTCTTTCAGGACGAGTTTGCCGGACGTATCTCGACCAAGCTGATGCAGACAGCGCTCGCCGTTCGTGAAACGGTGATGAAGCTTCTCGACGTACTCAATTACGTGATCGTCTATTTCGCTGGCACACTGTTTATCGCAGCCTCAGCCGATATTGTTCTGATGATCCCGTTTGCGGTGTGGCTTGGTGTTTATATGATCCTGCTTCGCTTCTTCATTCCGCGCTTGCGGGTGATTTCGGAGCAGCAGGCGGATGCGCGTTCGTCCATGACGGGTCGTATTGTCGATAGCTACACCAATATTGCCACCGTAAAACTGTTCTCGCATTCAAGTCGTGAAGAGTCATACGTCAAAGAAAGCCTCGATGGCTTTTTGGGTACTGTGCATCGCCAGATGCGCATGATCACGATGTTCCACTTCACGCTCTATCTGTCGAATTGCATTCTGCTTTTCGCGGTGGGTTTGATCGGCATAAATCTCTGGATGAACTCGTCGATTTCTGTGGGCGCTGTGGCCGTTGGTATTGGCCTTGTGCTGCGTCTCAACGGCATGTCGCAATGGATCATGTGGGAAATGTCGGCGCTGTTTGAGAATATCGGCACAGTCGAAGACGGCATCACCACGATTTCGCGCGCGCATGAAGTCGTCGATGTTCCGAAAGCACCTGTCTTGCAGGTAAGCCAAGGTGCGCTCGATTTCGATAAGATTGGCTTCCATTACGGCAAGGGCAAAGGCGTTATCGAAGGCCTGTCGCTTGATATTAAACCCGGTCAGAAGATCGGTCTTGTCGGGCGTTCCGGTGCGGGTAAATCCACGCTGGTCAATCTGTTGCTGCGTTTCTACGATCTGGAGAAGGGCCGCATTCTGATTGACGGGCAGGATATATCCAAAGTCAAACAGGATTCGCTGCGCGCAAGTATCGGTATGGTCACGCAGGATACATCGCTGCTGCATCGCTCCGTGCGTGAGAACATCATGTATGGTCGTCCGGATGCGACGGACGAAATGGTTGAGCGAGCCATTCGTCTGGCACAGGCGGACCAGTTCATTCCGTTGCTAACCGATGCCAAAGGTCGACGCGGACTGGATGCGCATGTCGGTGAACGCGGCGTGAAGCTCTCCGGTGGTCAGCGTCAGCGTATCGCGATTGCGCGTGTGATGCTCAAAGATGCGCCGATCCTCATTTTGGACGAAGCAACCTCTGCGCTCGACTCAGAAGTGGAGGCGGCCATTCAGGACAGTCTCAACACGCTTATGGAAGGTAAGACCGTTATCGCAATTGCGCATCGTCTTTCGACCATCGCAGCCCTTGATCGTCTTGTTGTGATGGATAAGGGCCAAATTGTTGAAGATGGCACGCATGAGGAACTTGTAGCGCTCGGTGGCATTTATGCTGGACTATGGGCGCGTCAGTCGGGCGGCTTCCTTGGCTTTGACGAGCAAGGCGAAGCGGAACTGACACAGTAAGGAATAAGCAATTGATGAAAGCGGTTTACAGCCTGTTCGAGCGCTGGGTTGATCCCTTCCGCGAACCGGACAAGCTCAGACCGCCTTCAACAACGCTAGCCTTTCTCTGGCATTATGCGCGTCAGGCCAAATGGCCGCTTGCAACGGCACTGGCTGTTGGCGGTCTTGCGCCTTTGGTTGAGGCGGGATTGTTTTATTTCACCGGCAGGCTGGTCGATATTCTTGATCAGGCTGGCCGTGCGGGTGTCGAGCGCAGCTGGTCAGAACTGTTTCAAGCCGCTGGCCCGGAACTGCTGTTCATGGCGGTAACGGTTCTCGTTATCCGTTTCGTAGTGACAGCACTCACCACGATGCTAGAAGGCCAGACGCTATCGCCGGGCTTTTACAATATGATCCGCTGGCAGGCGAATTCCTATGTCCAGCGACAATCATATGCCTTCTTTCAGAATGATTTTGCCGGACGTATTGCCACCAAGGTCTGGCAGGCAGGTCAGGCGGCAGGCGATCTTATTGAAAGCCTCATTCAGGTCGTCTGGTTCATGGCGATCTATAGCATCACGACGCTGGTTCTGGTTGGGCAGCTCGACTGGCGCTTGGCCGCGGCAGTCATTGTCTGGATCGTGGCTTTTGGCTTAATCGCACGGCACTATCTTCCGCGCATCCGAAAGAATGCGGAAGCGTCTGCTGAAGCGGGCTCAATGATCAATGGGCGCATCGTCGATAGCTATTCAAACATTCAGACGATCAAGCTTAATACGGTTGATGATGACGAGAGCTATATGCGTGAAGGCTTTACGCGCTATCTCGCGGCAGTCTTTCCATTCATGCGCTCACTGACAGGCGTGCGGCTTGCCATGACAGCCCTTTCGGGCGTGATGATTGTTGTGATTGCGGGCATCACTATCGATTTGTGGACAAAAAACGCGATCACTGTCGGGCAGGTGTCCTTCACGCTGGGTTTGATCCTGCGTCTCAATATGCTGCTTGGTCGGTTGATGATGCAGCTAAACGGTATGCTGCGGCAGCTCGGGCTGATCGAAAACTCTATGAAGCTTCTGTCTGCGCCCCTTGGTCTGGAAGACAAGCGCGACGCAAAGCCATTGCTCATTACGGATGCACGGATCGATATTCAGAATGTCACTTTCCATTATGGCAAAGCTGCAGGTGTTCTGGATAAGATCAACTTTTCTATCAAGGGTGGCGAGCGTATCGGACTGGTGGGGCACTCCGGTGCTGGTAAGTCCACGCTCGTCAATCTGATCCTGCGGCTTTACGATGTTGAGAAGGGCGCTATCCTTGTCGATGGGCAGGATGTGCGTGATGTGACGCAAGCCTCGCTGCGACGTGCATTTGCGGTTGTCAGTCAGGAAACGGCACTGTTGCATCGCTCGCTGCGCGATAACATCATGCTGGCGCGTGACGATGCGACCGATGACGATCTTGCTGAGGCAGCACGACAGGCAGAAGCGGACGAGTTCATTGCAAGGCTTGAAGACTTCAACGGTCGCAAATCCTTTGATGCCTTTGTGGGGGAACGTGGCGTCAAGCTATCGGGTGGTCAGCGCCAGCGTATTGCGATTGCGCGCGCTATTTTGAAAAATGCACCAATCCTTATTCTGGATGAAGCCACATCAGCGCTCGACTCAGAGGTGGAAGCTTCTATTCAGGAGAACCTGCGTCAGCTGATGGATGGCAAGACCGTGATCGCAATCGCACATCGGCTTTCAACAATTGCAGCGCTTGATCGTTTGATTGTTATGGACAAGGGGCGCATTGCCGAAGAGGGCACGCATGATGAGCTTATTGCGCAGGGTGGCATTTATGCAGGCCTCTGGGCGCGGCAATCGGGCGGTTTTCTGGGCATAGATCGCTAATTTAGGCCTATTTGCAGCATCATGAAAACCTCCGCGTGAAGTGAGATTTGCGCGGAGGTTTTTGTTTGTCAGCAATTTAAAGATCGCAAAAACGCTCCCTGCGACATGGTGCCGTCCCTTGGGCTTGGCGTCTGGACAAGGCATTTCAACCTGCCTACACCTTAATGCTGAGATGGAGGGAATTTCGTTCTGCAAGCACTTGTAGAACTGCAATTTGCGTGTGAGCGCAAAGGGCGGGACCGCTTTTGCGCAGGTGCACGAAGGACGAGGGGAGTTATCAATTGAATATCCAGGTTAAAAAGGAATTGGCACGTGAGCGCACACGACACGGCTGAGCCGACACGACGTGATTTTTTGTATATTGCGACGGGAATGGCCGGTGTCGTTGCTGTCGGTGGACTGGCATGGCCGTTTATCGACCAGATGCGTCCCGATGCTTCGACACTTGCAGCAGCGTCTATTGAGGTCGATGTATCTTCGCTTGAAGAAGGTGCATCCATGACCGTCAAGTGGCGCGGCAAGCCAATTTTCATTCGCAATCGTACCGCTAAGGAAATTGAAGACGCCAAGGTTACAGCCTTGACTGATCTCAAAGACATTGCTGCTCGCAATGCCAATCTTCCTTTGGATGCAGAAGCGACAGACGTCGCGCGTTCGGCAGGTGAAGGCAAGGAAAACTGGATCGTCATGGTCGGCGTTTGTACGCACCTTGGCTGTGTGCCGCTCGGTGAATCCGGGTCATTTGGTGGCTGGTTCTGCCCATGCCACGGTTCGACCTATGACACCGCCGGTCGTATCCGCAGCGGTCCAGCGCCGGAAAACATGTACATTCCAGAATATGCATTCGCTTCCGATACGGTCATCAGGATCGGCTAAACAGATCTTGGGGAGATAAAATATGAGTGGTCATCACTCCACATATACGCCCTCGACCGGCATCGAAAAATGGGTCGACGAGCGGCTACCTTTGCCGCGTCTTGTCTATGATTCATTTGTTGCCTATCCGACGCCGCGTAATCTGAACTACATGTACACTTTCGGCGGCATTCTGAGCTTCATGCTCATTGCCCAGATTCTAACCGGCATTGTGCTGGCGATGCATTATGCGGCTGAAACGACGATTGCGTTCAATTCGGTCGAAAAGATCATGCGTGATGTCAATTCAGGTTGGCTGCTGCGCTATATGCATGCGAACGGCGCATCATTCTTCTTTATCGCAGTTTATCTTCATATTGCCCGCGGTCTTTACTATGGTTCCTACAAGGCTCCACGTGAGCTTTTGTGGATTCTCGGCGTGGTCATCTTCCTGCTGATGATGGCAACTGCATTCATGGGCTATGTGCTGCCATGGGGCCAGATGTCCTTCTGGGGTGCAACGGTTATCACGGGCTTCTTCACCGCCTTTCCGGTGATAGGTGAGCCGATCCAGCAATTGCTGCTCGGTGGCTTTGCGGTTGATAATCCAACGCTTAACCGCTTCTTCTCGCTGCATTACCTGCTGCCGTTCATGATTGTGGGCGTTGTTATCCTGCACGTCTGGGCGCTGCATGTGACAGGCCAGACCAATCCGACTGGCATCGAAGTTAAATCGAAGACCGATACGCTGCCGTTCACGCCTTATGCGACCATCAAGGACGCTTTCGGTGCGCTCGTCTTCTTCATCTTCTTCGCTTATTTCGTCTTC
>Ga0308157_10005885_pt1 | contig 15027 bp, 12 predicted proteins | sample PhyBR1_FD_201035 | JGI IMG/M metagenome (GOLD analysis project Ga0308157, IMG submission 201035) | Phyllosphere microbial communities from UC Gill Tract Community Farm, Albany, California, United States - DLSLB.R1 | ecosystem: Host-associated > Plants > Phyllosphere > Unclassified | place: USA...
AGTAAACTTATTACCAATTAAAAATTTATTTGTAATTTTGAATAAATTCTAAAATATGGTTTCAAAAATCACAAGAGGAATAAAAATTATTGTAAAAGTGCAGTATGTTAAACAAAGTTTGCATTTAAATAATCTTGTGAACTTTTTTAACTACGAAATTAGTATAGAAAACCAAGGTAACGATGTAGTGCAGCTTTTACGCAGATATTGGCTTATAAAAGATTCGTTTAATAATGATGAAGTGGTGGAAGGCGACGGCGTAATCGGTCAAAAACCTATTGTAAATCCAAATGAGACTTTTCAGTACACATCAGGATCGTACATTCAAGGCTTCATAGGCAGTATGCAGGGCTACTTTACCTTTGTTAACTTTAGCACATCGCAAATATTTCATGTAAGAATACCATTATTTAATATGAGTGTTCCATATATATTCAACTAAAATAATAAAAACAAATGTCAACAGGATTTTTTAACGTTCCAGTGGCTGTAAACGAGCCGGTTAAAACGTATGCTCCGGGAACTCCAGAGCGCGAACAAGTGCAGCAAGCATTTAAAGAAATGTATCAATCAACGGTTGATATTCCATTATACATTGGTGGAAAAGAAGTAAGAACAGGATCTACAAAAAATCTTTTTCCTCCGTTTGATCACCAACATCATTTAGGAACATACCATACAGCAACACAAGATTTAATTCAAGATGCAATTGATGCTGCTTTAGAAGCACGCGTTAAATGGTCGCAAATGGCATGGGAACACCGTGCAGCGATCTTTTTAAAAGCTGCTGAATTAGTTGCAGGTCCTTACCGTGCAAAATTAAACGCGGCTACAATGATTGCACAAGGAAAAACGGTTCACCAGGCAGAAATTGATGCTGCTTGTGAGTTTATAGATTTCTTACGTTTCAATGTGCAATATATGACCGAAATTTACAAACAACAGCCAATTTCATCAAAAGGCATTTGGAATAGAGTAGAGCAACGCCCGTTAGAAGGTTTTGTTTACGCTATTACACCTTTTAACTTTACGGCAATTGCGGGTAATTTACCTTCTTGTGTAGCAATGATGGGTAATGTTGTAGTTTGGAAACCGGCTGCAACACAAATTTATTCTGCAAACGTAATTGTTGAAATTTTCAAAAAAGCAGGTTTGCCTGACGGAGTTATCAATGTAATTTATGGCGATTCTTCTATGATTACCAACACTATTTTAGAATCGGCTGATTTTGCAGGAATTCACTTTACAGGATCAACAGGCGTTTTTAACGATTTCTGGAAAACAATAGGAAACAACATTAGTAAATACAAAACATATCCACGTATTGTTGGAGAAACAGGCGGAAAAGATTTCGTTTGGGCACATCCATCATCAAACGCAAAAGAAGTAGCTACGGCTTTATCTCGTGGAGCTTTTGAATATCAAGGACAAAAATGTTCGGCAGCTTCTCGCGCATATATTCCTGCATCTTTATGGGAAGAAATTAAAAACTTTGTGATAGAAGATGTAAAATCTTTCAAAATGGGATCTACCGAAGATATGAGTAACTTTATGTCGGCAGTAATTTCAGAAGGATCTTTCGATAAATTAGCAAAAGCAATAGATGATGCGAAAGCATCAAACGAAGCAGAAATTGTTGTGGGTGGCGGTTACGATAAATCTAAAGGTTGGTTTATTGAACCAACGGTTATTGTAACAACCAATCCAATGTACGATACAATGGAGCGTGAATTGTTTGGTCCGGTTTTAACGGTTTATGTTTATGAAGACGATAAATGGGAAGATAGTTTGAAATTGGTTGACAGTACATCTGAATACGCATTAACAGGAGCAATTTTCTCTGGATGCCGTTATGCAATTGAAACAGCTACGAAAGCATTGGAAAATGCAGCAGGTAACTTCTATATTAACGATAAACCAACAGGAGCAGTTGTTGGGCAGCAACCATTTGGTGGCGCAAGAGGATCGGGAACTAACGACAAAGCAGGTTCTATGATTAACTTGTTACGTTGGGTTTCTCCACGAACTATTAAAGAAACATTTGTACCAGATACAGATTACAGATATCCATTTTTAGGATAATATCTTATCAAGAAACCAGCTGAAAAGCTGGTTTTTTATATTTCTGTTCATCATTCACTTCGTGAGTCCGCTTCGCTTGCCAATGAGGTTTATTTGATACAGTTTATGTTTTTTAAACTTTAATTTTGTAATATTACCACACGAAAGGATTCTTGCGGCAGCTGGGGGGCTATGATTATATTGATGGTAAATAAAATTATATAAAATGTATAAATTTTTGTTTTACAAGTTATATCGTTTTGCGAAAGCGCAAGAACAAACAGTTCCTCCAAATTTTGGTTTTGTTGCACTTGCATCAATGTTTGAATTGTTGCATTTTGCAATAATAGCAGTGTTTTTTAAAATTGTAGGATTAGAAATCAATCTTATTAGTAAAGAAGTCTTTGTTGCATTAATATTTATCTTTGGTTTTTCGATAAATTATTTTCTTTTTATAAAATCTAAACTGATTTATAGAATTAATGAGGAATATCAGAAGCAAAATCGTACTATATGGAAAGACAACGTACTATTTTTTTCTTATATAATATTTATTTGTTTAGTTATGTTGCTTGAAGTATGGGTATATCAAAAGTGTAATGTGTAATTTTTGTTTTTTAGAGACTTAAGCAGTTACCAAATTTTATAGTGTGGTAGTTTTACTATCCTCCCAGATTTTATATAGATCCTCATCAATAGTATTAATATTCATTGTTATATATTAAAACAAAAAACCAGCTGAAAAGCTGGTTTTTTGTTTTTATTTATTTCTGTTGGAAATATACTTCTTCGTAAGGTTGAATTAAAACCCAGCCTTCACCTTGAAACATCATTTGGAATTCTTCACCACTGCCGCGTCCTAACAAACTTTTAAACGAAACATTGGTTTTTAATTCAGGCTTTAAATTGCCAGACCATGCAACGGTTGCATTAGGATCTGTAAATACAGGTTCGCCCGGTTTTACCAACAAGGTTAATGGATCGCCGTGCGTAGAAATTGCTACGTGACCATTTCCCGTTAATCGTACCTGAAACAATCCGCCAGACATCATCCCGGCAATGCTTTTAAGCATCGTGATTTCGTTTTTAATGGTTTGATCGTGTGCTAAAATATCGTTTCCGTTTACGCAGATCGATTCGCCTTCAAGCTTTAAAATTTGTACTTTTTTACCTGAATCGGCAACATACAAACGACCGGTTCCGCTGGCTTTCATTAGTTTTGCACCTTCGCCTGTAAGTGTTTTCTTTAAAAGATTCCCTAAACCTCCAGAAAGCATTCCTTCACGTTCAAACTTAATGTTACCAACGTATCCCACCATACTTCCGTTTTTGGTCCAAACGAACTGGTTGTTCAAATTGATCTCTAACATTTGAGGTTTTTCTAACTCAAAATAATCGTGTTCTCTTTCGTTTTGTCGTGTTTTTTCAACAAAAGCAGCCAGTGTATACTCGCTCATAGTCTTTTTATTAATTGATTGTGTATTAAAAATAATAAAAAAATCATTTGAAAAACAAAAAGAGATAACAATTTGTTATCTCTTTTAAAATTAAGTATTTAATGAACGATTAAAGATGGTTGTCTTCGTCTTGCCAATCTCTAATTTCTTGTTCAATGTCTTCTTTTGTTCTGCCAGTTTTTTCTTGAATCTTACCAATGTATTCATCAAATTTACCTTCGGCAAACGCCTTGTCATCATCAAACCATTCTCCGTATTTTTGTTTAACGGATCCTTTGATTTTGTTCCATTTTCCTTCTAATTCTAATCTGTTCATAGCAATATGATTTAAATTAATAATACTAAAGTTAGAAAATGTAATTTAAACAGCCTGTTAAATATATGGTAAATAAAAAACGACCCGAAGGTCGTTTCTTAAAATATAATGAAAAAATTAGTTTTGCTTTTCACCGAATTCGTCAACGAAATTCTCGTTTTCTTCGTAATCGGCAACCATTAATTCTGAATAATCGGCTTTTTTACCTTTTCTGAATCTGCGACCAATTCCATCGAAAATAGCATAAACAACCGGTACAATAATTAAGGTTAAGAATAATGATGATATCAAACCACCAATAATTACAATTGCTAAACCGCGGTTAAAATCAGATCCGTCTCCTTGAGCCATTGCAATAGGTAACATACCAATAACCATTGCAATTGTTGTCATTAAGATAGGGCGGAAACGTGCGTGGTTGGCTGCTACCAAGGCATCGTAAGTACTGTAACCCAATTCTTTTTTATGGTTGGCAAAATCTACCAACATGATGGCATTCTTGGCTACCAGACCAATTAACATGATGATACCCAAAATGGTGAAAATATTTAATGTTTGGTTGGTTAATGCCATGAATAATAATGCACCAATGAACGATAATGGAATAGAGAACAAAATGATGAATGGTTTAGAGAAACTGTCGTACAAAACAACCATTACTGCGTAAACCAACAAGATCGATGCTAATAAAGCGATTCCCAATGTACCAAAACCTTCGTCTTGGTTTTCTTTGTTACCGCCCCATTTAAAGGTTACCCCTGGTTTTAATTTTAGTTTAGTAAATTCTGCTTCCCATTCTGTTGCAATTGTTCCTTCTGATTTACCCACAACCTGTGCTTGAATAGAAACCGCTGGTGATTTATCACGACGCTCTAACAACGATGGACCAGAACCGTAAGTGATATCTGCAAACTGCTCTAACATGATTGACTGCCCGCTGTTGTTGATAAATTTTAATGTTTTAACGTCGTCAATAGTACCACGACCAATTTCATCGTAACGTAAATTAATATCGTATTCTGTATCTTCAGCACGGTACTTCATGTCTGTATTTCCGGCAAATGCTGTCTGCATGGTCATACCCACAGTTGCAACATTTAAACCTAAAGCATTCATTTTATCACGATCTAATTTTACAACAACTTCAGGATTTCCGTCTTCAGATGTTAAACGAACCTCACGAGATCCTGGAATTTTCTCTAATAAATCGGCTGCTTTACGAGCGTATTCCAAAGCGTCTTCCTGGCTTGATGCAATTACAGTTAACATTAATGGAGCTTGTTCTGCACCCATAATACCAACTTCAACCGTTTTAACTTTTGCACCTACTAAAACGCCTTCCATTTCGCGTTTTAATTTGGCAGAATATACTTTGGTTGACTCTTTATGTTTATGACCGTCTTCTAGGTAAATCTGAATTTCAGATTTGTATTTTGTTCCTGAAGTTGTCATCATACCATCAGAAGCCTGACCAACCGTCGTAATCATTTTTTCGATTTCAGGTTTTTTAGATAAGTAAGCTTCTGCTTTTTGTGTTAACAAATTGGTTTGTTCAATAGAAGCATCTTTAGGTAATTCAAACTGAATTAAAAATTCTTCTTTATCACTGGTAGGGAAGAATCCACCACCAATATATCCACCAACTGCTAAACCAATCGATGCAAAGAACAATAACAATGTTAATAATAACGTAATGATTTTGTTTTTACGGTTTTTTAACGACCATTCTAAAATTCCAGAAATTCCGTTTGTAAGTTTTGATAAACCTGCTTCAAATCCATATAAAATCTTTCCGAAAAACGAATGCTTACTTATGTGCGATAATTTTCCGAAACGAGAGTACAACCAAGGTACTACCGTGAACGATACCAATAAGGACAACATTGTTGCAATTACAACCGTAACACAGAATTGACGTAAAATATCGGATACCAAACCGGTTGACATGGCAATTGGTAAGAATACCACAACGATTACCAAGGTAATTGCCGTTACGGTAAATCCAATTTCTTTAGCACCATCAAACGCAGCACGTACTTTGTTTTTACCCATTTCCATGTGGCGGTGAATATTCTCGATAACCACAATGGCATCATCCACCAGAATACCTACAACAAGCGATAAACCTAATAATGTCATTAAGTTAAGCGTGTAACCTAATAAATTTAAACCAATAAAGGTTGCAACTAACGATAACGGAATTGCAATGGTTGCAATAGCAGCATCGCGCAAACTGTGTAAAAAGAACAACATGATAAATGCTACCAGGGCAACTGCGATACCTAAATCTAACATTACGTGGTCTGCAGCACTAATGGTATAATCGGTAGAATCCGATGCTACACCTACTTGTATGTTTTGTTGCTTGTAATCTTCCTGAATTGTTGCAATAGTGTTTTTTACGGCTTCTGAAACTTCCACCGCATTCGCATCAGACTGTTTGAACACCTGCATTAAGATGGTGTTTTTCTGATCGATACGAGCAATTTTTTCTACCTCTTTAATACCGTCTTGTACATCGGCGATATCGCTTAAACGAATTGATGTACCTGTTGGTGTTGTAATTGGCAGGTTACGCATTTGATCTAACGAAGCAAACTTACCAGATAAACGAATTGTTGTTTGATTGCTTTGTGTTTTAATGTTTCCGGTTGGGAAATCCATGTTTGATGAAGCCAAAATCTGTTGAATTTGACTGATTGTTAGTCCGTAACCTGCTAATTTTTCAGGTTTTACACTTACTTGAATTTCACGTTCTTCACCACCAACCAAATCAACTTTAGCTACACCGTTAATACGCGCAAAAACCGGCTGTATTTTTTGGTCTAACAAATTATAAAGTTCTTTTTCTGTAAGGTTTGATGTTACCGAAAGGTTCATAATGGCAACGTCATCTAAAGAGAATTTACTTAAAGACGGCGTTTCGGCATCGTCGGGTAAATCGTTTATTACCGCATTAATCTTTCGTTGGGCATCGGTAAGCAAAAAGTTCACATCGGCACCCGTGTTAAGTGTGATCATTACAACCGATACACTTTCCATAGATTTTGATTCGATCTTTTTAACGTTTTCCAAAGAAGAAACCGCATCTTCAATTACCTTGGTAACCGAAGTTTCTACTTCAGACGGAGCAGCTCCAGGATATATTGTTTGAACCGTAATTACGTTTACGTCGAATTTTGGGATTAATTCGTACCCCATACTAAAGTACGAAGCAATACCCCCAAGTATCAGCATCAAAAATACTACGATGATGATACTGGGTCTTTTTATTGATATTTCAGATATTTTCATTGATCGGTATCCTTAATTATTTAATGATTTCAACGGCTGTTCCGTTAGCTAAATTTATTTGACCCGAAGTGATTACTTGTGCACCTTTTTCGATTCCTGAAATTACTTCGATCATATCGCCAAAAGTTCTACCTGCAACAACTTTAGTTAAAACAGCTTTACCGTTTTTATAAACAAAAACCTGGCTGCTGCTAACACTTCCAACAAATGCTGTACGCGGAATGGTTAATACGTTTGCCATTTGGCTGTTGCCAAAATAAGCGTTACCGTACATACCTGCTTTTAAATCGTTTGCAGAATTGTTTTGAATTTCTAATTCAACCGGGAAGTTTAAACTTGCATCGGCTTTTGGGGCAATAAAAGAAACTTTACCTGTAAATTCTTTATCTGCAACAACCGGTGACTGTACTTTAATAGACTGACCCATTTTTAAAGAACCAACGTTTTTCTCGTCAACATTTACCTTTAGTTTTAAGGTTGATACATTTACGATTTCGAATAATTCGGTTCCTGGATTTGCGTATGCTCCCGGTTCAACACTCTTTTTATTTACGATACCAGAAAACGATGCTTTAATGTTAACATCGCCAGCTGTAAGTTGCGCACTTTGTAAGTTGTTTTTAGCGTTAACCAATTGCAGTTTCATTTGATCTAACTGTTGTTTTGTAACACCACCTGTTGCGTAAGCACTTTCAAAACGGGCAACTTCAGCTTTTGCATTGTTATAAACTGCTTGCGCATTGCTAACACCTACATTTTGCTTGTCTGCTTTAATAACTGCCAACGTTTGACCTGCACTAACGTAAGATCCTTCTTTAACCATTACTCGAGAAACAATTCCCGGAGTTTCAGCAGAAATCTTTACCTCTTGTTTTGGAACAAAAACACCGTTTGCAATATATTCACCGCTTACATCATTAAAATCTGCGGTTTCTACACGTACTGCTACTGCAGTGTTTTTTTGAGCCACTACTGCAGTTTCCGCTGCGCTTTTTTCTTGATTTTTATTTAAAACGTACATAATTCCTGCTAAAGCTGCAATTATTACTATTCCTGTTATAATTATTTTTTTCATGTTTAAATGCAATTAGTTTTATTCTTGTGTTAATGATTTTAATTCTCCTTTTGCCTTAATTAATGCTATTTCGGCTACTTTATAATCTAGTAAAGCATTGGTGTGATTGTTCTGTGCATCGGCATATTGTGTTTCTGCATCTAACAAATCGGTTAAGGTTGCCAAACCAAATTTGTAATTGTTTTCTATGTTTGTTAATACTTCTTTAGCTAGATTAACATTCTCTTTTTGAACGTTTAAAGTAATTAAAGAATTGTTTAATTGTGTTACCGCATTTTTTAAAGACATATCTAATGCTAAACGTGTGTCAATTTTGTCTGCTTCTAAAAGATCGATCTTAATTTGAGCTTGTCTTACTTTAGCTTTTACAGATCCACCATTAAAAATAGGAATACTTAAATTTAAACCTACTGCTGAAAATCCTGACCAAGCTGCACCTGGACTTTTTTGAAACCAAGGAAAAGCATTTCCAAATCCTGCATATCCATAATTAGCATTCATACTTAAACTTGGATAACCTTGAGCTTCGATTGCTTTTTTGTTAAGTGTAAGCAATTCAGTTTGTTTTTCTAACAATAAAATTTCGGTTCTATTTTCAATGTTTACAGATTCATCTACTAATGCATGTTTTGAAACTTCAAATGTATTATCAGGTAATTCTATATCCTGATTCATATCCATACCAATTAAATATTTCAAAGCATTTTCTTGTAACTGTAACGCATTGACTAATTGCTGACGATTGCCTTTTAAATTGTTTAGTGTAACATCAATACGATCTAAATCAATCTTTTTTGCCAAACCGTTGTCGAACAAACTTTTAATAACATCACGAACGCGACTAGTATTTTCAATTGTTTTGTCAATTGTTGTTAATTGCGACTCTGTTTTATAAGCTTCATAATAGCTGTTTGCTACTTTTTCGATAACTTGTTCTTCAGTAAGTTGCGCGTTTATTTTGTAAAACTCACGGGTACTTTTAGCAGCTTTTAGACCAGTGAATACAGCTTGGTTAAACAATTGCTGATTTAAAGAAACAGACGCATTTGTTTGCCATGGTGTTCCCATTTGTATAACTTGTACTTGACCGTTAGCAACCAAAGCCATTTGCTGAACAATAGCATTATATGTTAAAGTACCAGCTGCACTAATTTGTGGTAAGGCACTTGCACGAACTTCATCTATCTGGTATTCGCTGTTTTGCACGTCTAAACGGGCTTTTACGGCTTCGGCTTTATTTTGCAAAGCGTAATTAACCGCATCTTTAAGCGTTAATTGTTCTTGTGCCTGGGCAAAGAATCCTAAAAACGCTAATAAAATTGAAATTCTATATTTCATTGGTATTTATGATTTTTGTAATAATTGTTCTAATATTTCTAATCCTTTCGGGGTAACTATTCCTCTTAAATGGTATTCCAGTAATTTATAATTCAACTCGTCTATAGATTGGTTACTTTGCAGGTTAATAAAGATCTCATCGTTAAAAAACGCTGTAGTACTTGCAAAAAATATCTTTCCTACAAAATCTATATCAATATCTTTTCTGTAATAACCTTGTTCAACACCGTCACGCAGGTTTCGAAGAATCGTGAAATCGTAATTTTCGTGTTTCTTTCGCTGAATGCGCTCTGCTAATTTTGGGTAGTATTTGTTAAACTGATAGATTGTACTTGCCTGAATATTCTGCCCGAACAAATCGCCCAAGCAGCTTTTCATTTCAAAATGCTCGTGAATTGGTGTTTTACAATTTCCAGCAATGCTCTTCATTTTATCGGTTGCAGATATAAAAACATAATCAACGGTTGCTTTTACCAATTCATCTTTAGCCGAAAAATGCTGATAAATCGTTTTTTTTGATATTCCTAGTTCTTTAGCAATATCATCCATAGTAACAGCTTTAAAGCCGTTTTTAATGAATAATTCTAAAGATTTTTTTAATACAGTCTCTTTCATTAAGTCAAAAAGTTTTGGCAAAGGTAAGTAGGAAACTTTAAATACCAAAAAAGTTTCCAAAGTTTTTTTTTAAATTTTATTTACATGATTAATTAGCTTACATTTGTATTCTTGAAACGAAGTTTACACCTTTTATGAATAATTTCATTGAATACAAAAGCGCTGTCGCCGATTATATAAATCAAATTAATTTTAAGAAAGAACCAAAGGAACTTTACGAACCAATAGGGTATATTGCCAATTTGGGCGGTAAACGTTTACGTCCGTTGCTTACTCTTTTTGCAGCCGAGGTTTTTGGGGCGCAACCTACCGATGCCATTCATGCAGCAGTTGCTATTGAGCTGTTTCATAATTTTTCGTTGATTCATGACGATATTATGGATGAAGCGCCATTAAGAAGAGGTAATAAAACCGTTCACGAAAAATGGAATTTGAATACCGGAATTTTATCGGGCGATGCCATGCTGATTTTAGCTTATCAGTATTTCGAGAATTACGAACCTACTATTTTTAAGGATCTTGCCAAATTGTTCAGTAAAACGGCGTTGGAAGTTTGTGAAGGACAACAGTTGGATATCAATTTTGAAACCCGTACCGACGTTAGTATTCCAGAATATATTAAAATGATCGAATATAAAACCGCGGTTTTAGTAGGTGCTGCTTTAGAAATGGGAGCTATTGTTGCTAAAACTACCGAAAATAACAAAATTGCAATTTATAATTTTGGCCGAGATTTGGGAATTGCGTTTCAGTTACAAGACGATTATTTAGATGCTTTTGGAGAAACTGCAACGTTTGGAAAACAGATTGGCGGCGATATTTTAGAAAATAAGAAAACCTATTTGTATTTAAGATCTTTAGAAAATGCTTCAGCTACCGATAAAACCGAATTGTTAAACTGGTTTTCATCAAAAGACGGCGGACAAGAAAAAATTGAAGCTGTTAAATCGTTATTCGAAAAAACGAATGCTACAAACGACACACAACTTTTAATCGAAGAATATACTCAAAAGGCGTTGTTACAGTTAGAAACATTAGAAATACCTTATCACTTTAAAGAAGAACTAAAAGAATTTGCTTTATCATTAATGAGCAGAACAGTATAAATAAAAAATCCGAAACAAACGTTTCGGATTTTTTGTATCAATATATATCATTCTAAAAGAAAACGCGGATAAAAGGCATCCAGGCCTGATTGTAAACCAAATCATCTTTTTTGTATAAAACATTATAGCGAACACCAATTGTTACATTTTCTGTGGTGTAACCAACGCCTAAAAACAAAGCGGTGTTCCAAAAGTTTTGTGTTGTATAACTTGATCCAGAAGGTAAATCTGTCAAGATATTGCGTACACGTAATTGTTCCAATTCTGCCGAAAGCTGAATCATTTCTGCCGGACTGTAAATTCCTAAAATATTTGCACCGTACGATGTACTTTCATAAAAACCTTTCGATCTTAAATAATTAAACTGCAATCCCAAACCTGCCGAAAATTGTTCGGTAATTGGTTTTAAAGCCATAGGCGAAACTGCAATATTTGTAAATCCGCTACCAAAAGCCAAGCCTAATCCGCCACCAAATTGCACATCGCTAAAAAAAGTAGTGGTACGCGGTTGGTAAGTGTCTTGGTTTTGTTGTGCAAACAAATTAAATCCTATTAAAAAGCAAGTTGTAAGTGTGTAAAATATTTTTTTCATAAGGGAATCAAATTTTCGCTAAGATATTAATTAAACAGTTAAATGTATCTTAATTGTTAAAATTGTGCGTCAATTAACAATAATGTATCCTACTGCGAATAATGAAAAAATTGAATTTAAAAAAGACCAATAAACAATAAAGTTCATAAAAATAAAGCGATTAAAAACGGTATCTGTAAAAAACTATTTTATAAGCACATACTGTAAAAATCAAAAATGCAAATTCAAGTAAAAAATAAAGTATAAAACTATTTAAAATGTTGTAATATTAATTGAAACTATTGTATTTTTGTGAAAATTTTTTAACGAAAAAAAGAGTCATTAGACAAATATTATGGATAGGTTTTCCTTTTTAAACGCTGCACATACCTCATTTTTTGCCGATTTATACGATCAGTACCTAGTAAGTCCTGATAGTGTTGAACCAAGTTGGAGAAGTTTTTTTCAAGGGTTCGATTTTGCAAATGAGTTCAATGGCGGCCCGGTAGAACAATTATCAAATGCATACCAAGGTTCTGGCGAATCGGCAATTATAGCTGATTCGGTTAAAAAAGAATTTGCGGTTTTAAAGTTGATCGATGCTTACAGAACGCACGGTCACTTATTAACAAAAACAAATCCCCTAATAGAGAAAACTGGTGAAGCACCCGATTTTTCTATCGAAAAATTTGGTCTTACACAAGCCGATTTAAACGTTACTTTTGATGCTGCACAAAGCATTCACTTACAAAAAAGTACCTTACAGCAAATTATAGATCATTTACAAAATACCTATTGTACCACTTTGGGTATTGAATATATGTATATCCCGAGTGAAGAAAAAGTTCAGTGGATTTCTAAATATGTAGAATCTAAAATTTCAGATTTAACTACAGATCAGCAGAAACATATATTAGAAAAATTGGTTCAGGCTGCCGCTTTTGAGAATTTCTTTCATACAAAATATGTAGGTCAGAAACGTTTTTCGTTAGAAGGATTAGAAGCTACCATTCCTGCGTTAGATGCTATGATTGAAGCTGCCGGATCAGCTGGTGTAGAAGATGTTGTTATTGGAATGGCGCACCGTGGGCGTTTAAATATCTTGGCGAACATTATGCAGAAACCTGCACAGAATATCTTTACAGAATTCGACGGGAAAGATTATGCAGATGTTGCCGATACGTTTGATGGCGATGTGAAATACCATTTAGGATACACATCTAACCGCGAAACAAAATCAGGAAATAAAGTTACATTAAATTTAGCGCCAAATCCATCGCATTTAGAAACCGTTGGTGCGGTTATAGAAGGTGTGGTTCGTGCTAAACAAGATAAATTATACGCAGACGATTTTTCTAAAGTATTGCCAATTGCCTTACATGGTGATGCTGCAGTAGCAGGGCAGGGTATTGTGTACGAAATTGTTCAAATGAGCAAGTTACGCGCTTACCAAACGGCTGGTACAATTCACGTGGTTTTGAACAATCAGGTTGGTTTTACAACAAGTTATAAAGATGCACGTTCGGGCGTTTATTCTACCGATATTGCTAAAGTTGTTGCAGCACCGGTTGTGCACGTAAATGCAGATGATACCGAAGCGGCGGTTAAAGCAATGTTGTTTGCTTTGGCATACCGTATGGAATTTAAAGAAGATGTTTTTGTTGATTTGGTTGGATACCGTAAATACGGACATAACGAAGGTGACGAACCACGTTTTACACAGCCAATTTTATATAAATTGATCTCTAAACATCAAAATGCACGTAACATTTACAGCGCTCGATTAATTGAAAATAAAATTATCGACGATGCTTTTGTTGGATCTTTAGAAGATAAATACAAAGAAATTTTAGAAGAAAATCTAACAGCGGCGAAAGCGACAGAAAAGGCAGTGATTATTCCGTTCATGGAAAAAGAGTGGGAGGGATACCATATTGCAAATGTTGACCGTATGCTGCAAACGTATGATACCAAAGTATCGCGCGAAATGTTAGACGATGTAGCACCTGTTTTAACAGCATTGCCTACAGATATTAAATTCATCAGCAAAATATCTAAACTAATCAAGGATCGTTATACCATGTATTACGAAACCAACCGTTTAGATTGGGCTATGGGTGAATTATTAGCTTACGGAACATTGATTTCAGAAGGGTACGATGTTCGTTTTACTGGACAAGATGTACAACGCGGAACGTTTTCGCACCGTCATGCCGTTATAAAAAACGAAGAAACAGAAGAAGAATATGTACCTTTAAACAACATAAAATCACAAAATGGACAAATGCGTATTTACAACTCGCATTTATCAGAATATGCTGTTTTAGGTTTTGAATACGGATATGCTATGGCAAATCCAAAAGCATTGACAATTTGGGAAGCACAGTTTGGAGATTTCTCTAATGGCGCTCAAATTATGATCGATCAGTATATCGCAGCTGGTGAAGACAAATGGGGAAGCCAAAACGGTATTGTTATGTTGTTGCCACATGGTTACGAACATCAGGGAGCAGAACATTCATCGGCACGTTTAGAGCGTTACTTACAACTTTGTGCAAACCATAATATGTATGTAGCAAACTGTACAACGCCTGCAAACCATTTCCATATGTTGCGTCGCCAAATGGTTACCGATTTTAGAAAACCATTGGTAATTATGTCGCCAAAATCATTGTTACGTCATCCAGAAGCTACTTCAACTATCGAAGAATTAACAAACGGATCGTTCCAAACAATTGTAGATGATCCAAAGGTTCAAGATAAATCGGCAGTAAAAACACTGGTTTTTGTTTCAGGTAAATTCTATTATGATTTACAGGCAGAAAAAGAAAATTTAGGCAGAAACGATGTTGCTTTTGTAAGAGTTGAACAATTGTTTCCGTTAGATAACGATAAATTAAAAGAAGTAATTGCTTCTTACCCGAATGTTGAAGATTATGTTTGGGCACAAGAAGAACCTAAAAACATGGGTGCTTACGGTTATATGCTAATGAATTTTGATTTGGTTAAATTCCGTTTGGCATCACCGGCAGCCGCTGCTGCACCAGCAGCAGGTTCATCAGTTCGGTCTAAAGCAAGATATGCAAAAGCAATTGCTAAAGTATTCGATAAAAATTTATAATTTTAGAAAGTTTTTCAAATAACACAATATTAAATTAATATACTCATGAGTATCTTAGAAATGAAAGTTCCTT
>Ga0308157_10005888_pt1 | contig 15024 bp, 14 predicted proteins | sample PhyBR1_FD_201035 | JGI IMG/M metagenome (GOLD analysis project Ga0308157, IMG submission 201035) | Phyllosphere microbial communities from UC Gill Tract Community Farm, Albany, California, United States - DLSLB.R1 | ecosystem: Host-associated > Plants > Phyllosphere > Unclassified | place: USA...
AATGAAAAACTTCGAAGCATTACTTTTCTTTTGGTCCTTCGTTCTGTTGTTGAAGAACATATGCATTGCTTCTGCCGCCGCCGTAGATTCGTCAAGCAAAGAAGCATTTGCCAAAGGAAAACCTGTCAAATCAGAAACTACAGTCTGGAAATTAAGCAAAGCTTCCAATCTTCCCTGCGCAATTTCCGCTTGATAAGGTGTGTAAGCGGTGTACCAGCTAGGATTTTCAAGAATATTTCTTTGGATTGGCGAAGGCAGAATCGTATCATTATAACCAAATCCGATATAGGTGTCAAAACCTGCATTTTTAGAAGCCAAATCTTTGGAATGCAAAAGCATCTCATACTCAGAAAGTGGTTCCGAGATGTCCAACTCTTTTTCTAGCCTGATAGAATCAGGAATGGTTTGTGAGATTAATTCTTCTATGCTTTCCGCCCCTACTTTCTTCAGCATTTCCGCTTTATCAGACTCATTAAGGCTGATGTGACGATTTACGAATTGTTGTGTATTCATTTATAAAACTTCAAATTAGATTCTTATTAATAAGGTTTGTAAATTTAATTAATTTTAGAAATATCCATTAAGTCTAAAATTTGATAAAATCTATCGACACCATTTTATTTAGTGCAAAAAATTTATTTTTAAAAGCTATTTATTATATATTGTATTGATTTTCTCCGAATATTTTTCGAGAACGATATTTCGTTTAATTTTTAAGGTTGGTGTAATTTCTCCGTTTTGGATTTCAAAATCCGCAGGCATCAATATAAATTTCTTTATTTTCTCAAAACTAGATACATTGCTTTGAATTCCGTCTATAAGTTCCTGATAAAACTTCTGAACTTTTTCATTTTCTACAACTTCTTTCCAGTTGGTAAAAGTCACACCAAGCGTTTTTATTTTCTCTTCAAGTGTCTCAAAATTAGGAACAATCAAGGCAGAAACGAATGGTTTATCTTCCGCAATCAACATAATTTGGTTGATGTAACTGTTATTGGAAAACATATTCTCAATCGGTTGAGGCGCAATATATTTTCCGTTTGACGTTTTCATCAAATCTTTGATTCGGTCTGTGATAGTCAGGTTTCCTTCGCTATCGAAAATACCGGCATCGCCTGTTTTCATCCAGCCATCTTCGGTAAAAACCTTGGCCGTTTCTTCAGGATTTTTATAATAACCTTTCATAATTCCGCTTCCTTTAACCAAAATCTCATCATTCTCACCGATTTTGATTTGAGAATCTCCCAACAACTTTCCAGCACTTCCATATTTATATTTGGTGAATGGAAAAGCAGTGACAGTCGCCGTAGTTTCCGTCATCCCATAACCAACGGTGATGTGGATTCCCATTGCGTCGAAAAACTTTGTCACTTCTTCTGAAATCGATGCGCCACCGCAAGGCATAAACCACAATCTACCTCCCAATTTGGTTTTAATTTTATTGAAAACCAAAGCGTTGGCTATTTTATATTTTTGATTTAAGAAGAAGGGGATTTTTTGTTGATTTCTATTTAATTCAGAAACCTGGCTTCCATTTTCAATCGCCCAAGCAAATATTTTTTTCTTAATTGGAGAAGCTGTTGCCAACATCTCATTGATGCCTGCGTAGATTTTCTGATAAAATCTCGGCACAGAACACATCGTAGTCGGGCGAACTTCTGTCAATGCATTGGCAATCAATTTTGGATTTTCCAAGAAACTGACTTTTGCGCCTTGGGAAAAACAAAACAGTGTCCAGCTTCTTTCGAAAACGTGGCTGAGTGGTAGAAATGCCAAAGAATGTTCGCCTTCAAAATTCTTAAAATCGAAAAATTTGACGTGCTTATCAAAAGTATCCTGAAAATTGCCGTGCGTTATCATCACGCCTTTTGGAATTCCGGATGTTCCGGATGTGTAAATGATTGTTGCTACATCGTCATTGGTTCTTTCAACAATGTCAAATTTATCCGAAGTATTTTCGATGAAGTCCTGAAGTGAAACGGATTTATTTTTTAATTTAAAACTGCTTTTCGCCGAAATAATCAGTTCGACATTTTGTGATTTGCTTAATAATTCGTGGCAGATATCATATTGTTCCTCGTTGCCTGCTAAGATGATTTTCGGTTCAGCGTGATGGAAAATATATTCCACTTGGTCTGTTCCGTTGGTCGAATAAATCGGAACTGTAACCGCGCCGAGACATAAAGTTGCCAAATCCATAATCATCCATTCCGGTGAATTATCTGCAAAAATAGCGACTTTATCATCCTTTCGGATTCCAGCTTCTGCAAGTGCATTGGCCGTTTTGAAAACTGTCATTTGGAATCTTGCCCAAGTCAGCTCCTTCCATTCATTATTTTTTTTAAATCCTACAGAGGCTTTCTGTGGAAATCTTTTAACGTTCTTATTCAGAAATTCTGCAATGTTCATTAATTAGATTTTTGAATGCTCTCGGCATAATTTTTCAGATGAAAGTCTATACTTTCATCTATTTGAATGAATTCGTAATTCAAAGTTTCACGAATTTTCTTGTTGGTAATTTTAGAATCTGCCTTTATGGTTTCCACATTTGTTCTGTTTCCTAACTGCAAAAATGGAATAAGCCAACCAAGCATTACTGAAAAAAAAGGAAGCAGATTAAGAATTGAATTTGATATAATAACCGCAGGTTTTTTCCCGAAATATTTCCGAACCTTATCTGCAATATGTTTGAACTTAACATTTTCCGAAGTTATAATAAACCGCTCTCCGAAAACCGATTTTTCCATCAACTCCAAAGCTATATTTGAAACGTCACGAACATCCACCAAAGCTGTAGACCCAGGGAATGTAAAGCCATTTGACATTTCCTGGAACAACTTTCCACTGCTGTGTCCCCAGTTCCCAGATCCGATGATCATTCCTGGATTGATAATAACTGTACTGAGTCCTTCCGCCAATGCCCGCCAAACTTCCATCTCTGCAAGATGTTTGGAAATAGCGTACGCAGAATGATCAACTTTAGGATTGAAATCAGAATCTTCGTCTGTCAAACCATCTTCATTATAGCCATCCAAAACAGCAATTGAGCTTACAAAAAGGAACTTTTTCACGGAGGATTGTTCTATCGCATAAAGTAGATTTTTGGTTCCATCAACATTAGTTTTATAAAGTTCCTTCTCATATTTTGGATTGAAACCGACTTTCGCTGCACAATGATATACTTCTTCAACATTCTGCAAAGCATTTTTCAGTGACTCCATATTATTGAAATCAGCATCTATCCATTCGACTTGATTAAAATAAAAATCAGGCTGGTCTGTATAAAATTTATAAGAGTCTGAAACATCTTTTAAGTTGCTGGATTTTCTTTTAGTAGCACGGACCTTCTTCCCTTTTTTCAAAAGTTCGAGGACGATGACTCTTCCTAAAATTCCTGTTGCGCCAGTGACTAGAATCATTTTTCGACAGATGTTTTTTGTTTTTTGAAAAGATTAAAAATAAAAATTGAATTGGCAATTGTGAAAGCCAAAATGATTCCAACAAAATACCACAAACTTTTTCCTTCCAAAATAAGAAACCAATTTCCTTTTCCGGAAAGTGAATCGCGAAGGACGAAAAATAAAAGTCCTAAAAGAAAAAAATTGACAATGGTTGCAAAACCAAGGACCAATTTATAGATAAGCAGTTGATGTTTGATCATAAGTCTCAAAGATAAAACTTGAAAACTAACCCTGCAAGAATTCTTTTACTGCAGCATTGAAATCAACAGGATTATTCGCCTGAACCCAATGTTCTGCATTTTTAATTTTGATAATTTTGGAATCCGGAAATTGTTGTTTTATCAAAAACTCATCTTGGGGCAAAATATAGTTTGAATTGGCGCCACCAATAAACAAAGTCGGACTTTTGAAAACTCCGAATCTGATTGCATTCGATACAAATTCTGTATATTTCTCTGCCAAAGTTTTCAGATTAAATCTCCAGGCCAGTTTTTTATCTTCTGTCCAATACAGATTCTTCATCAAAAACTGAATCACAAATTTCTCGTGAATATATTCGCCCAAAACTTTTTCTACATCTTGTCTGGATTCTACTTTTTCAAAATCGACAGACTGCAAAGCTTTAATAATCCCTTGATGGTGTGGCGGATAAGCTTTTGGTGTGATATCTACGACGATCAGTTTTTCCAGTCTTTCAGGAAAATTAATTGCGAACTGCATTACTGCTTTTCCTCCCAAAGAATGTCCCAAAACATTGGCTTTTCGGATATGATGAGCATCCATATAATTGACAATATCCTGAGCCAGATCATCGTGCGACATAGAATCTGAATGAAAACTTCTGCCGTGATTTCTCAAATCTAAAATGTGAGTTGGCATCAATTCTCCAAATTCTTTTCCAAAACTTCCCCAATTATCCAGCATTCCAAATAAACCGTGGAATACCAAAAGCGGCGTTTCTGTTCTTTCTTCTCCGTATATTTTTGAGTGTAAAATCTCCATTAATTACTTTATTAAATATATTAAAATTGACGATTTAAAACTTTAAACAATTAATATTCAAATAGTTGAAAATCATTAATTCGTTTCTGAAATTTACGACAAATATTTGAAAATCCTTCAGACTTCAGTGATAAAATCAATAATCATAACTGGTTATTTTTTGATTTAATTCTAAAATGAGTATAAATACCTATAAGAAGGTGTGTTTGTAATTATTGTATTGATTTTCAGTTGGAAATACCTTTGTCCTATTAAACAAACAAAACTTTATTACAATGAAAAAATTATTTTTTTACCTATTCGCTGGTCTTTTGATGACCTCAGTATTGATTTCTTGCAACAGAAACGATGATGAAGAAACAGGCGGAAATGCTTCCGGTGGTTCTGCAACTTTGACCGCTGAACAATACGGTTTTGATGGCGCACACTCCGGAAAATTCACTTCTACAAAGGCTGGAATTGTGAAAACTTCGGCAGCCGGAATGACAATCCTTACAATCTCAGCAATTCGGGATGGCGGAAACGAATCGATTAATATGGTTCTTTACGGCGATGTGAAAGTGCAGACTTATACTCTAGGAAACGGTTCACAAAACGGAATCATCATCAGAAAAGATTATCAGAACGTTACAGACCAAGCCAAATCTTACAGCACAGACAACAACGGAGCTAATATGACTGGCGGCGGCGAAGTGAAAATAACATCTGTCAACGGGAACAAAATCGAAGGAACTTTCTATGCTGTAGCTTACAATAATGCAAGAAGCGAAGCTTATGCAGAACAAGGGAAATTCAGTGGGACGATCAATTAATTATAAATTCAGAAAGTGATGAAAACTATATCTAAAACTATATCTAAAACTATTCTTACAACTATTTGCATTTGTTCAATAAGTATATCAGTAACTGCTCAAAGACTTGATATTCTTGGAGGAATTAATCTGACGGGAATCAAATATAAGACTGCACAAACAAAGACAGATGAATCAGGAAATGTAGGTTTCCATGTTGGTTTGGCGGTTTTCGTTCCTTTTAATGCTTCAAAATTCAAGAAAGACGATGATAGCGAAGGTTACGGATTAATTCCAACTGTACAATATGTACGAAAAGGCAGTTCTAACAACAGCGTTATCAATAATGCTGCTGCGGACATAAAACTGGGATTTCTGCAGCTGAATCTTCCTCTGGCTTATACGGCAAACAACATAGATATTGGTGTTGGACCTTATATCGCTTATGCAATGTCTGGTAAAAAACAATACAGAGTTGGAAATGGAGAAAACGAGAAAATTGATTTTACAAACGAATTAGGCAGAATGGATTATGGTGTTGGGATTCAGTTTACGCTGTATATGTTCAAATTCCAATATGACTTAGGATTGGCAAATCTGGCAAAAGGAAACGGCGACAAAGCCAATACTCGCAGTTTCAGCTTTGGGCTTAACATTCCTTTGGTGCAATAAAAAATCTTTAAATAATTGAAAATTAAATACTTTTTCATCAGTTTTTCAATCTTGGTTTGTAGTTTTTCAAAAGCACAGTCGATAGATTACAAACCTTTTTTGGAAACGCTTTTCCTGCACTCGAAAAATGATTTCAAAGATATTGTGGGTGAAGAAATTGAAACCAGCATCTTCAGGGATTCGAAATTGAAACCTGACGTTGGAGAGATAAAAATCAGCATAATGTCTTACGGCGCAAATCTGAACTGGACAATACCTCTAAATCAATCTCAAAAAATAGAGAAAGATGTAGATGATTTTATCAAAACAAAATTTTCAGGAAATAAAGATTATGCAGTTGCAGACAGTTATGATATGGAAGACGAAAATTTCAATACAAAAAATGTCTATCTGAAACTTGGCGACAGAAAACCGAAACTTCTCTTCCAAACGCTGTATTACAAAGATAAAGACGATGATAGTAAAAGTAGTTTCAGTATGATTATTTACGGTAAAAAATAAAATTTGATAAAATGAAAAAATTAGGATTACTACTTATCATTGGATTGTTTTCTATCATAACAATTCGTGCACAGGAAAGCAAAAACTTCACGAAACAGTTTCTGGCATTAGAAAAAGCACCACTTTCTGATGTGATGGGCGAACTTAAAACAAAAGAAGATTACGTTTATGAAGCCATTTATCTCAGCAAAATGCCTTTGGATGGTTTTGAAGTTAATGTAGGTTTAAGAATGCCTCTGGCCTTTGTTTATGCAACTTACAAAGGGAATGGTTCGTTGGAAAACTTCAATAAAATTTTAACGCTACTGAAAAACCTGCCTTATGATTTTGAAGTTAAAACCGATAATAAATCTTATGAAAAGGCTGTGGAAATCAAATCAAAATCTACAGGAAAGAAAGTCGCTGATTTGCTGTTGGATAATTTCGGTTCGTTAAGAATCGACTTTGCCTCAAAAATTTAATAACAAAAATACATTAGATCTTAAATCTTTAAATGAAAATTATGAAAACAAATTATTTTTTTAAAAATACAAGTGTTTATTCTACCCTACTTTTATCATCTTTTATCTTTGGACAGAAAAGCAGCGATCTTGATCTAAGCTTCAACACCGGAACGAGCGCAAATAATATAGTTTCTGATGTTGTGAGACAAAACGACGGTAAATATGTTTTGTCGGGGCAGTTTTCTTCTTTTAATTCTGATGTTAACGCCGCTAAATTTGTCAGATTAAACTACAACGGAAGCATCAGCGCAAATGCACAAAATATCCCGACTGACAAATCTTATTACACAACAGCAATCCAAACAGATCAAAAGACATTTTTGGCAACATATGGATTGTTTCAAAGATTCAATACAGATTTTTCTGTTGATAATAGTTTTTCGCTTGGTCAGTTTACGAGTGTTCCTTCCGCTAATAAAATAGTTCCTTTAAGTGACGGCAAAATCCTGGTTGGACTGATTACAAATGGTTATTTCACAAAAGGTTTATTAAGATTAAATGCTGATGGTTCTACAGATGTGTCTTTCAATGCAGGAACTTCTGCAAATGATGGTGTTGCACAAATCGCATTACAAGCTGACGGAAAAATATTAATTGCCGGCGGTTTCACAAAATATAATGGTCTAGATCGCTACAGATTTGCAAGATTAAATGCGGACGGAAGTCTGGATCTGACTTTCAAAGTTGGTCTTCCAAACGGAACTAATATTAATGCAATCGCAGTTCAGCCGGATGGCAAAATTTTAATCGGAGGAAATTTTAAAACCTACAACGGAGCTGAAAGAGATTGTATCGCAAGACTAAATGTAGATGGAAGTCTGGATTCTACTTTTTTGACACCTTACTGGACGTCATTTATTGGTAAAATTAATTCTATTGTCGTAGCAAATGATGGGAAAATCTATGTTGGCGGAATCAATATTCCTCAGAACTTTTGCAGACTGAATGCCAACGGAACCCGTGATACTACTTTCACATCTTTAGGTGCAAATGGCGAAGTTTCGGCGATGATAAAAGATCCTGACGGGAAAATTGTGATTGCAGGTAATTTTGCAACTTTCAATCAGCCAAATGGGATTAATCAATACGGGATTGTAAGGATTTATGGTGACAGCGTTTTGGGAACTTCAGAGAGTCAATCGCAGACGAAAATCCAGGTTTATCCGAATCCTGTAAAAGATATTCTGAAAATAAAAGCATCGGATAATCAAAAGATTAACTCAGTTGGTTTATACACTTCCACAGGAATTTTCATTAAACAAATTGATGTTAATTCTAATTCGGAAATCAATGTAAGTCAGCTTGCCAAAGGCGTTTATATTGTAAAAATACAGTCAGGAAACACTGATTATTCTACAAAATTCATTAAAAACTAATAATCATGAAAACTTTTATCACAATATTAATCATTACCATTAATTCTGTTTTTGCCAATGCCCAGCAGAAATTGGATAAAACTGACATTGCAGCACTTCTGGAACAGGCCAAAACCGATTTTAAAAGCATAACCGGAAACAAAAAATCAGAAGAAAATGGAGTCGCTATTTATGCCTGCAATCATAAATCCACATTAGGAGAATTAGGCGATATTCTGAAGGATACGAAAACAGGAGAAACGTATTATTCTATGTTTATTAAATATAATTCTGCCACAGAAGAATTTAAAAAGGCACTACTCGATTATATAGATTTGAAATTTCCCAGTCCTGAATATTATGTCATTGGAGATGAATACGATGATTACGAAGAATTGTTGGTTTATTCCGACCTCACGGATCCCAAAAAGGAGAAAAAACAGTATTTGGCTTATTATGTTGATACAGATCCGAAAACCAAAAAGAAGACATTTGAATTGATCATTTACGGTGCATCGACTCAAAAAGTAACTTTCAAAAAGTAAGATAATCTGGGTTTTATTGATTTTTATGGCAGCTTAATCCGTCTTCCACTCCCAAACATAACGAAGTGGTTCGACAAAGTCAATCTTTTTTGCCGGTGATTTCTCTTGAAATAGAACCTTTAGACCAAGCAAAAAAGGATTTCCGTTCAAACCTAACGAAGTGGTTCATCGATTCAAATAAAAACGAATAAACAATTGAGATAAGCCGGGCTGCGGTTTTCACGTAATTTCAGAATTTCACTTTCAAAACAACATTTCTATGAAAACTTCATTCTTATTCATTTTTACAATTCTATTATCGCTTTCTGTGAATGCTCAGAAATTAGAATTCAAGGTTTTGTATGATAGAGATTCGCTTTTGGTAAAATATAAAGGCGAAGTTGCGGACGGGAAAGCCAACGGAAAAGGTGAAGCTTACGACGCTGAAAATAAGAAAAGGAAAATCTACGAAGGAGACTGGAAAAACAATCAGTTTGACGGAAAAGGAAGGATCTGGAATTATTCAGTTTTAGTTTATGAAGGTGATTTAAAATCCGGAAAACCAGATGGTTTCGGAAAATGGTATTACCGCGAAAAAGACGGTAGAGACTATTACGAAGGCGAATGGAAAAACGGGAAAAAGAACGGAAAAGGCAAACTTCAAAATGATAAAGGCTTTGCAACAGCAGATTGTAATTATTACATCGGAGATTGGATTGATGACGAGAAACACGGCAAAAGAAAATACAGCTATAATACGGACATTTATGAAGGTGACTGGGTGCACGATAAAAAATCAGGAAAAGGAAAATACGAATGGCTGTACAGTCATCAATCTTATGAAGGAGACTGGAAAGACAATCTGAAAGAAGGTTTTGGCATCTACACGTTTTCTAACGGAACTATCTATGAAGGTGAATTTTATAAAAATGATATGTCCGGAAAAGGAAAATATAAATATAGTGACGGAAGCACTTTCGAAGGAAATTTCCTCAAGGACAAACGTGAAGGATTTGGGACGATAAAATTTGCTGTCGGAGACACTTATGAAGGCAACTGGAGCAATGATCTGCGCACAGGAAACGGAAAATATACATGGAAAGAAGGAAATCTTTACGAAGGTGAATTTCTCGAAAATAAACTTTCAGGAAAAGGAAAATACACCGGTATCAACGGAAACAAATATGAAGGCGACTGGCAGAATGACGAAAAAAACGGAAAGGGCACATTCACGTTTCAAAATGGAGATTTTTACACCGGAGATTTCCTCTCAGGACAATATAATGGCATTGGAAAATTAGTCCACGCCGATGGAAAAATCGAAGACGGCTATTGGGAATTAGGAAAATTCATAAGACCAGTGAATCCTATGGGAACCAAAAAATATAAAAACGGAGAATATTATGGCGAATTGCTGGACGGTTATCCTCATGGAAAAGGAAAAATGGTTTTCACAGACGGCAGAATTTACGAAGGCGAATGGAGTGATAAAACGATCAACGGACAAGGAAAAATGACACAGCCGGGCGGATATATTTTTGAAGGCAGATGGGTAAACGGCCACATTGTAAATGGTAAAAGAAAAAACAGCAAAGGCGACATCTATTACGGAAATTTTGTGGATGACAAATTCCAGGATGTAAAAGGCATTTACCAATGGGCAGACGGAAGCAATCTGGAAGCATCATTCGCAGGCGGAAAACAAGTCAGAAGTGAAGGGAAATTCACATACTTTGCTGGCTGCTATGCCCTTGGAACTTTTGAAGATTACAAACCGTACGGCGAATTAAAAAAATATGGCAACTGTTCCTTAAGTTTAGAAATGAATTAATTTATACATTTGTGTAAAACTCAAACCCGTGAAAATCAAACGTTTTATCTCTAGCTTTACATTGTGTTTTGTTATTTTAATGCTGTTTTCTATTCAGGTTAAATCTCAAACTACATCCATTTCAGCTAAAAACATAAATGAATCAATACTAGCTGCAAAATCTAAAGTATTAAAAGATACTCTTGAAACGAAAACCATTTTACAGAAAGCAATTTCCGATGCAACTTTTATAAAAAATGATACTTGTCTGGCAAAAGCCTACGAAGTTTACGGGATTATGTATGCCAAGAGAGGTTTTCATCGTAAAGGTCTGGAGTATTTCAATAAAGAATATGAAGCAAGCAAACGTTCCGGTTTTAAATTTCACATTGCAACTTCTCTCCAAAACATATCCAATGTGCAATCGGAACTTGGTGATAACAAAGGTTCTATCAACTCATCTTTGCAAGCTTTAGCTATTTTTCAGAAATTAAATAATAAAGCCAAAGAAGCTAATGCTTTGATGAATTTGGGAATCACTTACATTTCCTTGGGAGATTATTCTACAGCTATGCAATATGAGCTCAAAGCCTTAGAAATCAGAGAAAAACTGAATAACAAATATGATCTGGCCTATTCGCAGCACGCATTGGCTGCTTTATACAGCAGGATGAAAAATAACGATAAGGCATTAGAATATAATTTTAAAGCTTTAAAAAGTTTTCAGGAACTTAAGGATGAATCTATCTCGTCAAGCATCATATTCAATATCGCGATGATAAGGATAAGAACTAAATCTTACGACGAAGCCAAAAAAAATATTGAAAGTATCATCCCCTATTTTGAAAAACTAAATAAAGCTGAAAGCCTGCGCAAATGTTATGTCCAGCTAATCAATATCGCAGATCTGCAAGGCGACGAAGCTGGAAGCGAAAAGTACCTCGCAAAAGCAGTTGAATATTCAAAGTTAAACGGTTCTGCCACCAATGATGTAGATGTCTGGCTCAACAGATGCCGACTGAATATGGTAAATAAAAAATATGACGAAGCTGAAAATGACCTTTACAAAGCGCAGGAGATTGCAAAAAAATCTAAAGATCATTTTAATATCATTAATGTAAAGCGACAATTTATAGCATTGTATAATGAAAATGGCCAAGGAAAAAAAGCAGAAAAAATGCTCAATGACTTTGTTAAACTCAAAGATAGTGTGCTGAATGAAACCAATATTTTGAAATTAAACGAACTCAATACAAAATACGAAACCGAAAAAAAAGAAGCAGCCATTACATTATTAAATAAGGAAAATAACTTTAAACAGCTTCAATTGAAAAATAATTTTTTAGAAATTACTCAGAATAAATTTTTAATTGATAAACAAAATCAGTCTCTTATCATCAACCAATTAGAGATTAAAAATAAAAATCAACTGGTGAAAAACCAGCAATTAGACGCCAATAAAAAAGCGCAGAATATCAAGTCGCTTAAAAAACAATCGCAGATACAAAACCTGGAAATTGAAAACAAAAAATTAGAACTTAAACAAAAAAATACCTGGCTGATTTTTGGTGGAATTTTATTTTTAACAAGTTTAATTTCAGCTTTTTTCATTTATAAAAATTATCAGCATAAGCAGGAAAGAAAGCTCCAAAAAGAGATTTTCCGTCAAAAAGAAGTGGAAACAAAAGCACTTTTCGAAGGCGAACAAAACGAAAGAATCCGTATCGCAAGAGACCTTCACGACAGCGTTGGACAGATGCTTTCCTTAGTGAAAATGAATCTTTCTTCTCAGGAACAAACCTCAGAAAACGAAAACATTCAGAATTTGGTAGATAATACCATTTCGGAAGTCAGAAATATTTCCCACAATTTGATTCCTGAAGAATTGAATTTCGGAATTTTTCCGGCGTTGGAAAATCTGGCGGATAAAATCAACTCATCATCTACCACAAAAATGGAAATTGATATTCCGGAAAAAATCAAAGCTTTGAAATTCCAAAAACAGAACGAGCTTTCCATTTACAGAATCGTGCAGGAAGTTGTGAATAATATGATAAAACACGCTGATGCAAGTTCTATTAATTTATCAATCAAAAAATTAGAAAACAGTATCATTATTAATATTAAAGATAACGGAAAAGGACTTGATAATAGTTCGATTTCCCAATCATCTGGGATCGGTTGGAAAAACATCAATGCGAGAGTTCATATGATGGACGGAAAAATCAAAATAGAATCGGAAAAATTAGCAGGGACGCAAATCGAAATCACTCTACCACAAAATGGATAACCAGGAAAAAATCAATATACTTCTCGCAGACGACCATCAAATGATGATCGACGGAATCAAGAATTTATTATCAAAAGAAAATAACTGCAACATCGCAGACGAAGCTAATAACGGACAAGTGGCTTATGAAAAAGTAGCTGCAAATCCGGAAAATTTCGATTTAATTTTGACCGATATCAGTATGCCTTTGTTAAGCGGAACCGAACTTTGTAAAATGGTAAAAAGCGAATTTCCTCATATTCAGGTATTGATTTTATCGATGTATAATAATTCTACCGCAGTAAAGGAAGCTGTTCTTGCCGAAGCTGATGGTTACATCCTGAAAAATGCTGGAAAAGATGAACTTTTGAAAGCGATTCACAGGATTTCAAATGGCGGAACTTACTTCTCTCAGGACATTATTCCTTTGATTTATAATCAATATCATAAAGAGAAAATTCAGAACGAACAACTTTCATTATTAACGGCAAGAGAACGCGAAATCCTAAGCTTAATCGTAAAAGAAATGACCAGCGAAGAAATTGCTGAAACGCTTTTCATCAGCAAGAAAACGGTTGATAATCACCGCCAGCATATATTGGAGAAAACCGGTTGCAAAAGTACAGTTGGGTTGGTTAAGTTTGCGATTAGGTTGGGTTTGGAGTGATTATTTTTTTGATTTATTTTTAATGAAAAGAGATAAAAAAAGAAATGTAAAAATAAACATTACAAATTGGATTATTAAAACTGGCAAAAGAGAATCTGCTTCTGCGTATCTATATCCAAAACTAATTATTGTTACAGGAAAAGTTATTAATAGTGTAATTAAAGACCAATCTCCATAAAATAAATCCTTAGGATAAATTGAACAGACGGCTAAAGTTCCAATTCCGACATAAACCGCAGAAATAATTAAAGCAATTTTTCTTGATTTCAGGAAAGATTTAAATTCTTCCATTTAGTTTACCACTTCGCCAACCGCTTCAAATAAGCCTGAACCGTGTTTTCCAATCCCAAATACAAAGCTTCCGAAATCAAGGCGTGGCCAATGGAAACTTCCAAAAGATTCGGAACGTTATCTGCAAAATACTTCAAGTTATCTAATGACAAATCGTGCCCGGCATTGATTCCTAATCCAAATTCACTTGCAACTACAGCCGTTTTGAAATAAGATTCTACAGCCAATTCTTTATTTTCTGTGTAATGTTTGGCGTAAGCTTCTGTGTAAAGCTCAATTCTATCTGCGCCGGTTTCTGCAGCAAATTTTACCATTTCCGGATTTGGGTCAAGGAAAATAGAAGTTCTGATTCCCGCATTTTTGAATTCAGAAATTACTGATTTCAAAAAATCCAGATTCTTCTCACAATCCCATCCGGCATTGGAAGTTATCGCATTATCGGCATCAGGAACCAAAGTCACCTGCTCAGGTTTCACTTCCAAAACCATATCAATGAATGGTCTGTGCGGATTTCCTTCGATATTGAATTCTGTTTTTACCAAAGGCTTCAGATCATAAACATCCTTTCTCGTGATATGTCTTTCGTCCGGTCTTGGATGGATTGTAATTCCTTGTGCTCCAAACCTTTCCAAATCCACAGCAACCTGTGTTACACTGGGAACATCGCCTCCTCTTGCATTTCTAATTGTTGCAATTTTATTGATATTGACACTTAATTTTGTCATAATTGTAATTGATGAATGATTTAAATTTTATTAACCTGCATAATTTCAAGGTCAAATTCCTTAGACGCAACCAAAAGATGATCAAAAATATCAGCTTGAATTTGCTCAAAATGTTCCCACTTTGAATCGTTTGAAAAACAGTAAATTTCCAAAGGCATTCCTTGCGGCGTGATTTCCATTTGCCTCACCATCAAGGTTCCGGTTTGGTCTATATTCGGATTATTTTTCAGATAACTCATTGCGTACTTTCGGAAAGTTCCAATGTTCGTCAGCTGTTGACCATTGATGATCTCATCAGAATTAACAAGATTCACTTTTTGTTGTTCTATTTCTTTCTTTTTTTCCAACAGATAATCGTGAATCAAATTAATTTTCAACAATTCTCCGAACAGTTGATCATCAAGAAATTTGAAGGATTTGATATTAAAAACAATCGATTTTTTGATTCTTCTG
>Ga0308157_10005889_pt1 | contig 15023 bp, 15 predicted proteins | sample PhyBR1_FD_201035 | JGI IMG/M metagenome (GOLD analysis project Ga0308157, IMG submission 201035) | Phyllosphere microbial communities from UC Gill Tract Community Farm, Albany, California, United States - DLSLB.R1 | ecosystem: Host-associated > Plants > Phyllosphere > Unclassified | place: USA...
CAGTACAGCCTGACCGGTACCGAAGATGATGCGATGCTGCTGGCCGATGTGCCTTACCCGCAGCGCAAATATCAGCAGATGGGCCTTAAGGCTGGGCAGATTTTCTGGTACCGCGCGCAGCTGGTTGACCGTAGCGGCAACGAATCAGGGTACACAGAATGGGTGCGAGGACAGGCCAGTATTGATGTTTCCGACATCACTGATGTGATTCTGGAGGAAATGAAAGACTCTGATACCTTCAAAGACCTGATCGAGAACGCAGTGGACAGCAACGAAAAAGTTGCAGGCATGGCGGATGACATCAAAAAGCATGCCGACGAGCTGGAGCAGCAGGCGAAAGACATACAGGAGAATGCTGACGGGCTGGCGCAGGCCGAAGTGAAGATCGACGAGATTTCTGTGTCGATGGACGGCATGACGGGAGGCGTTAAGAACTCGGCAATCGCGATAATCCAGGCCAACCTCGCTCAGGTGGCCACGCGTAAAACCCTGTCAGCTTCGGTTGCCGGTAACAGCGCGCAGCTGGACCGCATTGATGAGGTGATCGTCACTGACAGGGAGGCAACGGCACGAGCATTGCTGAGTCTGCAGACGAACGTCAACGGTAATACGGCATCCATCAACAGCCTGAGCCAGACGGTTTCGAATTATCAGCAGGCCACCGCCACGCAGATAAATGCTATCACGGCGACGATAAACGGACATACCGCCTCTATAACCACGAACGCCCAGGCCATTGCGAACGTAAACGGCCAACTCAGCGCGATGTACAACATCAAGGTTGGGGTAACGAGCAATGGGCAGTATTACGCCGCAGGCATGGGGATCGGGGTGGAGAATACACCATCAGGGATGCAGTCGCAGGTTATCTTCCTGGCCGACCGTTTTGCCGTGACTACGGCAGCCGGTAACAGCGTGGCTTTGCCGTTTGTTATTCAGAACGGGCAGACGTTCATCAGGGCCAGCTTCATTCAGGACGGTACCATTGAGAACGCAAAAATCGGCAACTTTATTCAGTCCAATAACTATGTGGCTGGCTCTGCAGGCTGGAAGCTGGATAAAGGGGGGACGTTTGAAATTAACGGTGTGGGCGGCGGCGGAAGGATGCTGATATCCAGCACGCTCATTCAAATCTACGACAGCAACAACGTGCTGCGTGTCAGAATGGGGTTATGGTAATGCCACAGGGTTTACAGTGCTGGGACGGCGCGGGGCGTATTGCCGTTGAGTTAAGTGATTACGCTATCCGTTATATTGGAAGCACTTCTGTAACATTTGCCGCGGGGGAAACGGCGAAAGACGTTTCCTTTTCCGGTGTAACGCAGGATGGATCATTTATATCAATCGTATCGGCTAGCTCGGCTGGAGTAATAAATGAATTTTATTGCCGCTCGTTTAATGGTGGATTTACCGTTTTTTATTTACCGAGCGGCGGCAGTATTTCTATCACTCTTAATATGGAGGTTTATAACTTTCAATGAGTGGATTCGAAGTTTATAACAGTGCTGGAAAATTGCTTGTTGATTCACAAAACAGATCAACACTTTTTTATGATCAGCGTGCGCTCGGCGCAGTGACCAATAAGGGATATTACCGCGTGGATAGTCCGTTCGGAAACGGAAGCACACTGGGCACTACCCAGCCGCAGTTCTGGAATGATGGAACCTTACGGTGGCTACAGCTGGAGGCTAATAAATATGGGCTACCAGGGGCCGATCTTCTTGAAGACAATGCTGGCAGTATGATACGCACGTCCAGAACCGTTGGAATGCAGAGCGGTTATCTGGATGTGTTCGACGCTGGCAGCAATCTTATCTGGAGCGCCGCTTCTGCATCAAAAATGCCTCGCGTGGTGGGCTTTTTCGACGTGCCGGCCAATTACGATCTACAGAACAATACCTTTGCGCTAAACCTGAGTTTTAATCCGTGGATTCTGGTTAACAACTGCCCTGGTAACCTCAGTGACGACGGTACGGTTGTTGGTTATTCCGGAATCGTTCTCAAATGGACAGGCTCACAGCTGCAGGGGAGGTACATCACAAAAAATCAGCGCAGCTGGAGCCAGACACTTCAGGGGCGAGGGTTACGAATTCCCATCGCTCAGTTTGTCGGAATTTGATACCGGCGGGACGCGTGGGTATTGAGTAGCGATCATGTCTTGCTTCACACCTTTTGCAGGTTCGAAGCGGTATACGACATCAAGCTTATCCGTTTTCTTATAACAGATGTTGCTGAGCCGCTTATTTATATGGCGGCTGAAAATTCCATTGCTGCTATCTGAAATTACGTTAACTTCCCTCGTGGCGCAGTCAATATTCACGTGAATATCTCCCCCAAGAGATAAGCGCGCCGCATCCACCGGGTAATCCATTTTGAAGGCATAGTCTCTGTATTTATCGGCACAGCCAGCCGCCAGCAAAAGTGCCACGGCAAATAATCGTTTCATTTCTACATTCCTGTATCTGCGGGAATGTCCATTTTATTTGAGTTTAAAAAATAGTCAGATTGATAAGAGCGATCAATTTTACGTTATTGATCGCTTTAAACGATCATTACTATCGTGAGGTAGTTCATGCTTTATAACACTGGCACTATTGCTATCAACGGAAATACCGCCACCGGGACGGGCACGAACTGGACGGCACCCGCCAGTCAGGTCCGCGCTGGCCAGACGATTATTGTTATGTCTAACCCGGTGCAGTTGTTCCAGATTTCATCCGTAAACAGCGCCACGTCAATGACGGTTACACCTGCCGCTGCTCCGGCACTGAGTGGTCAGAAGTATGGAATCCTGGTGTCCGACAATATCTCTGTCGACGGGCTGGCACAGGCTATGTCGCAGCTCATCAAAGAGTATGACGAGAACATTGGCGCGTGGGAGACGTTCGCCACAACCTCAGCCAACCAGAACATTACCGTTACGATCAACGGCACCTCTGTAACCATTCCTGGCATCGGTAAACTGGCGCAGAAAGGGAGCAATGGTGCTCTCCCGATTGACCAGGGAGGCACCGGGGCAACGAACTCAGCAGACGCTCGCACAAACCTCGGTTTAGGAAACAGCGCCACAAGGAACGTCGGCACAGCGGCGGGAACGGTGGCCGCTGGCGACGATTCACGGTTCGGAACTGTGAACGGAAAGAGCGGAGGTACTATCAATGGCGGTACATCTATCAATGGTGACGCTTTATATATTGATCACTCCTATGGCCATACAACGATGCTTGAAACGGTAAAGCCGGGTGACCAGGGGGCTGTTTATGGAGGGATGAAACTAAAAAGACCAAATTCACAGGGATTTATTGTTGCTGCTTATAGCACAAATGATTATGAGACTGAGCAAATATTGATCGGGGTAAATGCTCCAAGAGGTAACCCTGTATGGAGTTTTAATGTCGATGGTCGTGCGGTCGGCAATTGGGTTAATACATCTGATGCCAGAATCAAAGACAATATTAAAACTATCGAGGATGCTCTGGATAAGATGAAATTATTCAGGGGGGTAGAGTGGGATCGTAAAGATAACAATCTTCATGGTTACGGTTTTATCGCTCAGGAGGTTAAAAAAGTTTTCCCTGAAGCGGTAAAAGAGTATGGGGAAACAAGGCTGGAAAATGGCGAGACTGTGGAAAAAACACTGGCCTTAGACACATCAGGTGTGGCTGCAGCTTTGCACCATGAAGCTATTCTGGCTTTATTGGTTAAGGTCGATACTCTGACGAGTAAGGTTGAAAAACTGGAATCAGGAAGCTGAATAATTTGCAGCCCCTCATACAGCACGACTGACGCAGATATGCAGATTGATTGCGAACGCCGTGAACAGAAAGCAGGCGGTGATCAGCACGCTGTAAAGAAACTCCCTGCTTCAAATCCGGCTTAAAACTGCTCACACAGAGTTACGGCCATAAAATTTACAAAACCCATAATTCAAAGCGGCATAGAAGCTTAGAAACGAAACGGCGAAGCTTTAAGCAGTGACGGTAGGGCCTGTATCTTGCGGACATTTACAAATAAAACTACTGTATATAAAAACAGTATTCAGGGTGTGCATAATGGAATTCATCAGGCCAACAGAACTGCGAGAAATCATCGCTCTTCCGCTTTTCAGTGACTTAGTCCAATGCGGATTCCCGAGCCCCGCGGCTGATTACGTTGAACAGCGCATCGATCTCAATGAGTTACTTGTCGCTCATCCGAGCTCAACATATTTCGTTAAGGCTGCCGGCGACTCTATGATCGAAGCCGGGATTAGTGACGGCGATCTGCTGGTGGTGGACAGTTCGCGCACGGCTGAGCACGGTGACATTGTCATCGCCGCGGTTGAAGGGGAATTCACTGTTAAGCGTTTGCAATTGCGCCCGACTGTGCAACTCAATCCTATGAACAGCGCTTACTCTCCGATAATTGTTGGCAACGAGGACACGCTCGATGTGTTCGGCGTCGTGACTTTCATCGTTAAATCGGCAAGCTGAATATGTTTGCGCTCTGTGATGTGAATTCGTTCTACGCATCATGCGAGACGGTGTTTAGACCTGATTTGAGAGGGCGGCCAGTAGTCGTTCTCTCGAACAATGACGGCTGTGTAATAGCACGCAGCGCCGAGGCCAAAGCCGCTGGAATTACTATGGGAGAGCCGTTCTTCAAGCAAAAGGACTTATTTCGGCGCGCTGGGGTTGTTTGCTTCAGCAGCAACTACGAGCTGTACGCAGACATGTCCAACCGGGTGATGACAACGTTGGAGGAAATTAGCCCCCGCGTCGAAATTTACAGTATTGATGAAGCCTTTTGTGATCTTACCGGAGTGCGAAACTGCCGGGACCTGACCGAGTTTGGCAAGGAGATCCGCGCTACGGTTCTGAAGCGTACGCACCTCACCGTTGGCGTTGGCATTGCCCAGACAAAGACACTCGCCAAGCTCGCAAACCATGCAGCCAAGAAATGGCAGAGACAGACGGGCGGGGTAGTTGACCTGTCAAATGTCGATCGGCAGCGTCGGTTGTTGGCTATCGTGCCGGTAGAAGACGTATGGGGAGTCGGAAGGCGCATCAGCAAGAAGCTGAACGCCATGGGCATCAAAACGGCTCTGGACCTCTCTGAGCAGAGTACGTGGATTATTCGAAAGCACTTTAATATCGTCCTGGAGCGAACTGTCCGGGAGCTGCGCGGCGAACCATGTTTGGATCTGGAGGAGTTTGCACCGGCAAAGCAGGAAATCGTCTGTAGTCGGTCATTTGGCGAACGCGTCACCGAGTACGAACAGATGCGCCAGGCTATATGTAGTTATGCGGCGCGTGGCGCCGAAAAGCTTCGCGGTGAGCATCAGTATTGCCGTTTTATTTCTGCATTCGTGAAAACCTCTCCCTTTGCGCTTAACGAGCCGTATTACGGCAACAGTGCGTCCATGAAGCTTCTTACCCCCACTCAGGATTCCCGCGATATCATCAACGCTGCGGTAAAGTGCCTGGACAAAATCTGGAAGGATGGTCACCGGTACCAGAAAGCTGGAATTATGTTGGGTGACTTCTTTAGCCAGGGTGTAGCTCAGCTAAATCTGTTTGACGAGAACGCGCCGCGTGCCGGTAGCGAAAGGTTGATGGAAGTGCTCGATCATCTGAACGCAAAAGATGGAAAAGGAACGCTGTACTTTGCGGGGCAGGGCATACAGCAACAGTGGCAGATGAAGCGAGAAATGCTGTCGCCTCGATATACGACGAGATATTCAGATCTGCTTAAAGTTCGATAAATTTGCCTGATTTCTTGGTTCGCTTTGTATAAAAAGTAGACGATCATTGCAGTGATTGGGTTAAGGAAAGTAATTTTTGATAATATTGAGCGAGTTAGGGATCGGATGATTATTTTTTATCAAAATCATTTGAGTTCCATGATGATTTGTAGTGCTAATTGTTTGTTTTTTATTGATGAAATGTTTTTTAACAAAGCCACCCCGAAGGGTGGCATTAATTAAATATTAATCGCTACCAAATAACTCTTGATAATTTGAGCAGTACGAGTCAGGAATAAGATACATAGGTCTTAAATTATTATAGGTACCAATACTATCGTTAATTCCAAATTGGAAGCCATAAAAGAAATCAGGATTAATTGACATTCTGACCTCTTGAGAGAAAAGATTTAAAGCGTGAGCTAAATTATAGTGTAGACGAAATAATTCTCTTCTCCAGTGTTCATATTTTGCATACTTTTCATGAAATTTTTCTTGATCTATTCTGATCTTCTTCCAACTCATATCCCTTCTCCAAAAACCATTTATGTTACTTGCAAAATTCATATCAGTTATATGTTCGCAAAGGTAATACGCATGGTTAGCAAGCTCTCTCATTGAGAAATCAAGATTGGGAAGTCGGCCTGGCATTTGTGTTGCCAGAACGGTTTGGTGGGCATCATAAAATCCATCGACAACTTCTGATTGCATAGCATTAGCAATAAGGTTATCGCTAATGCTATTCCAATCTTGAAGATACATTAGTCTTGTAACGCGCTCAACAAGGTATTGCTCTGTTGAGAACTGATTACGAGTCGATTGTCCACATATATAATTTTTTTGCTCATTACTGAGCGTTAAAAAAAATCCCTCAAGGATCGTTGCACCAATCACCATTGCATTATTTAAACTATATTCATTTTTTATATCGGCGATTGCTTTGTTTAGGTGTGGTGGAATGCCGTTATATTTATCATTGATAACAAAATAAAATTCCCTGACTGTAGAAATAGTATTCCAATACAAGTACAGCTTTTTGAAATCATCCTTCATTTTATCAAGAGATTTCTTTTCATTGTTAGGTAGATCCTCTGGGGCGTATACTTGATAGTAAATGCCTGAATCATACACCCATCCATCATTACCTCTGTCACCTATGTTACCATGAGGTTTTACTTTATCGAATCCTGGGCGATAATACGACATAACTTTTGAAAACAAATTTTCATATTCTATTCCGTTGCTTTCATGAACTTTAAGCTTAAAACTGTGGATATACCCTTCTGACATATCTCTTCCCCTAACGTAAATTTATTTCCATGGCTAAAGAAGTGAAGGTTTGGGTTAAACATTCTCTCCATTTATTTGTCGTTTTACCTTCAGCACAGGTTAAGCTGTGCCCAGCTTTGATACTATATCTTTACTAAGCAGTTATTGGGAGCAGATTTTCTGTGACTTTCTATACAATAAATGGTGCTTCATATGGCTGATGAGAGTCAAGAAACCAACCTGACCCATAGTGTGTCGTAAACAACCGTTTTTCGCTCATTTCGGACGTTCCTTGTCTTTTTGACCTTTTATCTTATAGCCTCGATTAGCTCCGGCCCTTGGTTCTTGACATTACCCACGGCACGCGTCACGGCTTGCCAGATAAATTTCTCAGCCGGCATTGCGCCGTCGGCCGCTATCTCTTCAGCCTCTTTTCCGCCTATATCCTGGCGCATCCACTCCCGGGCAGCTTCAGGCGACAGAACCAGTGGCCTACGGTCGTGAATGTCGACCAGTCCTTTGTCAGCTGCAGACGTCACTATCAGGAAACCTTCTGCTTCATCGCCGCGTTCGAATGGCGTACTGCCGATCGCGGCCATAAATATCGGCTGACCGTCTGCCCGGTGAATAAAATATGGCTGCTTCTTGTCGCCTTCCTTCTTCCACTCGAACCATCCATCAGCAAAGCAGATTGCCCGGCCATGCTGCCAGAGAGGTTTGAACATCCTGCTGGTGGCCGCTGTCTCGACACGCGCGTTTATCAATGGTGCTTTATCCCACCACCCGGGCGCGTAAGACCACAGGACCGGATCGAGATGCAGCTGCTCGTCACGTTCGCTCAGCAACAGAACTTTGGTGCCTGGCGCCACGTTGTAACGTCCAATAGGCTCAGGGTCGTATGCGATGTCGCGATCGGCTTCATCGGCCAGGTAAGCCAGATATTCTTCACGCGTTTGAGCTTGTGCAAAGCGTCCACACATAGAAACCTCGAACCAGATGTCAGACTTAAAGTATAGGGCAGGGAGAATAAGGGTGGCGCACTGGCTAAAGTTAGGGGCAAATTTAGGGGCAAAAATGCGAAATAGGGGCAAAAAAAGGGCACTAAAATTGTAGTTCTGGGTAGCTTTAGGGAGAAACTATTATGCTATAACTAATTGATTTAAATGAAAAAACAAATGATATCAATGAGTTGGCAAAATCAGCGTAGCTTATTCAGGTTGTATTGCTCTTTTTTGTTAATCTCTTGATTCTGTTGCATTGAGTACTACCTTCGGAGCCAGCTGGTGCAAAAATTTGTCTGCCGCGTATGGTACGGATTCCGGCGACGAATACCAGCACGTTTTACAGCGGCGTTAAATCTGACGCAGACGCCCGATAATGAGTAGTCGGCTTACTGTTCTCCCTGGCGCACAGAGGCGTATGAAAACAAAGGGTTGCCTGTATTGACCGTGTGAATATATCCTGATGGTGTTATCTGTGTGGTGAATTTGCTGCCTGCAGCCAGACGCGTGACTTTTTATAACAAAGAAAAGTCACCGGGACACAACCGGCACCACGCTTTTTCTGTAACTTTTATCCCATTGGAAGGGTTTAACGTGTTCAAGCTTAATTTATCTCTACTGGCGGTTTTGGTGCTGTCAGGCTGTAGTTCCGATCTTGTTCTCAGTCCACCTAAGCAACCTGAATACAAGTCAATGCCTGAAATAACCCAGTCTGTGACGCCATCACAACAGCGTGCAATCATGGCTGGCGAGCGGCCAGACTGGTCAGAAAGAACGCCGGTCAACACAATAAAGCGATATTAATAAACACTTATTTACCAGGGCTGCCATTCGGCGGCCATTTTTCCCCTTGTTTTGAGAGGTGCACAGATGCAACCTGTTTTATGTGTCTTCGAAAACCGCTTATTAACCCGTGGCTAGTGTTATGACCCTCAATCGCTTTTGTTATTTACTGTTGATTTTCGCTGCGCTCGGTAGTCTTCTTACCTCGCATCCTTTGGCCATGTGGTTTCTGCTGATTAATGTGCTCACGATGAGCATGTATGGCGCCGATAAAATGGCTGCGCGTAAAGGTTTACGCAGGGTTCCGGAAGCTACTTTGCTGGTGTTTGGCGCGACAGGCGGCTGGCCAGGCGCTATTGTGGGCCAGCAACTCTTTCGCCATAAAACCCAAAAGCAACCTTTTAAAACATACTTTTTCATCAGCGTCGTCGCCAGCACCGCTGTGATGGCGGCTGTTTATGCTTTCTTGCCTTTTTCTCCTTTATGACTATATCGCACGTCGCTAATTAATCCTCCACCACTGCCAATAGTAGTAGGACTATTCTTAAGGGGTTGCTGTTTTTTGCACAATCTGAATAATACGTGCAACAACACGGACGACAACATCCCATGAAAATAGAATCTATTACACTGGCAGTGCTGGTGGCCTTTTCTGCGCCTGCATGGTCCGCTTTTCAGGAGCGGGAATATAATACCTGGTATATGAAAAATGCCGTTCTTTATGATATGACGCAGACCTCTGAAGGTTTTCCTGTGATGGTAAGTGTCTCTCAGCCAGGAAGAAAATCCGCTAATTTGCTGGTGTCATATATTACTGAAGGGCGTTGTGGTGAGAATAACCTGCCGCTTAATGTGAATGGTAAAGTTCTGCCCGCCAAATATTACTGTGTTCAGGTTGGGCAGAACAGAATTGAACATTTTTCGGTAGTGGATGCGGACAGCGTCAATGGCATGGTGACGCATTTGAAATCAGATTTCACTCTTCTGCTGCAAAACGATATCAAGATTTGGGCTGCAAATATCAAAACGCCGAAATACGGATTGGCGCCAAGATTCTAAATATGAAAAGCCTGTCTTACGACAGGCTTTTTTGGATGCAAAAATAATTATTTTCAAAATGATATTTTCAGCATGTTATTAATCAATGTGAAGAGTAAGTGGCCGTACTTTTTTACGTATTTAAATGTACTGTATGCTAAACGATACAAAAGAACATAAATGAACGTTGCTGAATGTTCATTATATTATGGATAAAGCTCACTACCAGACTTACGCTTGCTAACAGCTTTTAGTTGTTCAACATATCTTTATTGGTAAGGAGCAGCAAATGTCACAACGTAATAGTCTGGATTTACTCAGTCGCAAAGAAGGAATGTATTTGCTAGAGCAAAGCATGGGGTTTGTCTGGCAAGCGGCACTCCGGGCGGTCGCGGTATTGGGTGTCGCAGACCTTTTGGTCGAAGGAAAAAAATCCGTTACGCAACTGGCGAAGGAGCTTAATGTCGACGGCGACTATCTTCATCGAATCATGCGTTTATTGTCTTCTCGTGGGGTTTTCAACGAATTAGCCGAAGCTGAATACGGTCTTAGCCATTCAGCACAATTCCTGTGCTCTGATCATGAATTTTCCTTGCGTGCGGCGGTGCTCATGCTGACAGACCAAACATTCTGGCAGCCAGCAGCAAAAATGGATGAGATATTGCAAGGAAAACCTGTTTTTAATGAATTGTTTGGCAAGCCTTTTTACAACTACTGGCAGCATGACGAGAGTGTAGCTGATAGCAACATCTTTCATGCCGGTATGGCCTCTATGTCATCCGTGGAGAATGAAGTCATTGCAGATAGCTATTCGTTCCCTCAAAACGCTGTCGTTGCCGATATCGCCGGTGGCCTGGGGAATTTGTTGCTGGCTGTTTTACGTCGAAATCCGACTTTAACAGGGATCCTGTTTGATCAAAAAGACGTGCTTAAGCGGAATCGACTGCACCTTTTGAATGATAATCGTCGATGGGAGACCGTCGAAGGAAGTTTTTTTGAAGCCTGTCCTGCAGCGGACATTTATCTACTTAAATATATTTTGATGGACTGGCCTGATGAGAAGGCCGTTCAGATACTTCAATGCTGTAGACATGCAATGAAAGAAAACTCCCGACTATTAATTTTTGAGCCGCTTATTAAAGAAGAAAAAAATGAGCAGGGACGATTTGAAATCGATCTTCTTCTGTTAACAAGCTTTGATGGAGGGCGGGCAAGAACAGAGTCTGAGTATCAGGTCTTGTTTGAACAGGCGAATCTTAAATTGAACAAAATAATAGACACCCGTTCGTATCTGTCGATTTTAGAAGTCGTAGCTGTTTGAATTGCTTTAATGATATTCGCAGAGCCTATGTCCGTCATTCCGTTTGACCGTATTCCTGCTACTCTTGTTGATTGTACCAGGAGCATGAATATGAAAAACAAAGATGAACAGACAGGATTAGTGGGGCTGGCGATTGGGGCGGCCGTTATTGGGCTGGTTTCAGCGCAGAAACCGATCCATCGCAACAGCATTGTTGATGAACTGGTCAGGCTCGGCAGGCAAAAAGGCGATGGCGTAGAAGATGAGGTTTTCGTTAAAGCCGCCGAGCTGGTCAGAAAAGGGGTATAGCCAATGGCCGAAAGACGAAATGCGAAGTGCCATTGCGGCGCGGTGGCTTTTATCGTTGAGCTAACGGATGGCCTGAACACCGCTCGGCGCTGCAGCTGTTCCTTTTGTCGAATGCGGGGGGCGGTTGTCGTCTCTGCACCGCTGTCGGGGATTACGGTGACCAAAGGTGAGGATAAGCTCACCGAGTACCGTTTTAACACAGGAACGGCTCGACACTTTTTCTGCTCGGTGTGCGGGATTTATACGTTCCATCAGCGGCGTTCTAATCCGAATGAATACGGTGTGAATGTCGCCTGTTTTGAAAACTTATCTCCTTTTGATTTCCCTGAGGTAACGGTAATGGACGGCGTTAACCATCCCACGGATGGGAGGAGTGGGGTGTTTGGCTATCTCTCTTTTCGTGAGAAAGGGGCGAATCAGACCTGATTACCGCCTGGCCACTCTTTAATCAGCCTGGCTATAGTGGAGAGTGGTTAACTGAAACAGGAGAATTTATGCTCTGTGTTGAAAAAGACGATCCGCGTGAGGCACCTGAATCAGGGGACAAAAAGCCTCAACCCGTGAAAAAATAACGTTACGCATACGTTTACCCGCCACCGGCACTGCTGGTGGCTTTTTATTTCACAGGAACAATGTTAACTGCCATCCAGATGGTTTAACAGAGTGCCGAGATGCCCAACAATATCACCAAAATCAAAAATTAACGCCATCCACAGTACGGCTAAAAGGGTAAGTACAGCAAGGGATACACGACCAAACAACGCTGTTATCCTTAGTGACGAAAGGGCTATCGCCGCAGTTTAAACAGCTTTCTCTCAACTTACCCTCAACCACACGACTCCAGCATCTCTTTTTTGTGACGAACTTCAAAAAATGAGTGAGCCCGCATCATGATGCGGGCTCTGACCATCAGAACTGGTAAACCAGGCCTAACGCTACGACATCATCTGTGCTGATGCCGTTATTTTTGTAGAAGCTGTCATCTTCATCCAGCAGGTTGATTTTATAATCAACGTAGGTGGACATATTTTTGTTGAAGTAGTAAGTCGCGCCGATGTCAGCGTATTTAACCAGATCCTGGTCGCCCTGACCGTTGCCAAGGTCCTTACCTTTTGATTGCAGGTAGGAAAGGGACGGACGCAGGCCAAAGTCGAACTGGTACTGCGCGGTCACTTCGAAGTTCTGGGTTTTGTTCGCCACGGCGTCGGTGTTATCACCATACGGTGTCATATTGCGGGTTTCAGAATACATTGCCGCCAGATAGATGTTATTGGCGTCATACTTCAGGCCCGCCGTCCAGGCATCCGCTTTGTCTCCACCCGCAGTGGTATTCATGACCTGCTCGTTGGTGCGGTCAGAAGAGGTATACGCGGCACCCGCAGTAATCCCCATGCCGAAGTCATAGGTGGTTGAGATACCAAAGCCATCACCGTTCTCGTGACGCGTGTCGCGACCGTTGTTGGTGCCTTCCTGGTTGTTGCTGGCGTCTTCATTTTTGCCCTGGTACTGCAGCGCAAAGTTCAGGCCCTGCACCAGACCATAGAAGTCGGTGTTACGGTAGGTTGCCACACCGTTGGCGCGGCCGGTCATGAAGTTGTCGGCTTTGGTGTAGGAGTCGCCACCGAACTCAGGCAGCATATCGGTCCAGCCTTCCACGTCGTACAGGACACCGTAGTTACGACCGTAATCGAAGGAGCCGTAGTCACCCACTTTTACACCGGCGAAGGCCAGACGCGTCCAGGACTGATTATCAGACCCTTCCGTGTTATTGGCCTGAATGTTGTATTCCCACTGCGCATAGCCGGTCATCGTGTTGTTGATCTGCGTTTCACCCTTGAAACCCAGACGCATATAGGTTTGATCGCCGTCAGCACCTTTGTTATCGGAAAAGTAGTGCAGACCATCTACTTTTCCGTACAGATCTAATTTGTTACCGTCTTTATTATAAATTTCTGCTGCTTGAGCAGAACCAGCTATTAACAGAGCCGGAATCATCAGAGCCAGTACTTTTCTTTGCATTGTGATATTCCTTTGCAGTTGTTTTTATTTAATTACCTGTTGAGCTTTCAGAATGAGAAAGTTGTCTCATGCTAAATCACTCCCGTGTAAGAGTAATAAAATATAATTGTTACGAACTAAGTAAAATCTAAACCGAATAAATCGGTAGAAATGATCATTGGTTTGATGAATGATTTAAAAGTAACTATATTAAATTGAAATTATTAATCAGGCGTTAATTAAGGTAATCTGGCCGGCGTTATATGCCTGTAAGATGATTCATCCATAATTAACATGAATGCTATTAAGGAAACTAAATAGATATTCAATGATTATCTGGATTCGCCCGGCTTGTCCGGGCTTTTTTTATGGAAAAAAAATGCCCGGACAAGCCGGGCAGGGGAACTAGTCGCTGGTTGGTTTTTCGGCTTTACCCGCCATCTGCGCCAGGAAGTCATAGCGTTTTTGCAGGTCAGCAGCGGCATCTTTCCAGAGCTGCCCGGCCACTTCCGGCTGCTGGGCGTTAAGGCGACGGAAGCGCTGTTCCTGCATTAACGTCTCGGCCAGGGCATCCGACGGCGGACGCGAATCCAGCGCCAGCGGTAATTTACCCTCGTCTGCACGACGCGGGTCGAACCGGTACAGCGGCCAGAAGCCGGTCGCGGTCAGCTGGCGCATCTGGTCGTGGCTGAGGGCCAGATCGTAGCCATGCTCTTCGCAAGGGCTGTAGGCAATGATCAGCGACGGGCCAGGATACGCTTCCGCTTCCTGAATCGCTTTCACCGTCTGGTTAAGCTGGGCACCCAGCGAGATTTGCGCGACGTAAACGTGACCGTACATCATCATGCTCACGCCGAGATCTTTGCGCGCCTTGCGTTTACCGTGTTCGCCGAATTTCGTTACCGCGCCTAACGGCGTCGCTTTCGACGCCTGGCCGCCGGTATTGGAATAACACTGCGTATCCAGAACCAGGATGTTGACGTTTTCGGTCAGGCTCAACACGTGATCCAGCCCGCCAAAGCCGATATCGTAAGCCCAGCCGTCACCGCCAATCAGCCAGATTGATTTTTCGACCAGAGCGTCAGCGTCGGTCAGCAGCTGTTCAGCCCCCGCAACGCCCTGAAGCGCGCGGCGCAGCTCAGCAACCTGCTCACGACGTTCTTCTGGCGTCGCGTCCGCATGAAGCGCGTCATTGAGCTGAGCGGGGATCTGCCCGGCAAACTGCTCCAGCAGGCGCATAACGCGCGCGCGGTGCTGGTCGACGGTCAGGCGGAAGCCCAGGCCGAATTCGGCGTTATCCTCAAATAACGAGTTTGCCCACGCCGGACCGCGACCATTCGCGTCGGTGGTGTACGGCGTAGAAGGCAAATTGCCCCCGTAGATGGATGAACAGCCGGTTGCGTTGGCAATCAGCATCCGGTCACCGTACAGCTGGGTAAGCAGCTTGATATACGGCGTCTCACCGCAGCCGGAGCAGGCGCCAGAGTACTCAAACAGCGGCGTAATCAGCTGTGACGTACGAATATCAATACGTTCCAGTTTGCTGCGATCGATTTCCGGCAGATTCAGGAAGAAGTCATAATTGACCTTCTCCTCTTCAACG
>Ga0308157_10005890_pt1 | contig 15021 bp, 13 predicted proteins | sample PhyBR1_FD_201035 | JGI IMG/M metagenome (GOLD analysis project Ga0308157, IMG submission 201035) | Phyllosphere microbial communities from UC Gill Tract Community Farm, Albany, California, United States - DLSLB.R1 | ecosystem: Host-associated > Plants > Phyllosphere > Unclassified | place: USA...
TTGAAATCCCGCGCATTGTCAATCGCGACAAGGAACTGATCGCCAATATTGACGAGACGGATCGTCTGGCGCGGCTGCGGCGCAAGAATTTCCACAATCTGCGCACCGGTCTGATGTTCCTCGCCGCGCAGTGGCTCATGCTGTTTGCGACGATTGCCATCTGGGACCGCGCGCTCAACTATTATGATGCCTGGACGCATAAGGCGTTGTTTGTCGCGGTCTTTCTGACCTCGGCAATCGCCATTCCGTTCTATATTCTGATCGAGCGTCTGTCGTTGGGCTTCAAAGGGCTCAAGCCACGCATGACCACCATTTATGATGCTGCGTTCTGGCGTCATGAGCGGCATTGGAAATTGTCGGATTCGCCGATTACCCGGTTGTTTCCCGGCACGCCTTTCCGCCCGATGATCCTGCGGATGCTGGGTGTTAAGGTTGGCAAGCGCGTCTATGATGGCGGGGCAAATCTCACCGAACGATCGCTGGTGATTATCGGGGATGATGCGACGTTGAACGAGGGATCGGTCATTCAGCCGCATTCACTCGAAGAAGGTGCTTTCAAATCTGATTTCATCACCATTGGTCGTGGCTGCACCTTGGGGCCATCGGCATTCATTCATTATGGGGTCGTCATGGGGGAAGGTTCGATCGTCGATGTGGATTCCTTCGTCATGAAGGGTGAAGTGCTTGAACCCTATACGGTCTGGCGTGGCAATCCGGCCAAGCTGAACCGCTTTGTGGTCCCGGTTGATCCGCAGGGTGTGGTGCTTGCCGATGTCAGCCATGCAGGCCGCCTCTATCAGAGCGGTACGATGGCGCCAGCGGCACAGAAGGGCTGAGCATGTCAAAGCGGCCGCGAACCCCAAGCCGTGTTGAACTGGTTGCGGTGACCGATGCGATCCGGTCCCGCGTGGCGGCCCTTGAACTTGCGGAGGGACAGCAAGATCTGGTCGCCTCCAATCAGGAGTCGCTGCAGGAGGCGGACGCGGATGCCGATGCAAGGCCGAGAGCCATCGTTGTCGACGCGGTCCTGGTCGGCTTTTTGATGTATGATGCGACCAGTGAACCGGAGACCGCCCAGCTCTACCGCTTGATGATCGACCGGCGTTATCAGGGGCACGGCTATGGTTGGGCCGCTCTACAGGCTGTTCTGGCGGAAATCCATGCGATTGACGCCATCAAGCAGGTTCGTATCTGCTATGAGCCGGAGAATGTCGGAGCACGGCAATTATACGCGAAAGCCGGTTTCGTCGAGGCGGGGATCGATGCGGATGGCGAGATGATTGCGGTTTTTCGTTTTATCGAGCGCGGCTAGATGCTCGACGAACTGCGCGTGCTCTGTCCTCAAGGCGTCTCGCTTGGCTACCGGCGCATCGAACAAGGCGATGCGCGGTTGCTGCTGGCCGAGGAACAGCGCAGCATTGTGACAAAGGCTTTGCCGCGCCGTGATCAGAGCGGAGCGGCGCGCTGTGTGGCGCGGGAGATGTTGGCGGTGCGCGGCTATCCGGATGCGGCGATCCGGCGTTCGCCACAGGGCGCGCCGCTCTGGCCGCACGGGATTGTCGGATCTCTGGCCCATGATGAGGAAGTCGCTGTTGCAGCTATTGGCTGGGCGGCGGATTACCGGGCGCTGGGTGTCGATGTGGAGCCGGCGCTCGGATTGCCTGAGGAAATCCGCGCGCTCGTCAGGCACGCAGATGATCGCACACCGCCCGGCGGTGATGAGGCGTTGATGGACCGGCTGCTGTTTTGTGCCAAGGAAGCCGTTTACAAGGCGGTGTTTCCGCTTGATCACGTGATGCTGAATTATGAGGATATCTGCGTTGATCTCGTAAAAGGCCGGGCTGAGACTAAGACGGGCCGCAGCGTGCAGCTGATCGCCGCCCTCAATTCCCGGGTCTGGGTGCTGGCCTGTCTGGGGCAGCGCGAAACCTAATAAAGCAGCCGGAAAATGCGGTTGAGGTGGAGATGCAGATCTGCGAGGTTCCTCCTCTGGCGATCAGTGCCGCAACCTGCGGCCAAGATTAGCAATCGACGCATCGATCCGTTGCGCATGTGCGGCAATCCGCGACCACAGCCAGATCATCAGGCAGAGCATCAACCCCCAGGCAACGACTACGTCCGATAGAAAATGGGCGCCGAACATCACTCGATTGACGGCCGTGAAGGCGGCGACGGGCACCATGATTGCCAAGGCAGCCCTCCGCCATTTTTTCGGTACAAATACGATCATTGCAAGGCTCGCAGCGGCCGTCGCGGCTTCCCCGGATGGAAACGAGCAATTGCGCGTGCACTGTTCGGCCACCTGCCACAGTGGCGTGAACTCAGCCGATCCGCCAAATTCGACCAGGCTGCGTGGCCGCGCCCGCCCAATTGAATTCTTGAGTGCCTGCACGGTCAGCAACGGTCCGAGCAGGAAGGTCAGCAACACGAAAATTGCCTTGTGAGGTGGTAGACGACCGAACCGATGCGGGTTGATTGCATAAAGCAACGCGATGCCGATCATGCCTGAAACCAGGTAGATCGTCGCCCGCCTGTTGATGTCCCTTATTGCGAGCAACAGACTGTTATCCGACAGAGGAAATGCGTACCCACGCGCAAAAAAGCGACTGACAGCCAGATCGAAGGCAGGAAAAAGGATAAAAATAAAACTGGATAGAAGAAGTATCGTAAGCACCTGGCTTGTCCAGAATGTTGGTGAGCCATCATGGTGGATCCGATTGACGGGAGAAGGGGCGTGTGAAGCTGCGTCTTGCATAAAACCGGCCTTGAGAATTGACACGGCCCGGATGTGAATGCTGATTGTCAAGAAACGATGGAGATTGCATCCGCGCTTCGTCGAACAGGGCAGCTCACCGAGAAAACGGGTTGGAAAACCGGTCTTGAGAAATTGCGGGCGGTGGGTTTCTGCGCCATAAGTCCGGCTCTGATGAGGTGTATCGACTGTCGTTATGCGACAAGGCGAGCCGAGAGGGGGGCCTAAAATGGAGAACAGTCTTGTTCTGATTGTCGAGGACGAGCCGGATATTGCACATATTCTCAGTGCCTATCTCGAACGCGAGGGCTATCGCACGGTTCGGGCCAGCGACGGGGAAACCGCCTTACAGCACCATGCATTTTTGTCACCCGACATCGTCCTGCTCGACGTGCGCCTACCGAAGCTGGACGGCTTTTCGGTGCTGAGCCGGCTGCGGCAAGTTCACAACACGCCGGTGATCATGATCACGGCGCTGGCCGAGGATCTCGATCGCTTGAGTGGGCTCAGGATGGGTGCCGATGACTATATTGTCAAACCATTCAATCCGCAGGAGGTGGTGGCGCGCGTCAAGGCGGTGTTGCGCCGAAGCCAGGGCGAGACCGACCAGGCCACACGCCGCTTTGGCAATTTCGAGGTGGATTTCAAAGCCTATACTGCCTTTGTCTATCAGCAAGAAGGCAGGGTTGCTTTACAGTTGACTCTAAGTGAGTTCCGCATCCTCGCCTATATGATCCGCCGACCGACCCATGCCTTTGAAAGAGCGGATCTTTTGGATGCCTGTCTGCCGGAAAGTGAAGCATTGGCGCGGACCGTCGATACGCATATTTCCAATCTTCGGCGCAAGGTCGAGGAACTGGGGCAGATGGGGTATTTCTGCGCGGTGCGGGGTGTCGGCTATAGGTTTTGTGAGCCGAGATGAGGATAGCCCCGCTTTCGCTTGCGACGCTGACTGCGCTGATCATCACCGCGATGTTGCTGCTCAGTGTCGGTTTGGCCTATCTCGGTGTCAGCTGGTATTCCGCCTATCTCGAGGCGGGGCTGCTGGCGCAACTGCCTGCGGATGCCGCATCTGCCTATCGCGACATGAATGCCGGCGTCGTTCCCGACACAAAGGCGCTCAAGGCGCTGTTTGATCAGCTGAACGGTTTCTCGGAGCCGCTGGACTGGCATCTTTATATGTCGGTGCTGGTCTCGGGATTGCTGTCGGCCTTGATCTGCAGCGCGATCGGAATCTATCTCGTCCGTAAAATTGCCCGACCGCTCGAACAATTGACGCGGGCGGCACAGGCTTTGGAGGGCGGCGATTTTTCGGTCCGCATGGCGCGTTCGCATCACGGCACGCGCGAGGTGCAAAGCCTGATCGAGAGTTTCAACGCGCTTGCAACCAGTCTTGAGACCATGGAGCAGCGGCTGCGCTTTAACACGATGGCTGTGGCGCATGAATTGCGGACACCACTGACAATTCTGCAGGGAACCATGCAGGGCATGGTCGACGATGTCTTTCCGATGGAAAAAAAGGCGCTCGCCAGCCTGCTTCTGCAGGCGGAAGGCCTGTCGCGGATTGTTGAGGATCTTAGGACGCTGTCCCTGGCGATCGGCCAAAAACTTGTGATGCAAAAAGAGATGACTGATCTGGGGGCGCTGATGGATGCGGTGGTTGCATCGGCCCGTCCGATGCTGGACGCCCAAGGCATGGTGGTGGAACGTGCGCTTGTCGGGCATGTCGCATCGGTCGACGCGCAACGCATCCGGCAGGCCATTCTGGCGCTGATCGAAAATGCCTGTCACTACGCGGCGTCTGGCGGCTGTTTGCGCTTTGAACTGGAATTGGGAGCAGCTGAGATCAGGCTGCGGGTGCTTGATCGTGGCCCTGGCTTTCCCCCGGATATTTGCGCAGGGGAGCTCAAGCCGTTCCTGCGCGGAGAGCCGTCGCGCTCGCGCGCCACTGGCGGCACGGGATTGGGGCTTTCGGTCGTTCAGGCGATCGCTTTCGCGCATGGGGGGCGTTTGCAATTGACAAACAGGCCGGGCGGCGGTGCCTGTGCAGCGCTTGTCATTCCGGCGCCCTGACCGGATTAGAACTTTTCCGCTTTCGTCCGCGCGCTACGCGGCCTCGATGTCACGAACCGGCGGATTTCCGTAAAGGCGGCTATATTCGCGGCTGAACTGCGAGGGGCTTTGATAGCCGACGCGATGGCCGGCGGTTCCCGCATCCAGCCGTTCGACAAGCATCAGGCGGCGGGCTTCGGTGAGACGCAGTTGCTTTTGATATTGCAACGGCGTCATCGCGGTAATGGCTTTGAAATGGTGGTGGAAGGAAGAGGCGCTCATATGCACATATTCCGCAAGATGTTCAACGCGGAGCGGCATGGCGAAATTCTGTCTCAACCACCCGATGGAGCGGGCGATGCGGTTGGCGTGGCTGTCAACGGTTGCGATGTTGATGAGGCGTTCTCCATCGGAACCCGCCAGCAGGCGATAGAGTATTTCCTGTTCGATGAGGGGGGCCATCACGGGAATTTCTGTCGGTGTATCAAGCAGGCGCAGCAAGCGGATTGTTGCATCAAGCAGTTCAGCGGGCGCCGCATTGACCGCGATGCCCGTTTTAGCCGTTGAGGTGTCGGATTTTCGGCGCAGATCCATGCGGCCGAGCACATCGACCAGTTTCTCGCTGTCAATCGCCAGCGACAGGCAAAAATGCGGTGCCTCGACACTGGCCTGAGACACGCGCCATGTCACCGGCAGGTCGAGAGACGTGACAAGATACTCGCCAGTCGCGTAATGAATGGTTTCGGTCCCAAGCTGCAGCGATTTCGCTCCCTGCAGGACCATGGCAAGGCAGGGTCGGTAGCTTCCGTGACAGGGCGTGCTGGGTGTTGAGCGCCGGCTGAGCGAGAGACCGTCGATCGCCGTACGGATTTCTCCGTCCGCCTCGATGTGCCGTGCCGCCAGCACAGCGAGTTCCCGATAGGCTTGTGCTGAAGATGTCATGACGGCCTCTTGATTGCTTGTTCCATGCGAACCTATAGATTGGATGCTGGCAGCCTGCGAGCAGCATAGAGCAATTTTTGCAGGATCGTGCAAGAAGCTTGCAGGATCGATCTACCTGCTTTGCGCTTTAATCCGCATAGTGCAGCGTCCCTTTCCCATGCCCATCCCTGTTTTATGATTGGAGTTTATTATGGCTATTGCAAGAGGCTATGCAGCCACCGATGCCGATCAGCCGCTGGTTCCGTTCACTTTCGAACGCCGCGAACCCAACGCCGATGATGTTGTCATTGCGATCCAGTATTGTGGCGTTTGCCATTCTGATATTCATACGGTGCGCAATGAATGGAGAAATGCTGTCTATCCGATTGTGCCCGGTCACGAGATTGTTGGTGTTGTGACTGCGATCGGCGCCAATGTCAGCAAGTTCAAGATCGGTGACAGGGTCGGGGTTGGCTGTTTTGTCGATTCCTGTGTTGGCTGCGCGACGCGCGATCTTGAGAATGAACATTATCTTCCGGGTCTGGTTCAAACCTATAACACCTTTGAGCGTGACGGTGTCACACGGACCCAGGGTGGCTATTCTGACCAGATCGTGGTCAAGGAAGGCTATGTCCTGTCGATGCCGGACAATCTGCCACTGGACGCCTCGGCACCGTTGCTGTGCGCCGGTATCACGCTCTATTCACCGCTGCGACACTGGCAGGCCGGGCCTGGCAAGAAGGTGGCGATCGTCGGAATGGGCGGGCTGGGCCATATGGGCGTCAAGCTGGCCACGGCAATGGGTGCGGATGTCACCGTGCTCAGTCAATCACTTTCCAAGAAAGAAGACGGGCTGAAGCTTGGTGCCAAGGCCTATTACGCCACCAGCGATCAGGAAACTTTCAAAACGCTGGCCGGAACATTTGATCTCATCATCTGCACGGTCGGTGTGGCGATTGACTGGAACGCCTATCTGGGTCTGCTCAAGATCAACGGCACCATGGTGGTTGTTGGTGTGCCCGAAGACATGGTTCCTGTGCATGCGTTTTCGCTTGTGCCCGGACGCAAGACATTGGCGGGGTCAATGATCGGATCGATCAAGGAAACCCAGGAAATGCTCGACTTCTGCGGCAAGCACAATATTGTTTCGGAAATTGAGATGATCGCGATCAAGGACATCAATGAAGCCTATGAACGTGTGTTGAAGAGCGACGTCCGTTACCGCTTTGTTATTGACATGGCTTCGCTGGACGCGTGAGTTTTCAAAGGCGGCCTGAATGGCCGCCTCACTGTTGCGAGGATGGCGCAAAGGGACAAACCGCGTGGCGGCATCGGCCCTCAATGCGGTGTATCTTCGATCAATTTCAGCACGAGGCAGCGCGTTGCGTCTGGGGCTGGAATTGAAAAACCCCGGACCGAGAGGTGTCATCAGAGGACAGGGTCGCGTTTGAATGGCCCCCGACCAGCCTTCGCGGATGATAATCCATGACAGAAAATGCTCAACCGTCAATGTCCGCTAACGGACGGACAAGGTTCTGCTGGAGTGGCACCCGCGAAGCTTCGCCCGATACGCTCAAAAAGATTGCAGAAGCGCTGAAGGTCACGATTGACGAGATCGTTTGAGCAAACGATAGAAATAGCGGGCCTTGGTTAACGCACGGAGTGCCGTAACCAAGACCCTATAGGGAGCGTTCCGCACCCCCTATCTCTGCCCAAAAAGAACCCCGCCGAAGCGAGGCAATTACGGGGGAATGTTAGGCTAACAACAGATTGCTCTTAAGATTATATAAGTGCAACCTGCAGATTGTTGGGTGTTTCATTGAAAAGGTTGCGCAGCAAAATTTAAACCCAAGCGCGATTAGCGCGCATTGATGCCTCGTCGATATGCCAAGCGCGCCTCATAAAAAAAGATATAAAAGGCAATAAAATAATGGACAAGGCGGCCATGACGGCCGCCTCTTTTTTGCAAGCCACGGATTAATGGGTTCCGACGGCTTTTCCATAGACGCGGATGACGTTCCTGACGGCTTCGACCATCAGTGCATGGGGCGTGGCTTCAACCTTGCCGGCTGCAACGGCCGGGTAAAGTGTTCCGAGATACTGGCTGATCAGCGTTTCCGGAATTTTGCGACCTTCAAGACGCTTGAGCAGTGCATTGACGGCTGCTGTGGCTTTCGGATGTGGCCAGTAATAGCGAATGCGGTCGCTATAGGAGAAATGGCGCTGAAGACGTAGCTCTTCCGCATCGCCATGATAATATTTCTCCCAGTTCTTGGGCTCGTTGAGCAGCAACTTCTCAAGCTTGCCGCGAACGGTCTCTTCTTCCGGCAGCTTGTCCAGGAAAGCTGCAATCTGATCAAGACCGTAGAGCGCTTCACGCAGCGCGAACGTCAGGCCGGGTCCGACTTTCAGAATGGCAAAACCATCATGAACCAGTGCCGACAGCGCCTCAACCGGCTGATAGTCGGTCGAATGGGCTTCAAAAACGAATTGCGGTGTTTGGTTGAGAACGCCGCTTAAAGCACTCGCCTTGTTGCTATCGTAATAGACAACGTTTTCATTGCCGAATTCCACGCCCGGCTGCACAACAACGCCAATGGCGCGCGCGAATGCATCCTCTAAGCCAAGGGCTGCAAAAGCCTTGCGGTGAATGGCGATGGTTTCAAGGGCCGCATCTGGCTTGGTCAGTTCCAGATCTTCGATTTCTTCCATCGCGCCGCCCGGGATCGGAACTTCCGTGCCGACAATATAGACAGGCAGATCAAAGCCGGATTCAGCGGCTGCTTTTTCCGCAACCTTGGCGAGACGTGCCGCGCGTTCAGCGGTCACGGCATCAGGCAGTGCAACCGGCTCTCCAGCGCAGCCCATCGAGGTGTCGAGGTGGATTTTGGTGAAGCCTGCACGCACAAAGCCATCCATCATCACTTCGGACTTGGCCATGGCTTCTTCAGCAGACAAATGCTTCCACGGATTTGGGCCGAGGTGATCGCCACCCAGAATAAGGTGCTTGGTATCAAAGCCGAGACGCGCTGCGATATCTTCGACAAAACGGCGGAAATCAGCCGGTGTCATGCCGGTATAGCCGCCATCCTGATTGACCTGATTGCAGGTGGCTTCGATCAGAACGTCGGTCTTGGTTGCAATGCCTTCAAGAAGGGCTGCTTCGATAACCAGAGGATGTGCCGAGCAGATCGAGGTGATGCCTCCGCGTGCACCGCTCGCGTAGCGGGCGGGAAGTTTGCTCAAGGTCTGAGTGCTGCTCATAACGGGACTCCATTTTTAGCGATGAATGCGTTGATTTCATCCAGAGTTGATGTGCCTTCCATCGGACCTTTGACACCGACGGCGCGCGCGCCTGTCGCGTTGGCTATCGTCAAAGCCTCCTTTGGTGCGAGACCACGCAACCAGCAGGTGACGAAGGCCGCGCCAAAGCTGTCACCGGCGCCAGTCGGATCGATCTCATCGACTTTGAATGCAGGCGCTGTGACTTCGCCAGACGGGTCGAAATAGCTTGCACCCTCAGCGCCACGCTTGATGACAATTGCCTTGATACCGCGGGCGAGGAGCTCTTCAATGGCTGCCTTTTCGTCCCTAGCCTTGGTGAAGAGGAAAATCTCAGCTCCGCTCGGCATGAACAAATCGGTATGTTTGAGCGCATGGAAGAGGGCCTCGCGCATACCCGGGAGATCAAGCATTTCCTTTCGTATATTCGGATCAAAAGAGACCGTGCCGCCTTTTGCCTTGATGCGCAGCGTTGCCTCGTGGATAGAAGTGACAATGCCATCAGAGAAAAGAGCAGAGCCCATAATATGCAGATGGTCGGCCGTCTCGATTAGCTTTTCCGCTTCCGCTGTCAGCGCAATCGCGCTGCAGGCACTGTGCTTGATGTTAAAGATGAAATCGCGATTGCCGTCAGGACGATAACGCACGAACGCGCTGCCAGTGGCGGCTGTTGGATGCACGCTGATTGCTGAAACATCGACGCCGTCTTTTTGCAGACGTTCGATGTTGAGCGCGCCAAAGTCGTCATTTCCAACGGCGCTGACCATGCCGCAGGGTTGCCCCATCTTGGCTGCCTGATCGATGAAGATCGCCGGTGCGCCGGACGCAAAAGGGCCAATCAGCGGAATGGCGCTTCTGAAGCCATTGCCGGTTTCGATAGCCATAATCTCAACGACGATTTCGCCGATTGTGATGATCTTTTTCATAGGATGCACCAAATTATGTTCTGACGGATTTTGAGCGGACATCAAGCCAAACGGCGACGAGAATAACCACGCCCTTGACGATGAGCTGATAAAAATATGGCACTGACAGCATGTTCATGCCGTTGTTTATGACGCCAATAATCAGTGCACCAAGGATTGTGCCGACCATGGTGCCGACACCACCGGCCAGCGAGGTGCCACCCAGAACAACCGCTGCAATCGCATCAAGCTCGTAGCCCATACCAGCATTGGTCTGCGCTGATGATAAACGGGATGAGAGCAGAATACCGCTGATCGCGGCCATGACACCCGAAAGCATGAAGACGAGGATCTTGATACGATCGACGCGAATGCCGGAGTAAATCGCGGCTTCCTTGTTGCCGCCCGCTAGATAGATGCGGCGGCCAAACACTGTCTTGGATAGCAGGACATAGTTGACGAGAAACAAAACGCCGACGATCCAGATGATGATGGGCAGGCCGAGCCAGCTCTCAGAACCGATTGCGAGCCAGGTTTCATTTTCGATAATTTCCGGCGCTCCGTTGGTTGGCAGGCTGACCATGCCACGATAGATGCCCATCGTGGCGACTGTCACAATGAAGGACGGAAGCATGAGCTTCGCCGAGAGCACACCGTTCAATCCGCCCATGATCGCACCGGCAGCCAGAGTGAAGATAACCGTTGGCGCAAAACCGAAGCCCATGGAAAATGCCTGTGCCGCCACCATGCCAGCGACCGCAATGATTGAGCCGATGGAGAGGTCGATTTCACCGAGCAGGATCACATAGGTCATGCCGTAGGCCGCAACAGCGATGACTGCAACCTGCTGCATGATGTTCATGACATTGTTGAATGCGAGGAAGCGAGGGTTCAACACTGCAAAAACAATGCACAGAACGGCCAGCGAAATGACAATACCGCCATATTGACGGATCATCGGAGAAGCGAAAAGCGAACGACGAACTTCTGTATCGGCGGCTTTTTTCTGAATATCTTGTGCGTTGCTCATTGATGCATTCCTGCTGCGTAGCTCATGACGGTTTCCGGTGTGAGGTCATTGGCGTCGAGTGTTGCGGCGACACGCTTGTTGTGCATGACGACAACGCGATCACTCAGTCCCAGAACTTCTGGCAACTCAGACGAAACCATCAGGATCGCCGCTCCCTTTGCGGCCAGTTCACGGATGATGCGATAGATTTCAAATTTTGCACCCACATCGACGCCACGCGTCGGCTCATCCAGGATAAGCACTTTGGGCTTCATCTGAAGCCATTTCGCCAGAACGATCTTCTGCTGGTTGCCACCACTGAGAGAACCCGCGATGGTATCGAGGGATGCGGTCTTGATCGCCAGCCGGAGCACTTCGGCTTTTGCGCTTGAGCGTTCAGCTGACGAGCGCATCATGCCAAAAGGTCCGGCGAGTTGCCCCAGAGCAACCATGTTAATGTTGCGCTCAACGCTTTGCGGCAGGACAAGGCCTTCCTCCTTGCGGTTCTCGGTCACAAAAGCGATACCCCTGGCAATCGCCTGTGCGGGAGAGGTCAGAGCGATCGATTGTCCATCCAGTAAGATCTTGCCGGTTGGATGCAGCATGCCGAACAGCGCTTTCATCACATCCGAACGCCCGGAGCCGACAAGACCAAAAAGCCCTAGGACTTCGCCCGGTTTCACATCAATAGAGACATTGTTGAATTTGCCCGAAACGGAAAGCTGGATGGTTTTCAGGATGGGAGGAACGCTTGCTGAAGGCGGCGGGGCTTCGCGAGGGGGATAGATGTCGTTCATCTCACGACCGACCATCAGGGCTATCAGTTTTTCAATGCTGGTCAGGCTTGTTTCCGTTGTCGTTACATATTCACCATCGCGCACGATCGTAATGTCGTCGGACAGTCGCATGATTTCTTCCATGCGGTGCGAAATGTAGATGACCGCTGTGCCGCGAGCCTTGAGCCGTTCAATGATGGTAAAAAGAATCTCGGCTTCGCTGTCAGACAGCGATGATGTCGGCTCGTCCAGAATGACGACATCAGCCGGCTGGCTCAACCCCTTGGCGATTTCAACCAGCTGTCGCTGCGCAATCGATAGATCGCCGACTTTGGCACGTGCGTCAACGGGCAGACCGAGCTCTGCAATGAGCTTGCTGGCTTCGGCGTTGAGTTCTCGTTCGCGGATAAAGCCAAAGCGGCTAGGCTCATTGTTTGCCAGAATGTTCTCGGCAACCGAAAGATTGCGAGACAGGCTTAGCTCTTGGAACACGATTGAAATGCCACTGGCGCGTGCGTCCCGCGGGTTCTTGGGAGCGTAAGGGGCGCCCTTGAGTACAATGGTGCCGGATGTTGGTTTGAAGACCCCGGCAAGGATTTTCATCAGGGTGGATTTGCCGGCACCGTTTTCGCCAAGCAATGTGTGCACACGCCCGCGGCGAACAGTCAGATTCATGCGCTTGAGTGCAACAACAGGACCAAATGTTTTGCCGACATTGCTGATTTCAAGCACAATATCCTGATTGGTTCTGGTCGCAGAATTGATAGCGGTCATCGGAAATCTCCGCTCTCCATAAGAGGTCTGTATTTATTACGCTTGAAAATGCGCAAGCGACAGCCTTGTATCGATCATGTGCTGCGGCGGCACGGACGCGTGGTGATCGTCGTGCCGCCGCGCACGAAAGCGAAACGACGACTGGGAGGAGATGCCGTCGTTTCACGCGGTTTTACTTGGTTTCGCCGTCCTTGGTGACAACGCCCGGCACGATTGGCTGCTTTGCAGGAACCGCTTCGCCCTTGATCACTTTGACTGCGGTTTCAACAGCAACCTTGCCCATCTCATCGGGATACTGCGCAATCACGCCGACCATGATCGGGTCGTTCTTAACCGCGTTGCGAGCTTCGTCCATACCATCAAAGCCGATAACCTTGACCTGATTTTCGAGCTTTGCCGCTTTTACAGCGGAAGCTGCAGCCAGGGCTGCGTCATCACCAAAGCCAAAGATACCGACAATATCCGGATTGGCCTGAAGGATGTTCTGGGCAGCAGCAAGCGCTTCTGAGCGGGTGATGCCCGGCTGGATCGAAACGATCTTGATGTCTGGATGATTGGCGATGGCCTTCTTGAACCCTTCGACGCGATCAACAACCGATTGAACCGTTGGGTATTCGATGACGGCGACATTGCCTTTGTCGCCAATGGATGTTGCCATCAGCTCGCCGGCTTTTTCACCGCCAGCAAAATTGTCGGTGCCAACAAAGGAGGTTACATCAATATTGTTGGCTGGCACATCCACGGTGATCACCTTGATACCGGCTTTCTGCGCTTTGGTGATGGCCGAGCGAACGCCCTTGCTGTCGACGGGCGAAATGATGATCACATCGACGCCCTTGGTGATGAAGTCCTCGACATCCGCCAGCTGCTTGCTCAGGTCCTGATTGGCAACGGAGACTTCCAGCGCAACGCCTTCGGTGGTGGCTTGCTTCTTCATCGCCTCGGCGAGGGAAATATAAAAGGGATGCTGCTGGGTGAGCAGGGACGCGCCAATGCCTTCGGCGGCGGCGACACCGCTGAGCATTGCCAGGGCAACGCCAGAGAAGAGAATACGGGCGAGCGACTTACGAAACATGATTTCCTCCGACGAGAACCGGCCTGACCGGCTCCTCCTGATAATTGGAGCCCCGGCGTCATCCGTGCGGCGTGGGCACCGAACCGGTGACCAGGTCGTGTGGAAGGCAGGCTCCGTGCGTGGCTCAAGCGAGCCGAGTATAGACATGCGGAAGCTTGTTCCGGGAGTCAATATAAAAATTGTCGCGTGTAAAAAAGTGGATGATTTTTCCCGCAGATTTCGCGGTATTATCCCGTCATTTTCTGCGGGGATACGCGGGATCGCCGGTCGATTATGACAAACGCGGTTGCTTCTGTGCGAAAAAAAATTTACGCATAGAAAGAAATATTCCGCTGGAACCATGACTCGAGCGGCTCGGGAAGAATGCGCAATGGGTGGTCATAAGATCCGGACGATGGAGGAATTCGCGGCGGCCAGTGGGCTTTCGCGGCCAACCGTTTCGAAATATTTCGACAATCCCGAAAGTGTCAAGGCCTCGACCCGCGCCCGCATTGAACAGGCGCTGAAGGACCATAATTACCAGCCCAATATATTTGCGGTCAGCCTCAATCGGAAAAAGCCCAAGAATATCGGGGTCATTGTTCCGCATATCTCCGATCCCTTTTACGCCGAAATTATCCGTCAGATCGAGATGCGTTGCCTTTCTGAAGGATATTGGACGATTGTTCTGTCATCGCACGGTGACCGCAAGCTGGAAGCGCGGGCAATGCGCACATTGATGTCGTTGAAGATTGCCGGCGTGCTGATGGCGCCGCTCGGATTTGATACCGACACCAAGCTGCTGGCCAGCCTGTCCAACGCCATGCCGGTGGTGTTTCTGGACAATCGGATTGGCGAGGATCAGCCGTTTGTCGGGACAGATAACCGCCAGAGCATCGGCAATATCACCGAATATCTGTGCCGGACCGGCGAGCACCCGTGTTTTCTGGAAATGCCCGCTGTCAACCAGAACGCGCTAGACCGGCGTTCTGCCTATATTGCAACGATGGAGCATCTGGGCGTTGAGCCGATCGTGCTGCCGATGGCGGCACGCAATTGGAATTTCGAAGAGCTGGGCTATTGCGAGGCAGGACGGATCCTTGACCGCGGAGGTTTTCCGACGCGCACGGTGCTTTGTGCCAATGACCGACTGGCATTCGGTGTCATCGCCGCAGCCTTTGAAAGACGGCGTCATGTCGGCCGCGAGGCCGGTTGCGACCTGCGGGTCGCCGGCCATGATGATCATCCGCTCAGTCGTTTCACCTGTCCGCCCCTGACCACAGTGGCGCAGGATTATCGCAACATTGCGCAGCTGGGGCTCGACATGCTGTTTTCGCGCATTCACGCGCAAGAGAGCGGCGCTGCGGTGGAGACCGAGCTGCGCAGGCTGGACAGCCATCTGATCATGCGTGGCTCGGCCTGATCGGTGCTGCTCGGGCTGCGTATCGACGACCGCGGCCCTTCTTACCGTATCTGTCGGCAGATGAGTGCCGAGA